>Ga0182742_1001913_pt1 | contig 24806 bp, 21 predicted proteins | sample eDN5th37CBELigMG_FD_128880 | JGI IMG/M metagenome (GOLD analysis project Ga0182742, IMG submission 128880) | Enriched Miracle-Growth compost microbial communities from Emeryville, California, USA - eDNA 5th pass 37_C BE-Lig MG (version 2)... ...
AGCGTCGAAGTTGATGAAAACGTACGTCCACGTGACCTGATCAAGGTTACTGCGACTGACGAAAATGGAAACCAAAAAACATTTGAAGCAGTCGTTCGCTTCGATTCTGAAGTTGAAATCGACTACTACCGTCATGGTGGTATCCTACAGATGGTTCTTCGTGAAAAATTAAAAGGATAATATCTTTCAAAAAAAAACCCGTTTATGCATTTGCATAAACGGGTTTTTTACATTAGAAAATATAAGTATTTTTAAAATTGTCATTAATTTCTCATAACTTTTTTAAGTATTCTATTGAAATCCTTTCGATAACTTTTTATTGTTAAAATAGGTATTGTTGAAGGGGGAGAAGATAGATGAGTCTTTTTTCAATTGTTGCAAGAGAAAATTTTCTTTCAATTGTAATTGATCGTCAGGAATACGGTAGTTATGAACATCCAATCCGCTCGGAACGAACGTATTATTATGAATTAACTCCGGATATCTTTTTCATTTTTACTGGGGAAGAAGAATTCTATCAAGAAAGCCTTCAGCTTGTGCAAACGCTAGCTAATAATCGAGTTAACCTACGTGAAATGGCCTTATATCTTCATCAACGGTGGCAACAAGCTAATTCACAATGTTTAAGTTTGGAGGCGGTCCTTGGAGGAGTATCTGAACAAGATGGGATTCAATATCATATCATTTCACCGTCCCAAGAATTAGAATCTCATTATCCTAAAACAGATGAGAGCCTATATTACGCACACGATTCGTACAATAAGACAGAACCGATGAATGAGTTAGCGCGAAGATTAATGATGAACGGGGTATCAACGATCCCTCAAGTGTTAGTAGCACAACAAGAACTATATAAAACATATGTAGGCGCCGAGAGAGGGACAAGCTCTAAAGCAGTCACAATTGTCATTGAAAAGCCTAAATAGAGATTATCATAGAAAAATGAGCAAAAGAGCCAGGAACATGGCTCTTTTGCTCTCTTTTTAAGGAATATGAAACAAAGGAAGTTTTGTAAAAGTGAACGGTATAAAATGCCTAGAATAAAATCCAAAATACATTTCTTTTAGAAGGCATACTGAATAATAAAGTTACTGATAAATAACAAGGCTATCATATAAAGAGCGGGATGAATTTCTTTTCCCTGTCCCATCAATAACTTCATTAATGGATAGATGATAAACCCAATCGCCATTCCATCAGCGATGCTATAGGTTAAAGGTATTAACACGATAATCAATAGAGCCGGGAAGCTCTCTGTTAAATCATCCATTGAGATATGCACAATATTTTGTAGCATTAAGATTCCAATTAATATTAGTACTGGAGAAACTGCACTTGAAGGAACCATTTTTATTACTGGTATAAACAAGATGGAAGCGAGGAACAAGAAACCGGTAATAACACTTGTTAATCCTGTTCGTCCCCCCGCAGTAATTCCTGCAGCACTTTCGACCGAAGCAACTGTTGGACTTGTACCAAATACACCTGATGATAAGACGGAAACAGCTGTTGCTTGAAGTGACTTTTTGCTGCTTTCCGGTCGTTTCAACATTTTAGTATGACCGTGTATCAATCCAATGTTTTCAAATACAAGCACCATTGCCAGAGAGATTGATGTTAACCAGAAGATAAAATTTCCAACTTGCCCCCAAGACATTTGACCAAATACTGAAAAGTACTCTGTAAATGACGGAGTTGAGAAAGTTAATTTCTCCACTTTAGCTCCGCCAAATAGAAGAGCAAGTGCGGACGTAATGAAAATGCTTAATAATAAGTTACCAGGTACATTTTTAATGAAAAGGAAGATCGTAATGATTAAGCCGATAAATGTAACAATAACAGAAGGACTACTAAGATCTCCAATTGCCAATAATGTATGTTCTGAGTTTGTTATAATTCCAGCATTATCAAAACCAATGAGAATTAACAGAATCCCAATTCCCACTGAAATAGCTTCTTTTAAGGAATCAGGAATTGAGGAAGTGATTATTTTTGCCAATGGGGTAAACGCAATTATGACAAAAATAATCCCCGCTACAAAAACAACCGCAAGTGCTTCCTGCCATGTAAACCCTCCCGATTGTACAATCGTATAGGTGAACATCGCATTCAAACCCATCCCAGGTATGAGTAACATAGGTGTATTACTCCAAAGTCCAATCACTAAACACCCAAAGAAGCTAGTCAAGATGGTTGCAATAATCCCTGCTTCTAATGGAATACCAGCTACAGCTAAAATTGTACTGTTCACAATAATGATATATACGACTGTGATATAGGATATAAATCCGGCTGACAATTCCTTCCCGAATGTCGTACCATATTGTGATAATTTAAATAAACGTTCCAATTTAATCACCTTTCTCTCTATCTACGGGATTCAAACGATAGTAATCGTATCATAGACAGTGGTATATGAAAAATATATAATTCAAATACAAATCATACATTTTGCATATAACAAAAGGAAGGACACCAAATATGGATTTTAGACAATTACGATATTTTATTGCGATAGCCGAGGAAAAGAATATCACTGCCGCCGCGAACCGACTTCATATGTCACAGCCACCGCTTAGCATGCAATTAAAACAGCTTGAGGAAGAGTTAGGGGTAAAACTAGTCGAGAGAAATGGCAAAAGTATGGCCTTAACGGATAAAGGGGAAGTCCTTTATCGCCATGCACTTCAGCTAGTAAATAATTTAGAAGAAGTGAAAAATGAACTTCAAGAAACAGAGGAAGGCAGAAAAGGTACACTATCGGTTGGGCTTAATACTCTTTCAGTTCCCTTCTTTTCCGATATGTTACAAAAGTATCACCAAAAATACCCACATGTTTCCCTAAAAGTCGTACAAAATGATTCCTTTTATTTAACTGATATGGTGAAATCAAGGTCGATAGAAATGGCTTTTGTTCGTCTTCCCCTTGAACACCAAGGTCTAGCATATCATCATTTACTTAATGACCCTTTTGTTTTCGTATATACCAAATCCATTAAGAGCATATCACTTAAAGAGATTACAGAATTTCCTTTAATCATCCCAAGTACAGAAGGATTAGGGAGCTATAATACCATTTTGAATGCTTTCTCAAAACAGCAACTTCAACCTAAAATAATTGCTGAGTGTTCGGATATGCATGTTCTTATGGAAATGGTACGAGCTGGAATGGGAGCCACAATCGTTCCTGAGTCGGTACTTAAAGTTTATGGAGGTCTCCACTTATTTCCAACAATCATCCGTGATGCCGATTTGTTTTCATCTCTTGGCATTATTTGGTTAGAACATCATTTCATTTCAACGCCTGCCAAAAATTTTATGGAAATTGTTAAGAAAGTTTTAGGAAATTAAATAAAATTATAGTAAATATATGGCATATTGAAATTAAACTTTTAATTCGTATCCAGGATAATTCTGCTCTTGTTCATTCATACACACCTAATTTTTCCTCTTTTTTGGGGAAAGCTATCTATATCAGTAATGACTAAAGAGGTGTATAAATAATGATAAAAAAAGGGGTGTTAGTTACCCTATTTTTCTTAGTTTTCAGTGTTGCAGTTGTCCAGGCAATCGGGAAGGGTCAACAAAATACCGATTCGGTTCAGAGCGAAAGTACAGCAATCACGGATGTTTCAATAAAAGCACCTAATTTTACTTTAACGACGCCTGAAGGAAAAAAAGTGAATTTGGCTGATTACCAGGGTAAAAAAGTAATTCTCAACTTTTGGGCAACTTGGTGTCCTCCTTGTAAAGCAGAAATGCCAGCCTTGCAAGATTTGTACGAACGTTTAAATGGTCATATCGAGATACTCGCAATCAATATCGATCCAGAAAATGATGTTTCCAAATTCGTCAAAAAACATAAGCTAACCTTTCCCATTCTGCTAGATCAAACGGGAAAAGTTAATGAAAGCTATTCGATTTTGTCCGTACCAACCACTTTTTTACTTGATGAGAATGGTACGATAATAAAAAAACAGATTGGTGCAATGACCTTAGAACAAATGGAAGCGTTTATTGCAACTTGAGACTTTTAGGAAAATTTCCTGAAAGTTTTTTTTATGCTAAAAGGAATTTAGGTCAAAGCACTTTGTATTAGGTTTAGACATAAAAATAGATGGGAATAAAAAAAGGATTAAATTTTCAAAAAGTTGTAATAATTGAAATCGTTTCTGGGCATAATAACTGTTACAATGGTGACAAAGGAAGGTGAATACATTGAGAAAACCAAGAAAACGTTCTTTTGAAGAACTTGTTCTAGAAAATAAACGCCAAATCCTAAACGACCGTGAAGCTATGGAAAGACTTGAAGCAAAGCTTGAGCAAAAGCGTTTAAGCAAAGCAGAATAATAGCATTCTTTTTCCATTAATGAATCTTCTCTTCACAGGAAACACTGAATGGTAGAGGAGGGGATAGTCATGGGAAATCCAAAACGTAAAAGTAAATATTTTGTGACAAGCCATCTAGGAACACAGCCAAGAGCAGCTGGTGGAAATAAAGGAAAGAAAATGCAAGATACATCAGGTGAGCATGCACAAGTTATTCAGACAAAAGGTGAATAATTGTAAAAAACCCGTCAATTTCAGACGGGTTTTTTTTACCTATTCTTCATGAGTATGAATTGGTATTATTCCTATGGGGTTTCATATAACCACACACAAGAAATATTAACTCTTTTCCTTTATAATTTAGACGATGTGAACACAAACTAAAATCGGTCGCAAAAAGGGGGTAGTTACGAATGGCTTATAACAAACCGAATCCAGATGATCGTAGCGATAACGTTGAAAAATTACAATCGATGATTCATCATACCATCGAGAACATGGAAGAAGCAGAAAAAGCAATGGAATTTTCCTCCGCTGAAGATCGTGCAAATATCGAAGCGAAAAATGAGCGCCGCCGTCATTCCATCGACGGGTTTCGTTCTGAAATTAGAGATGAGGCTAACGCCCGAAATAATCATTAAGGAAGAAAGCGACCATAGACCTGCCTATTTTTGGGCAGGTCTTTACCTATTTACAGTGAAAATATGATAATATACGACTTAAACCTAATTAAAAAGAAGTGATGGATATGAGTCAACAAAGAAGAACACAAAATGAACAAAGTAGGCAATTTCGGAAATGGGAACAAGAGTTTGCTGAACGTGGGTATATTCAAAATGAGGGTGAACTTCTAACCTACATAAAAAACTTATCAGAAGGCAGTCAATCCGAAGAAAAAGCTGAACTGCTTGCAATAGCAGCATTGTCGAGATCAAAGCAAAGAGGAAATGACATAGTTGCCTTGAATTGGATGGAGAAAGTATTAACCATCAACCCAGGTAACCTAAAAGCCAAACAGTATATTGCTTCCTCAAAGTGGAAAGGCTTCGAAGGAACCTTTAATAGCCTTAACTTTCCCCCATTACGGGAGACCGATAATCGAGCAGCCAAAAGAAAAACAGCAGAACAGTTTATTTTGGTTTGCCGAGACTTTCTTGATGAAACTGAACAAACACTTGAGCAACTTGAGCAATTAAAAAGCTCTGGAGAAGATCACCAGAGATTTGAATTATTATCCCATTTATTAGAAGAAGCAGTAAAAGAAACATCTGCGCTGCTGAAAGCAACAGAAGAATACGAGCAATCGATTACAGGTGTATTTCATACCTCAGTTCATTATGAAGAAATGAAGCTTCGATTAAAACGACTATTAGATGTAAAGGAATCATGGGAAAAAGCTTTTTCCTCCTACGAAAAACAGGAGGAAACAGAAGAGGATCCTCTTAAAGAATTAAACAACCTTATTGGGCTTGATTCTGTAAAAGAACGCGTCAATCGCTTTTATCATTTTCTTAAGTATCAAAAAAACCGAAAAGAATTAGGTTTCCAAATTAAAGATGCCATGAGTCTGAATATGATTTTGACTGGTAACCCAGGTACGGGTAAAACGACCATTGCTCGACTATTAGCGAAAATCTATAATCAGCTTGGAGTGCTTCCAAGAGCAGAAGTCGTTGAAGCGGATCGATCACAGTTGGTTGGTGCTTATGTAGGTCAAACGGAGGAAAATGTCCGGAAAATGGTTGAAAAAGCATTGGGCGGCGTACTGTTCATCGATGAAGCGTATAGCTTAAAACGTGAAGGCCAAACTGGAAATGATTATGGACAGACAGCCATTGATACATTGGTTTCACTAATGACTGGCAAAGAATATGGTGATAAATTTGCGGTCATTTTAGCCGGTTATCCTGAAGAGATGCGCCAATTCATTGATGCAAACCCAGGTCTTAGAAGTCGGTTCCCTAATTCAAATTTGATTCACCTTCCGGATTATAATGATGAAGAATTATTAAAAATAGGGGAGAAAGCGGCAGAAGATAATGACTATGTTTTAACAGAAGGGGCCAAAATTGAGCTCTTAAATCGTATCGAACGTGAACGCGTGGACGATACATTTGGAAATGCTCGGACTGTGCGTAATATTGTCCAGGATGCCATTTTTACAAAAGGCTCCCAAACAGAGCTGGAATTGGATCTCTTTAACTACTCGTTACTAGAAAAAGAAGATTTTACGCTTGAGGAAGAAAAGCCTCAAGAAAATGCGATGGAACAATTAAATGGCTTGATTGGACTTAATAATGTGAAAAAAGAAGTTCAATCCTTGATTTCATTTGTGAAAATGCAAAAATTGAGAAGAGATCAAGGTTTCCAAACAGTTCCAATCCAACTTCATTCGGTTTTCACAGGGAACCCGGGAACAGGAAAAACAACTGTAGCGAAAATATATGCCGAGCTTCTTAAGGAGTGTGGGATCTTAAAACGTGGCCATTTAATCATAGGAAGCCGCGCAGATTTTGTAGCAGGTTACGTTGGTCAGACCGCCATTAAAACGAAAAAGAAAATTCGTGAAGCGTTAGGTGGTGTGTTGTTTATCGATGAGGCCTATTCATTGCTTAGCCAGGGAAATGGGGACTTTGGGAAAGAAGTAATTGATACCCTCGTAGATGAAATGACACGTCATAACGAAAACCTGGTTGTCATTCTTGCAGGGTATCCACAAGAAATGAATGATTTGTTAGAAATTAACCCTGGTCTACGTTCTCGTTTTAAAAAGTTCTTCCATTTTCCTGATTACACTGAGAAAGAATTGCTAGCGATTATGGAAAACTACGCAGCAAATTATCAGTATAAGCTTACGAATGAGGCTAAAGCTTTTATTACTGATAACCTTGAAAAGGAACGAATCGGTGGAAATGGACGACTTGCTGCCAATTTAATTAACGAGGCTATTCAAGCCCAAGCATTTAGATTAGTAGATGACCAAGGCTCCTTAGAACTAACAGAAGATGCCTTTAACCTGGATAGAACAGATTTTAAACAAGCCTTTACTAAATTAACAAAAGGGGAATCGTAATGCATATTTCAACAAAAGAAATTGAAGTTCGCTACGCAGAAACAGATCAAATGGGTGTTGTTTATCACTCAAACTATTTAATTTGGATGGAGCTGGGTCGAACACAGCTCATTGAAGATCTTGGATTTAATTACGCAGCATTGGAAAAAGAAGGGATTATCTCACCGGTAATCGATATCCAAGCTTCATACAAAACACCTGTTCGATATGGTGAAAAAGCGACAATAAAAACTTGGGTTTCAGACTATGATGGTCTAAGGGTTACATACAGCTATGAGGTTTACAATGGAGATGGTGAACTTTCATTAACAGGAGAATCACGTCACGTTTGTGTTAAAAAGGATTCCTTCCGTCCAATTTCGATTAAGCGCTCCTATCCCGATTGGCATGAAGCTTATTTGAAGGCGAAAGCACAGCCTGAAACCACGAAAGGGTCTTAATATTGTGGCGTTTGGTATAAATAGAGCAGAATTAATAGCATGGAAAGAAAAAGTTGCTCAAGGAGAAATCGCGTTTATCACACATTACTGGCTCGATGATCGTTTTCCTAACTCCAAAACAGTCACAAAAGTCGGCTGTAGCGATACACAAAAATTGATTAACTGGGGCAAGAAATATGGCTTGAAAGCTGAATGGATTGATAACCGCAAACCTACAATGCCTCATTATGATTTATTCGGCGAGTTACGAGATGAAATTTTACGGAAAGAAGGGTTAGACCATTTAATATGGTAATCAAAAAAAGCAGACGCAAAATGCGTCTGCTTATTTCGTATATTTGTATTCAGGCTCATCCACATTGGCATTATAACCGACTGACAAATTATGGCCATCGAAATACCAGAGATCTTTATCTAAAACATAATAGGTAATTCCGTTGATTAATGTCTTAGCGCCGATGTCACCTTCTGGTTCCTCCTTAGACATTCCCAGAGAAAATCCTTGCTGAACCGGACTTGCACCACCGTACTTTGCAAAAAAACGCACAAATCCGCCTTCTTTCAAATCCAATTCTTGCTGAAACCAAGTTATAGCTTCATCGCTGATTGTAATATTCATTCCCAAACTCCTTCCATGCAATTCCATGCAACAATATCACTATTATAAGTGTTATGAAAAAGGACTGTCGAAAAATATGCTTTGTCTTCCTTTATTATGGCGAAAAATAAGAGAAAAACTCCCATAAAATGACGGGAGTTTACTAGGGTTCCTTCAAAGATGCCATCATATGTGACATAATTTCATCATAAATTGAGTTAGCATCCTCAAGTCCAAATTTGTCGGCTTCTTCTAATGGAACAACACGATAATTTCGTTGCCCGCTGCTTGAGACATAAGTTGGTATAAATGTTGGATTTATTAATTCAATTGCTGAACCATTTGGCGATACTGTTTTATGAATCTCAATTGTTGCCATTCCACCGATATCTTTATAATCCCACATTTGCCCTGATAAAAAATTTCCCAACGAGTAAATGACAAGCGATTTTCGTCCGTCATCCGCTTGTATCCATTCCATTGGTTGTAACACATGTGGATGGTGACCGAATACGACATCAACACCTTCATTCACGATAAATCGAGCGAGTTCTTCTTGAATATCATCTGGGAATCTTTGATATTCATTTCCCCAATGAATACTCATGACCACAACATCGGATTTTGCTTTTGCACGATGAATCTCTTCCTTCATAGCTTCTTTATCAATCAAGTTTACGAGGAAATCCTTCCCTTCTGGAATTGGAATTCCATTTGTACCGTAAGTATAGGATAGGTAGGCGATATTAACGCCATTATGGTTTAAAATGCGTAACCGATTCTTATCCTCTACATTTTTAAAGGATCCTACATAGGGGAGACCTACTTGATTTAAATAATTCATAGAACTTTGAACCCCTTTTTCTCCTTTATCAAGCGTATGATTATTCGCAGTTGAAACGATGTCAACTCCTGCATCAATTAAAGCATCACCCACTTCACGTGGACTATTAAACGTTGGGTAACCAGATAAACCGATTTCAATCCCACCGAGAATGGTTTCTTGATTAGCCAGTAATAGGTCTGGACGGACGAGAATTTCCTTAACGTTCGCTAGCATTGGTGAAAAATCATACCCATCTTTAACTTGGGCGTCCATATAAACCCGATCATGGATCAGAATGTCACCGATTGCTCCAAGTGTAACGGTTTGTTTGTAGGTTTTTCCATCTGATACCATTTCTCTATGTACATGGTTGGCATTGGAAAGAACTAAATGATCTTCAGCATTTGCTAGGGTTTGTTCACGTAAAAAAAATCCTATACAAGTAGCACATAATAGGAGCCCGATGGTGATAAGAAAAAAATACCATTTTTGTTTCTTTTTCATACTAAGCTTCTCCCTTAGCCCTTTTCGAGCAGAATTATTTTCGAATCTTCATGGATAATATAAAATGGATGAAGAGATTTGTAGTAATTTATCGAATACATTCACATATTGTCCATATTTTAACGTGTTATCCACTTGGATTCAATCAGGGAAGGAGGAAAAAATGTTTACTCTTACGGAAAATGCCTATAAAATTCTTAAAGTAGCTGTTTTGAAGGAACAACAAGAGAATGAGAAATTATTTGTACGTCTTTCAATGGGAATTGGTTGAGGGGGACCTAAATTAAAGTTGTCTCTGGAAGAGCAACCGCTAACTGCTGATCGTACATTTAGTTTTGATGAACTTGAAATCCTGATTCATGAAGAGGAGTATGTTTATTTTGATCATACCAAGTTAGACTATGTTCAAGATCCTCTAGGTTCATCACGGTTCCAACTTTTAAAAGTATAGCAATGAATAAGAAAGGAGAGAGCTTATTAAGCCCTCTCCTTTTTCTGTTTATTTTTTCGTCAGCAGATTTACTTTTGGCTCAGTCTTAAGTTGGATTCTCTTAATATTTGCTCGATGTCGATAGATGACAAAAACCATAAGGAAAAAGACGACAACGATTAGCGGGATGTCCTTTGTAAACAAAGAATAAAGAAATGTTGCGATACCTGTTAAAATGGAGGATAACGAAACATACTTTGTTGTTAGCAAGCTAATGATGAAGAAAATCAACATGAACAAAAACAATGCTGGAGCATATGCAAGAAGAATCCCCCCGGAAGTTGCTACTGCTTTTCCACCTCTAAAGCCAGCAAAAATCGGATACATATGACCAACAACTGCAAAAATTCCTACAAACAACATATGCAAACTTGAATCGAAAATAAGTGGTAGACTTGCTGCAAGTGTCCCTTTTAAGATATCAGATAATGTTACGACAATTCCTGCTCTCTTCCCTAGTGTACGAAATGTATTGGTTCCCCCAAGGTTGCCGCTGCCATGTTCACGGATATCCATTTTATAGAAAAGCTTGCCCACAATCAGCCCGGACGGAATCGATCCAAGTAGATAAGCGAGAATAAGAATAAGAGCATTTACTACCATCCAAATTTCCCCTTTAAAAAGAATATTATTATTGTACCACGTTCTAGGCTAATTCTGTATTTTTCCTTTCAACAAATTTCTAATTTCATTTGTTAAAAGCTTTTGTCAAGGTACATTATTAGACAAACATAGGTTAAAATGGAAGTGAAGCTATCAAAATATAGGGAGTGGTGGAACAGAATGGCTATTGAAAATCCAAGTCGAGAAGAAATTGGTGTAATCTTAAAGAAAGCCAAAAGAATCGCTGTTGTAGGGTTAAGTAACAATCCCGAACGAACCTCTTATATGGTATCAAAAGCAATGCAAGATAATGGCTACGAAATTATTCCAGTGAATCCTAATGCCGATGAGATATTAGGTGTTAAAGCTGTTTCGTCTTTAAATGAAATTGATGGACATGTTGATATCGTTAATGTCTTTAGACGTTCTGAATTCCTACCAGAAATTGCAAGAGAATTTGCTGAAATTGATTCTAATATTTTTTGGGCACAATTAGGAGTTGCTAATCATGAGGCTTACGATTATTTAAAAGAGAAAGGTTATACGGTAATCATGGATCGCTGCATTAAAGTTGAACATGCCATGACAAAATAATATATAGCGCGGAACCATGGGGGTTCCGCGTTTTCAAATCGAATGTTTTTAATGAAATTACGCTTAAGGGCATACGATACATAATACAGTCATTGATCGTTTTCAAGGAGTGATAGGATGAGTGAGCGTGAACAACAGGAAATGAAAGACGAACAAAATCGTGTCGAGTGGATTGTTTCTCAAATTAAAGAGAAATCGGCAAAATTAGAGAAACGAGGCGGGAAAATTGAATCCGAGGCGCTCCATATCCGCAAAACGTTTTGGGATGATGTAACAGTAAATTTTGATGAACCAGATGATATAGGAGAAACCTATACGAGTATCAAGCAGCAAGTAGAATTACTTTCGGAACGGGAACGAAGCCAAACCCAAATTGATAAGCAATTGCAAACTTTGTCAAGGTTAAAGCATTCTCCGTATTTCGGGAGAATTGATTTTAAAGAAGACCACGAAGAAAAGACAGATTCAATCTATATTGGGATCGCATCTTTCATGGATAAAGGAGATGAGGAATTTCTTATTTATGACTGGCGGGCTCCGATTTCAAGTCTCTATTACGATTATGCCCCAGGGCCAGCTGAATACGAAACTAGCCTTGAAAAAGTAACAGGTATCATGGAGTTAAAGCGTCAATTTGTCATAAAAGAAGCAAAAATTAAAGCGATGTTTGATACAGGCGTGACCATCGGGGATGAAATGCTCAGAGAAGTGCTTGGGAATAATGCCGATAACCAAATGAAAAGCATTGTGGCAACAATTCAACGCGAACAAAATCAAATTATCCGTAACGATGATAGTAGCCTCTTAATTGTTAAAGGAGTAGCTGGGAGTGGAAAAACTTCAGCAGCGATGCAACGGATTGCTTATCTGCTTTATCGCTATCGGAACATCATAAAATCAGAAAACATTATGTTGTTTTCTCCCAACCCCATGTTTAACAGCTATGTCGCTACCGTTTTACCTGAACTAGGGGAAGAAAACATGCAACAGGCAACTTTTCAAGAATTTTTGCTATCGCGTTTAAGCAAAAATTTCAAACTAGAGGACATCTTTAGCCAAATGGAATATTTACTTTCTTACCAAGATGAGGATTCCTATAAAACACGACTAGAAAGCATTCGCTTGAAATCAAGCTTACATTTTAAGAAAATCATTGATTCTTACGTAACGGGGTTAAAGATAGAAGGAATGATTTTTAAGGATATTCTATTTCGTAAAAAAGTGCTATTTTCAAAAAGTCAGCTTTATGAATATTTTTATTCATTGGATCCAACTGTTTCGATCCCCAACCGTATTCAAATGGTGAAAGAGTGGCTGTTGAGAGAATTAAAAAGGAAGGCGAGACAAGAACGGAAAGAAGAGTGGGTAGAAGAAGAAATCCAATTTTTAGACAAAGAAGAATTTCTTGATGCCTATAAACAACTTCAAGAGAAAAAGCAATTTAACGAAGATACGTTCGATGACTTTGAAAGAGAGCAAAAAGTCCTATCACGTATGCTTGTATCGAAACGAATGAAACCAGCTTTTAAGATGGTAAAAAAATTACAATTTGTCGATTTGAAAGCTCTTTATGAACAGTTATTTCAATCCGAACTAGCTTCGACGGACTTACCTTCAAACTGGAGTAAGATTAGCGGCTTTACGCTTAATGCACTTAGAGACAATGTCATATATTATGATGATGCAACTCCATATTTGTATTTACAGGACTTAATTGAGGGGCGGAAGTCAAATACAAGTATCCGTCATGTTTTTATCGATGAAGCTCAGGATTATACGCCGTTTCAGTTTGCTTATATTCGCCAGTTATTTCCTTATAGCAAGATCACTCTCCTTGGAGATTTAAATCAAGCTGTTTATGCTGGACCGACTGGTTCTGAGACTGTTTTAGCGGAAGATGCACTTGGGATTAACGAAAAAGAAGTCATTACTTTATCAAGAACATACCGTTCGACAAAACCTATAGTGGAATTCACAAGTGATTTATTACCAGATGGAAAAATGATTGAGCCTTTTAATCGTAATGGTGAGAAGCCGATGGTCATCATGAGAAAGGATGATGCGGCTCTGCAGAAAGCCATTCTGGAGTCGATTGAAAAGTGGAGAGCAAACGGACATAAAACAATTGCAATCATTTGCCGAACTGAACAAGAAAGCCGTTGGGTTTATGATGAAATTGGACAACAAACAGACGCAAGGCTCATTGAAAAAGGAACAATCTCCTATGAAAAAGGGGTAAGTGTAATTCCTGCTTATTTGGCTAAAGGAATTGAGTTTGATGCTGTTGCTATTTACGATGCGTCCGCATACAGAAACGAAGGAGAACGTAAATTATTTTATACTGCCTGTACAAGAGCCATGCATGAACTACACTTATTTACAAAGAGCACTCCAATGTTTTTAGAAGGGGTATCGGAAGCGAAGTATGTTGTTTCAAAATAATAGGAAGGCATGATTTTGCCTTCCTTTTTTTGTTGAAGTAAGTGGTCCACTACACCAAAGAACTAAATTTTTCTAAGGAAGAAAAGCCTTTGCTTTCGCTGAATGCTTTAAATGCTCGCATTACGATGACCTTTTTCATCCTAGCGAAAAAAGCCTTTCCGCTCGGTTTCTTGTACTGTCTTATCGGCTGCAGCTTTTAAAGCTGAATTGACATCTATTAAGCCGTTGCCGAATTGGATGTCTTTGCCTTTTTTTCCTAGATCACGGGCAGAACTTTGAATAATTTCCATGATTTCCTTATTTGAAAGCTCGGGGTTTGCCGATTTGATTAAGCCAGCTAAGCCTGTTACATGTGGTGCTGCCATTGATGTACCGGAAAGAGAGGCATACTGATTTTTGTAATACGTACTTGGAATATACACTCCGGGTGCAGAAATATTAATATAACTTCCGTAGTTAGAAAAATCGGCAAGTTTACCATCATAATTTACTGCTGAAACACTAAGTACTTCTGGATAGGCGGCAGGGTATGAGGGTTGCTGGGAACTGTCATTTCCAGCGGCTGCAATTAAGACGACATCGTGATTGTAGGCATATCGAATGGCTCGTTGTAAGACATTGGATTCTTTGTAGTTACCAAGACTTAAATTAATAACATTTGCTCCATTTTCAACAGCCCATATAATCCCTTTTGCGATATCGAAGGTTGTTCCATAACCTTCCGCACTCATTGCTTTTACAGGCATGATTTTATTGTACCAAGTCATTCCGGCAATACCTTCACGATTATTCGTTTCAGATGCAATAATTCCTGCAACATGGGTGCCATGTCCGTTATCATCATCTGGTTGATGATTATCCCCGAGCACATTATAACCGTTTACTAATCGGTTTTTTAAATCAGGATGGTCTAAGTCCACTCCTGTATCGATTACTGCAATTGTTATATCCTCATTTCCACGAGAAATACTCCACCCTTTTTCAGTCCCAATGGCTGGTAAATTCCATTGATATTCTTCTTGATAAAATTGATCATTTGGTTGACTAAACGAACTAGCTTCATTTAATTCGTTAGACATTAACAAATAATGTGGTTCTGCAAAATCGACGTTGTCTTTTGCACGAAAATACTCGAGTACTGTGGATGCTTCCTGACTTCGTGAACGAAACAAGAATAAAAGTCCGTCTTGTTTAACCACTCGTCCATCAATATCGTCGCTCATTTGTTTTAACTGATCTCTAGTTGGTAAGCTTTTAAAGTTAACAGCCACTTCATGGTCGAGGTAGTGACTAGTATCCGTTTCATTATGGTGAAAGTGTGTAACTTCTTTACGATTATCCAATTTTTGTTTGATCTGACTCCCACGACCGACATTGTTGATTTCCATCAATCGTTGGTTATCAGGTTGGGTTTCTTCTTGTTCATTTAGCAGGGTTGGTTGCTGCTTAGTTTGTTGTTGTATCGAATGGTTTCCTTGTAATCGAAAAAGACTATTGGATGCAATCAGAAGAATTACCACGCCAAGAATCGTAAATAAAATCATTCGAGATCGATTCACGAAACCACCTCCTAATGGGTTTTTCTTATTCGTTATTAATATTAGGGTGTGGCTTATTAACAAAAAAAATGTCGGGGAATCATTGGTATTAACCTATAAATCTGGATTGAAGCCATTATAAATATTGTCCATTTTTGTTTGCAAAATGGACAATATTTTAAGATTGAAATACACTGGAAAAATGAAATCAATTTGCCAAATCATGAGAAAACGCTAAAATAAAGCATATGAGACTTTAGAAAGTATGATAAGATATACCAAGAACGAACGTTTGTGAGTTCTTTTTCTACTTTTTAGAGAAAGATTATTTCAATAAAGAGATTGTCTTCATTGGCACTAGATAAAAAAACGCCAATGTTGTTTTGTAAGTTACGAAAGGGGTATTTTAGTGGCTAAAAACCAACAAGCATTTGATTACAACGATGATGCCATACAGGTTCTAGAAGGCCTTGAAGCTGTTCGCAAACGCCCTGGGATGTATATTGGGAGCACGGATACCAGAGGTTTGCATCATCTTGTTTATGAGATCGTCGACAACTCTGTTGACGAAGTTCTTGCAGGATACGGCGATCATATTATTGTAAAAATACACAAAGATAACTCCATAACTGTTCAAGATAAAGGTAGAGGTATGCCTACTGGAATGCATAAGCTTGGTAAGCCTACGCCTGAAGTTATCTTAACTGTCCTTCATGCTGGAGGGAAGTTCGGACAAGGTGGTTATAAAACAAGTGGTGGACTTCACGGAGTTGGTGCATCCGTTGTCAATGCACTCTCTGAAAAGTTGGTCGTAACAATCAAGCGTGATGGCTTTGTATATGAGCAAAGGTTTGAAAATGGCGGTAAGCCGGTCACAACTCTTGAGAAAATTGGTAAAACAAATCAATCTGGTACGACCATCCATTTTAAGCCTGATACAACTATTTTTTCTCAAACCACCTATAACTATGACACATTATGTGAACGCCTAAGGGAATCCGCGTTCCTGCTAAAAGGGTTAAAAATAGAAATTATTGACGAACGCAACGATCTCCGTGACATTTTTCATTATGAAACCGGGATTCAAGCATTTGTTCAATATTTGAATGAAGAAAAAGATTCACTTCACTCTGTCGTTAGTTTTGAAGGAGAAAATGCAGGGATTGAAGTAGACTTTGCCTTCCAATTTAATGATGGGTATTCAGAAAATATTTTAAGCTTTGTTAATAATGTTCGAACAAAAGATGGTGGTACTCACGAAGTTGGTGCAAAGACAGCCTTAACACGTGCGTTCAATGAATACGCCCGTAAAGTGGGACTTCTTAAAGAAAAAGAGAAGAATTTAGAAGGTACAGATATTCGTGAGGGTTTATCTGCGATTGTTTCTGTCCGGATTCCTGAAGAATTGCTTCAATTTGAAGGACAAACTAAAGGGAAGCTTGGGACAAGTGAAGCGCGTTCGGCCGTGGATTCAGTTATATCAGAACATTTGTCTTACTTCCTAGAAGAAAATCCAGAAACGAGTTCACTGTTGATTAAAAAATCAATTAAAGCATTCCAAGCGCGTGAAGCAGCTCGTAAAGCAAGAGAAGATGCTCGCAGTGGGAAGAAACGCAAAAAGTCAGAAGCTGTTTTATCAGGTAAATTAACACCAGCGCAAAGTAAAAATCCTGCGAAAAACGAACTTTATCTTGTTGAGGGTGACTCTGCTGGTGGTTCTGCTAAACAGGGTCGTGACCGAAAGTTTCAGGCTGTACTACCGCTCCGAGGAAAAGTTATCAATACTGAGAAAGCTAAATTACAGGATATTTTTAAGAACGAAGAAATTAACACGATTATATATACAATTGGTGCAGGAGTAGGCGCAGATTTTAATATCGAGGACGTCAATTATGATAAAATCATTATCATGACGGATGCTGATACAGATGGAGCGCATATTCAAGTATTGTTATTAACTTTCTTCTACCGGTACATGCGACCGCTAGTCGAAGCTGGTAAAGTATTCATTGCCCTACCTCCACTTTATAAGGTGAGTAAGGGAAGTGGCAAAAAAGAAATAATTGAATATGCCTGGAGTGATGATGACCTACAAGACGCGCTTAATAAAGTTGGTAAAGGCTATATAATCCAGCGATATAAAGGTCTTGGTGAGATGAATGCCGACCAGCTATGGGAAACCACAATGAATCCTGAAACCCGTACTCTTATCCGAGTCAAAATCGATGATGCTGCCCGTGCTGAGCGTAGGATAACAACGTTAATGGGTGATAAAGTTGAACCAAGACGAAAATGGATTGAATCGAACGTAGCTTTTACTTTAGATGAGGGCGATACGATACTCGAAAATGAAAACATCACTGTTGCAGAGGAGGTTACTGAAGAATGAGTTCTGTAGAGAAATATCGCGACCTACCTCTCGAGGAAGTCATTGGTGACCGCTTCGGTCGTTATAGTAAATATATTATTCAAGAGCGGGCTCTTCCAGATGCTCGTGATGGGTTGAAGCCTGTACAGCGGAGAATTTTATATGCGATGCATGTGGAGGGAAATACGCATGAAAAGGGATTTAGAAAATCAGCAAAAACAGTTGGAAATGTAATTGGTAACTACCATCCACATGGTGATTCATCTGTTTACGAAGCAATGGTGCGGATGAGTCAAGATTGGAAGGTAAGAAACGTCCTAATTGAAATGCATGGAAACAACGGTAGCATTGATGGCGACCCACCAGCGGCGATGCGGTATACTGAAGCACGCTTATCAGCCATTTCAACTGAATTATTGCGTGATATTGAAAAAGAAACTGTCGAATTTATCCCAAACTTTGATGATACCTCGAAAGAGCCAACGGTGTTACCTTCAATGTTCCCAAATCTCCTTGTTAATGGGTCAACAGGAATTTCGGCTGGTTATGCAACCGATATACCACCGCATTCTCTTGATGAAATTATTGATGGGGTTTTTATGAGAATGGACCATCCCGAGTGTTCCATTGAAGAGTTAATGACCGTTATTAAGGGTCCAGACTTCCCTACTGGAGGCATCATTCAAGGTGTAGAAGGAATTGCTAAAGCTTATCGAACTGGAAAAGGCAAAGTAATTGTGCGTGGAAAAACAGAAATTGAGCCTTTACGCGGGGGACGGCAACAAATTGCCGTCACCGAAATTCCTTATGAAGTGAATAAAGCGAATTTGGTCAAACGAATGGACGAATTGCGCCTTGATCGTAAAGTTGAAGGAATTTCAGAAGTACGAGATGAAACAGACCGAACTGGTCTTCGAATTGTCATCGAACTAAAGAAAGATGCAGATGCACAAGGAGTCTTAAATTTTCTGTTTAAAAACACGGACCTACAAATTACTTATAACTTTAATATGGTTGCCATTCATAATAAGCGTCCAAAACAAATGGGTCTTGCTGAATTATTGGATGCCTATATTGCTCACCAACGTGAAGTTGTAACGAGACGATCACAATTTGAACTAAAAAAAGCACGCGATCGTCAACACATAGTCGATGGGTTAATAAAAGCCTTATCGATCCTTGATGAGGTTATCGCGACCATTCGTGCGTCGAAAGATAAGCGAAATGCAAAAAATAATTTAATAGAAAAATTTGCGTTTAGCGAAGCGCAGGCAGAAGCCATTGTTTCTTTACAATTGTATCGACTAACAAACACGGATGTGACGGCCCTTCAAGCTGAGCAAGAAGAGCTGAACAAAAAAATCACTGAACTCGTTTCCATTTTAGAGAGTGACAGAAAGTTAATGTCTGTGATCAAAAAAGAACTAAAAGAAATTAAGAAGCGCTTTGCTGACGGCCGTCGAACTAAAATCGAGGAAGAAATAGAAGAAATAAAAATCAATCTAGAAGTCTTAATTGCAAGTGAGGATGTTATTGTAACTGTCACAAAGGACGGTTATATTAAACGAACTAGTCTGCGTTCTTATGCGGCCTCAAACGGCAAAGATTTCGCTATGAAAGAAACAGATAGACTTTTAGCTCAAATGGAAATGAACACAAAAGAAGTGGTACTGTTGTTTACGAATAAAGGAAATTACTTATATCTCCCAGTTCATGAGCTTCCTGATATTCGTTGGAAAGACCTAGGACAACATATTGCGAACATTGTTCCCCTTGAGCGAGATGAACATATCATCAAAGCGATTCCAATACAAGACTTCGAACAAGATTTATATCTACAATTTGTAACCAAGAATGGTATGGTTAAGAAAACAGAGTTAAAACAATATAAAGCTCAACGTTATTCTAAAACGTTAATGGCTATGAATTTAAAAGGCGATGACGAAACAATTGATGTTCAGCTAACAACGGGGAAGAATCAAATGTTCATAGTCACTCATCTTGGATATGCTTTATTATTCACTGAGGAGGAAGTCAGCCCAATTGGAATTCGAGCTTCTGGCGTGAAAGGAATCAACCTAAAAGATGGTGATTACGTTATTGGTGGAAAAGTGATTGAGGCCGATCGTGATCAAGTGATCATTATTGCCACACAACGTGGAGCAATTAAAAAAATGAAGTTGACTGATTTTGAACCAACCAGTCGTGCGAAACGTGGAGTTGTTGTCTTACGTGAGTTAAAAACCAACCCACATCGAATTATTGGGTTTGAAGTAGCTCAGAATAAGGATGAAGTATTCCTATTAACTGAAAAACAGCAAATCTTCTCAGTTAAACCTGGATCTTTACGATTTAACGATCGTTATTCGAATGGTTCCTTCCTTTTCGATGAAAATGAGAGTGGGAAGTTACAAGAATTATGGAAAGTTGAAAATGATCTCGAAGTAGAGAAAGAAGTTTAAAGTAAAAAAGTACCTAGATTCGTTTGTGAATCGGGTACTTTTTATGTGTAAAATCTCTATTTGAAGTGGATATTAAAATAAATAGATGTGGATTAGCAAAAAATAGTTCTATTTACAAACGCATCATCACCAAGGGATACATAAAGGAGTTAAAAGGATGTTAGAAGTATTTAACGAAAATATAACGATCTTAAATGATTTAATTTGGGGCTACGTCCTGATCGCAGTTTTAATTCTTGCTGGTCTATATTTTTCATTTAAGAGTAATTTTGTTCAAGTACGATTATTTGGCGAAATGTTTAGAATTTTAGGTGATAAGGCCTTGATGTCGACTGATGGCAAACAAGGGCTTTCATCTTTTCAAGCATTTACAATATCAGCAGCATCACGAGTTGGAACAGGGAACATTGCTGGTGTAGCAACTGCTATTGCAGCTGGTGGACCAGGTGCTGTATTTTGGATGTGGTTAATTGCATTTATTGGTGCAGGTTCAAGCTTTGTTGAAAGTACACTTGCGCAAATTTACAAGGTAAAAGATAAAGATGGCTTTAGGGGCGGACCCGCTTATTATATGGAAAAAGGATTAAACAAGCGTTGGATGGGAATTCTTTTTGCAGTGATCATTACTTTTTCTTTCGGACTCGTTTTTAACTCTGTACAATCTAATACAATTGCCATTGCGTTTAAAGAGTCTTTTGGTATGGACCGAACTGTAATTGGTATTATTCTCGCTATTTTTACAGCATTGATCATATTTGGGGGGGTTAAGCGAGTTGCTCGCGTTTCCCAAACGATTGTTCCGGTCATGGCTGTTCTATATTTAATTTTGGCATTATTTGTTGTGGTAACGAATTTAAATGAAATTCCTACACTGTTCTCACTAATTGTTAAAGAAGCGTTTGGAATTGAAGAAGCAGTTGGTGGAGGAATTGGTGCTGCTATCATGATGGGTATTAAGCGAGGTTTATTCTCGAATGAAGCTGGGATGGGGAGTGCTCCGAATGCTGCTGCAACTGCAGCTGTATCTCACCCAGTCAAACAAGGGTTAATTCAAACCCTAGGAGTATTTGTTGATACAATTCTAATCTGTTCGGCTACCGCTTTCATCATCTTGCTATCAGGTGATTACCTCAGTAGCGGCTTGACTGGAATTGAACTTACACAGTCTGCTCTAGCAACACATGTAGGTGGATGGGCCTCTGCCTTTATCAGTATTGCGATTTTCTTATTTGCCTTCTCATCAATCATTGGAAATTATTATTATGGGGAGACTAATATTGAATTCATTAAAGATAGTAAGTCGGCGTTATTTGTTTACCGTATAGCAGTCATTGCAATGGTCATTTTCGGCGCAATAGTTGACTTAGCTGTCGTCTGGAATCTAGCTGATTTGTTTATGGGAATCATGGCTTTGATTAATATTATTGCTATTAGCTTACTAGGCAAAATCGCTTTTTCAGCTCTTAAGGATTACCAAAGTCAACGGAAACAACAAAAGGATCCTGTTTTTTTTGCAGACAGTATACCTGGGTTAAAGGGAATCGAAAGTTGGGAAACAAAAGAACATAAAAAGAATTACTAATTTTATTTTAGAAATACCTACTAATCGCTTTGACCTAGCTTATATACAGAAAATGGCTGAAGGATAAAACAAGTACATTGAATTTTTGAAAACTGTTGCATCGAGAAACGCTAAGACTTCTGCGGGATTATTGGGGCAGGTGAGATCGGGGAGAAGCAATTTGCGAAGGAAAGACTTAGTTTCCACCCTGTAGAAAGCGGACGGTCATTGAACGGAAATTACAGTCCCCAAATTCACAAAAAAAAATATAAAGAAATTGTAGGCAAGCTCAATATTTTCGAGTTTGTCTACAGCCTAGGGCCTTCTAATTGTAGAAGGCTATATTATTGTTGTTAAAACAATTAATAGATCGAAATTAGATTATATACAAATTGCATGTGAAAATAGCATATAAAAGAGAATGTGTTACTTTCTTTTTTGCGACCTACTATAGCCAGCCATAATCAGCAAGAAGTCCGTCAAAGATTGCAAAATTGGTCATCCTTTGGTTAATTTATATTAGTTTCAATTGAAAAGTAGGATTATTGATGGAGTCTAAAGATACGACATTTATTTGTATTAATTGAAAATACTCTATTCAATCCTACATTATAGGTGTATAATTCTTTTTAGCGGAAAATTTAATAAATAGAAATAGGTGTCTTTTCAAAGGTATGTTTCTCTAACTTTTGAAGACTTAATAGGGAAGTTGGTGAAAATCCAACGCGGTCCCGCCACTGTTAATGGATAGCCAATTGCATTTATGCCACTGTATATTTTATGTATGGGAAGGCGCAATCAAGCAAATATCCATGAGCCAGGAGACCTGCCTGTTTCTTTGCACCACAACCTACGAGGATAGGAGGTGTTTGGCAGGATTGCTACATAATTTATTAGTTATCTAAACAAACATCTCTACTTTTGTTGTGGAGATGTTTTTTTGTTAGGCTTCTTCTTAATATTTGTTGCTAATAAAACAAATTGAATTGTCGACCTTAGCTGTAAAATAGCAATCAATAAAAGCAAAGAGCTTGCAAATTATTTTCAAGCTATATAATAGCTATTGCCGAAGTCAAAATTTTTTTTAAGATTTTAACAACAGAAGGGCTTTGTTAAAAAACTAGGGTGATGTGAAACATCCTGAATAACCATTGGAGGAATGACACAATGAAAAAGCTTTATCCTTTATTATTTGTTTATTTTCTATTATTAGGAATTCTTGCAGCTTGTGGGGGAAGTAGTGAAAATCAAACAAATGAAGGTCCATCAAGTTCGGAAAATCAAAATGAAAAGAAAACGGAAGTTACATACCCAGTAACGATAACGGACGCTCTTGATAATGAAGTAACAATAGAGACAAAACCGGAGAAAATCGTTTCTTTAATCCCAAGTAATACAGAAATTGTATATAGCCTGGAAATGGGTGACAAAGTTGTTGGAGTTTCTGATTACGATAATTTTCCAGAAGAAGTACTAGAAAAAGAAAAGATTGGTGGGTTGGAAATAAACATTGAAAAAATCATTTCTTTACAACCTGAGCTTGTTTTAGCTCATGAATCTACTGCCCAAAGTGCTGGGGCTGGACTTCAACAATTGAGAGATTCTGGAATTGTTGTCCTTATCGTGAATGATGCGAAGAATATTGACGAAGTATATGATTCCATATTGATGATTGGCTCTGCAACAGGGGAATTAACACAAGCGGAATCGATTGTTTCTGAAATGAAATCTTTAATTAATGATATCGAAGCAAAAGCTAGTGAAATTAGTGAAGGAGATCGTAAAACAGTTTTTGTTGAGGTGTCACCAGCTCCAGATATTGTTGCAACAGGTGCGAATACTTTTATGGATGAAATGCTACAAGTGATTAACGCGAAAAATATTGTAACTGAAGAAGGTTGGGCAAAGTTAGATCCAGAAGCGGTCATTGAAAGAAATCCGGATGTTATTATCACTACTCATGGATACTATACAGGTGATGCGGTTGCTAATGTGATGAATCGTGATGGATGGCAAGATATGACTGCAGTAAAAAACAAACAAGTGGTTGATGTAGATTCCGATATGGTGACTCGCACTGGCCCAAGGATTGCTCAAGGAGTCGAGGAACTTGCAAAAGCTGTTTACCCAGAACTATTTAGTAAATAAATTTACATCTTATATACTGGCAACTGCTTTTCTTTTTATTGCAATATTAATGGGGATATCGATCGGGACAGTTTCTGTTCCGGTCTTTGATATACTCAATATCATTGGTGCTGAAGTTTTCCGCTTCCCACCTAATGAACAGATTAACCCGATGCATAGTAATATTGTTATGAACATCAGATTACCGCGTGTTCTATTAGCAGGTTTGGTGGGGGCGTCACTCGCTATCGCTGGTGCCGCTTTTCAAGGGTTATTAAGAAATCCATTAGCAGATCCCTATACACTTGGTGTTTCTTCAGGAGCTTCGGTTGGTGCCGTCGTTACCTTGTTTTTTGGAGTATCAATACCTTTTGTAGGGATGTTTACTTTACCTGTATTAAGTATCCTTTTTGCATTTTTAACGATTATCATTGTACTCATATTTGCACGAAGAATTGATCGCGGGATGAAAGTTGAAACCATTATATTAACAGGGATTATATTTAGTTCTTTTTTAGGAGCGTTTATTTCCCTAATGATTGCCTTGACCGGTGATGAATTAAGACAGATAATTGGTTGGCTTCTGGGAAGTGTGTCAATGCGTGGTTGGGATTATATCTACATAATACTACCGTTCTTTTTAGTAGGAACAATCATCTTGCTATTGAACGGTAGAGAATTAAACGCAATGTCATTTGGTGAAGAACGAGCACAGCATATTGGTGTTGACGTTCATAAAAGAAAGATGATGATTTTAATTGCTGGTTCCATTTTAACTGGAGCTGCGGTTGCTGTATCGGGAACTATTGGTTTTGTTGGGCTAGTGATTCCACACCTTACGCGTTTGATAT
>Ga0182742_1001914_pt1 | contig 24800 bp, 14 predicted proteins | sample eDN5th37CBELigMG_FD_128880 | JGI IMG/M metagenome (GOLD analysis project Ga0182742, IMG submission 128880) | Enriched Miracle-Growth compost microbial communities from Emeryville, California, USA - eDNA 5th pass 37_C BE-Lig MG (version 2)... ...
ACGCTTTAGTCATTATCTCAAAAATGAATTGTGGAGTTTGAGGACTCATCAAATTGAATTGAATTTCAATAATGCGAGCATTCATTCTTAACACCTTTTAGCATTGAATCCTGGAAATTTGGTCTAATCAACATCTAAACTACAAACAATAACTAACAATTTAAAAAAATAGTTTTTTTAATAAAGAAATTAAGAAATCATAGAGAGCGAAAATTTAAACAAAAAAGCGCAAAATGTTTAAAACGGAATCTTATCTTGCTTGAATCAAAATAAAAAACTAAACACTTTTTAAGAATGCTTATCCCACTTCATGAAATTAGGATTGTCTTTGAAAAAATTTCGAAGAAATCTTTAGATGGTGGAACTAGTGTTGTTATCTTATGTTCTTATGAAATTGATTCACTTTGTGCAACCCAGATCCTTACAGTAATTTTTACCTTTTCAGAATGTTAATCAGATAGGGTTTACTGAAGAACGAAGGTATAATATATAAAGTCATACCTGTCTCAGGGTATTCGGGCTTGGAAAACGAATTAGAAAAATTAAAAGAGAATAAAGAAGTAAAAACTATAATCATAAAGATAATAATTTTTGAAAGCTAAAAAGTTTGATATTTATTAACAATGGAGGAGCAATTGACCTAACCAAGAGATGGTTTGCCCAAGATGATACTAAAATAAGAGCATATGTTTTTGATTATCATAGACCAATCTCTCATTCAAATGTGAACTCTCCCAAAAAAGTAATTCTTTATTTTTATAAAGAAATATTTGAGAATAGGTTATTCTGATAGATGATGGATATTTCAATATTGAAGAATGTCCAGTAGAGGAAGATTTTGTAGATCTTGAAATCAATGAAGAAGATGACGATGATGACTTGGATAATTTTATTGATGATGAAAGATATTTAGAAGAAGAAAAAACTTTCGATGATCAAGAAGGAGGATTAGAGATTGAAATGGAGAAAAGGAAAGACGATGAAGAAGATGAAGAAATAGTTTGTCTCTTAGAATCAAATCATTTTAATTATTAGATTGATATTGGCAAAAAGAGAAGAGAACATTTGAGGATGAAAAGAAAGGCTGAAAAGAGAGTTAAACTTGAAAAGATTCAAAGGATAAACAATTATTATCGAGGGACCTACTTTGGAAAGTCCATAGCAGGTGTGATGTACTTTATTGCGCAACAATTGAATAAAGAAAATTTAAACTACCTTTGGTAACTTACAACAAGGACAATAAAATAACGAGGTATAGGTATTGGATCATAGGGATAACTGATCAGCTTGTCCATAATCGAATCAGTTTTTCCCAATATGAAGAATTTATTACTGAGTGCAGTAATGAAGTTCTTAGATTGGGTACTTTCTTATCTGGTAATCGCAATCTTTAAAGCAGTCTAAATATAAATTCAGGCAACAATGGAGAGAACCATGAAGATATTGAAGAAGAAGATTTTGATGTCCAAGGCCATGGCAGAAAAATCAAGTTGGAAACTTTTAATAAAAAGATTGGAACAATTATGATAGAAAGAGAGTAAAATTTTCACTTCATTCAAAAAAAAACTTAAAGATTGCGATTTTTCTTATTAAGAAACTGGACACTCTATGACAGTATGTATTATTCAAATTACATAGCTGCTAAGCTTGGGATCTGGAGAGTATAATTTATTGATTATAAAAATAAACCAAAATATTAGGAAAGAGGAAAAAAAGAATTAAACAAATTGATTACCAAAGTTGGAGTTCCTTTGGATGAGGCTCAACAATTATACAGATACATGAACGTAATTGTACACGGAATATATTACTAAATCAAAAAGAATAATTTGAAGAAACAACTCAAAGAGAGAGTTCTAGATATTTTTGAACAGCAAACGGAATATGACTTTTCTGACGCTTTGCTTCACTCTTTTGTGAGAGTAAGTGATTAAGTTTAATTCTAATTCAAAAAATGATTAGCAAATTGACACCAAAACACAAATATCAGCTCAGGATTTAGCTTATGCAATATCAGCCATTCTTGAAGCTCCTAAGGATTTAGAAAGCCCTGAAGAACTTCTAAACATTCTTCTCAATAAAGTAAATAACACTTTAGTTGGCCTGAGAATAATAAATTATTAGTCTCAAAGCAATCGAAACGAGGACTCAAAATCAGATTCTTCTATTCAAACAATCCTGCATACAGAAGGATTGGAATATAATAGGATTAAGAATTTTTGGTTTGCGTATGAAGCTTTAGCAGGGTATAAACCAATTTTTTTAGACTAATATAATTCTTGAAAGTGATATGCAAAAGCTTGAAAAGGGAATTGAACTGGCGATAGAAATGCAGAAAAAGACGATGACTGAAGGTATAGAACTAAATAATATCTTTAAATATAACAATCTATAGCATTGTTCCTGATAGAAAAAAGACAGATATACACATGTGGAGAGTTTAGATATTGTCTGATAAAAAGTGAAAACATTCAAGAAAAGATTTTCAATCACCCTCTCACATTACAGAAGTTAGCTATATTAATGCTTACTTTTGCTAAGGTAATATTGACTTTGGAATTTATTAATTTTTCTAGGAACAAAAGAAAAATGATGTTACAAAGCCTTTCTTAGTCTGTGTACATCATAAAAAATCAAAAACATTTTTGATTGTTGGTCTGTCACCTTTTGGAGATAACTTCATTAGAAATTCGGATGATAGAAAGTAAACTCCATGAATTTCTTTCTTCTAATTAATATAGTGAATTTGGATCAAAGTTTGAGGCCGCATCAGAGAAATCCAATGCAAGGGCAAAAGTTGATAACTTTGAGAGTTCTATCATAGAAATCCATGAAGATGATTTCGCAACATTCTTAGAAGAATTAACAGATCAAACTTAATCTAGATTTGATAGGATAAGAAATTTTATTCAAATTTATTTGTAATTTCTGTTCTAATTTCCTTTTTAACTTTGTAATTTTCAATGGATGTCTCTGGAGTAAAGTATTGGTATTTCTTTCAAATATTGAATAATTCAACTTGTATTTATCTTTTTGAAAGAATGTATGAAGTCTATTTGAACTTTTATTTCAAAAACAGTAAAATTGAAAAGGAAAATATCTCCATTCAAATCTCAAAATTAGTTCATTAATAATATGAATAGCTTGTAAATTTTTAAAAACCATTAATGTACTCAAAGCTGATGAAATTCTTTGAGTAAAAATTTATTTCTACCTCTAAACTAATGTAATTCAATAAAGTACTCTCTTTATTAATATAAAAGATTGAATAGGAAGTTTATGATGACAAAATTTATTCGAGTTTCAAGTATTTGTGCTGCTTCTTTTCCTCAACTCCATCTTATGTCTTGCAAAGTAAGAATCCCTAGCAATTTCGAATATTTGTTGCGAAGAAATAGGACCTGTATTTTGCACCATTATTGAAAAGTGGCCTTCTGAATTTGTAAACTCCTCATCGCCAATATTTTTGACAAGTAACTTATATGGCTCATCAAATTGTACCTTTCTGCCTTTACTCAAGACCAAAACTTTATCATAGCTCGCAATCGTTGTGAGCCTATGAGCAATTGTAAATCTAGTAGAGCTTTCAAATCGCTGTCCGATTTTTTCTTGAAGAAAATTATCAGTCTCATGATCCATATTAGCAGTTGCTTCATCCATGATGAGAACTTTTGAAGGTTTGAGAATCGCTCTGGCTAAACAAATGAGTTGCTTTTGACCAGCAGAGAAAATCGCACTTCCGGTGTTTATTACAGTATCTAGTTGATTCTTTTGTTTTTCAATGTGCTCTTTTAAACGGACATCTTCCAACACGCTCCAAACTTGTTCATCAGAACACAGGCCAAGAGGATCAATGTTCGTTCTTACTGTACCTGAGAATATATAAGGAGTTTGAGGGATCATAGATAAGTTGCTCCTAAGTAAATGTAATCCAAGCGTTTGAGTATCCACTTCATCAATCTTAATAGAGCTATCTTTTGAGTCTTTCCTTTTCTTTTCAATCTCTCTCATTCTGTAAAGTAGTTGAACAATCGTGGACTTTCCAGCTCCAGTTCTTCCAACGCAACCAATTCTTTCTCCTGGTTTTACTTCAAGGTTTAAATCTTTAATAACATAATCAGCATCAGGGCGGTATTTCATATAAACATTGTTCATATCAATTTCTCCGTTTTGAGGCCAACCAGATTTTTCATGTTGTTCATCTGTTGGAACAGTCAATGGAGGTTCCAAAGGAGCTGCACAATATTCTTGAACTCTCGCAGCGGATGCCATTGAAATATTTAATGCACTCAATTGCCTTAACCCATGTTGGAATAAACCAGTAACTCCTAAAATGAGCGCCAAACTAAACGCTGCAAGGTAGGATTCCTCTTCCCCAGTTGAGCTACGAGCTGTTGAAAGAAATATACAGCCAATAACAGCTATTGTATAAGCTAGATCAGCATAAAATCCAGCAACTCTAAACGATAAGCAGAAAGAAAAGTTTCCTTTTGTAGTTAGGAGAAGATGGTCCCTAAATTTCTTTCTAAAGTTGCCAATTTGATTATATATACGCATAATCACAACTCCAGATAGAGTCGCGGATAATAGCGCATAAACAGGCCCTTTAGTACGTAACTCATAGAGTTTTGTTCTTTCGATAGAAGGGTAGCAAAGGAGAAATATTGTTATTGCGGCGGCAAGGGCAGCAAGCAAAGGTGCAAGAAGAAGTGGATAAATTATTCCTGCTGTTATGATAATAGTACATAAAAAAGCCCCGATATTCAAACAATCTGTCATTGCTAATGGAATAAATCTATCTAAAGTTCCAATATCAGTTGAGAATCTGTCGATAACTCCTCCAAGGGGATTTGTATCGAAAAATAAAATCGTCGCTCTGATAATTCTATTCAACATTTTTTTATGATATCTTCTAGCCGCTCGCAGAGTAGAAAGGCCAACTGATAAAAAAACTGCGTTAAAAATAAACAAATCAAATCCGACAAGACCTCCCAAAATAGCCACAGTTTTCCACTGAGGAAAGGTTCCAGCAATCCAAGCTCCTAACATACGACCATATGCAATAATACTAAACTGACTCGAGACAATAATTGCAAGCAATAAAATTACCATAGGAACTCCACCCATTTCTTTCATAAGCCCAGTATAAGTCTTGTAATTCACTTTTCCTGCGTAACGATCAGGGTCTATGGACTCTCTTTCCTCTTTTGTCAAAGGTTCTTGGGGTCCTTTTTCTATTTCTTGAGGTTCTTTTTGCTTTGCAGAGCCTTTGCTCTCAGCTTTTCTTGATGATGAAGTGACTCCACGACTAAGGGCAGGTTCTGGTTTATCCTCTAGACTAACGCCTCTAGATAATGTAGGTTCCTGAGGCTTATCTCCAAATATCTTTTCTGGATGAATATTTTGTTCGCTCAGGCTATCCATTGTTCCACTTCCTAAGACACGTCCATTCTCCATGACAATAATATTCTCACATGTTCTAACAAAATCTACCTGATGAGTAACTAAAATTATTGTTTTCCCTTTTAAAATTCCATCAATACAATTTTTGTATAAATTTCTTGCTACTTTTGGATCAACTGCACTCAGCGGATCATCCAATAAATAAATATCAGCATTTGAATAAACTGCTCTTGCAAGCGCTAACCTTGCCTTTTGACCTCCTGAAAGATTATTTCCTCCTTCTACAACCTCAGCTTCATCTCCTTTCGCAAAAAGCTTTATATCCCTTTGTAAACTACATGCTCCCACAACTTGTTGATATAAATCTTCGTCATAAGGCCTTCCAAAAATAATATTTTCTTTAAGAGTTCCTGCAAAAATCGTAGGTTCTTGCTCGACATAAGCGATAGTTCCTTTGTATCGCAGGCTCCCTGTAGTTTTTGGCATTTCTCCTGTAAAAGACATTAAAAAAGAAGTTTTTCCCGCTCCAACAGTTCCAACTAATGCATTCAGAGAGCCTTTCTTTAATTTCAGATTAATGTTTTCAAGGGTTGGTCGAAGATCATTTTCAATGAGTTTTTCATTTTTTTTGTTTTTACTTGAAGTATTTACTTCCTCAGGGGCTTCGTTAGGATCATCTGTTGCCCAATAGGCGGAAAAGTCTTTGAACTCTACTGAATTTTGACGGTCAAGTGGTTCTTCAAAAATAACCTCGCCTATTTCAGGAGCCATTAGCACCTTTTCAATATTTTTAAAGCATACAGAAGCTTCTGTTATAAAAATCAAAGCTCCTCCAATAAAATATGAAGAAAATATTCTGAGATACCCAAAAACAAAGTAAGCAGAAAATGCCTCAGCTACTGTCAATGTCCCTCCTGCACCATAGACATAGGTAAGGAACAATAAGAAAGACCCGCAATTCTGAACACTGAAAGCGATGGCTCTTGCTGATGCTTGTCCGATTGCGGTTCCCTTTAAAAGTTTCATTTCTTGTCTTCTTATTGCTTCAATTTTTTCTTTAAATTTCATCTCCCAAGCATACATTTTGAACAATCGAATACCTTCCATTGTTTCACTTGTTGTTTTAACTCGGTCATTTGTTAACTCATTATTTTGATCTCTTGTTTTAGTTGAAGCAAAGATAGCAATACATTGTAATGGCCACCAAAATACAATGTAACCAAGCCCGACTAAAGTACTAACTCCATAAAATTGCCAAACTATTACACCTCCTACAATCAAAGCATAAACTCCAACGACTATGCTTGGGAAAAACATTCCAAATTGCTCAAGAAAATTCAAACTATTTGAAGCTAAATTTATGAGCCTTCCTGATGAAAGTTTAATCAAAGAGTAAGTTGATAATTGTGTAATTTTTCCATACAGAAGATCAACTAGGGCATTTTTTACAATACTTGGAAAGTAAGTAGCTTTGAAATTCCAATAATGTTCAGAAAAAAACCCCAAGATGAGGCATCCTGTTAGCACTCCTGACCAACCATATGCTGTAGCTATGTCTTGGTCGACATAAACTTCAACTAATTTTTTTATAACCCAAGCTGAAAAGAGTCTGGCAGAGACAAATATAATTTCTCCAATAATTATTTTTATCAAAGGCCATTTAACAGTTTTCAAAACAGCAGTGGTTAGGTTTATCTTTTTATGAGGCCTTTTCTGTTTTTGTTGGGAAAGATCAAACATAATTCGGTCTGACAACACATCTGGTCTGTATCGCCAGGGTATAGTTCTAATCAAACTCTCATCAGTGTACAATTTAGTACCTTTTCTGTCTCTAAAACTTTTATAGGCCGGTTTAATTCCATATGCAAAAAACAACCTGCTGAAAAAGTTGGCTTTGTCAAGATGAGATTCGAATCTTGAACTATTTTCATTAAGAGTTGGATCTATAACTGGCTTGGGGACATGATTTCCATTAGGAAACTGTGTGGCTTCGTCTTGGCGTCCAGCTTCTTGGACCTCAACTTGGACTGGGTATTTCATATTTCAGTTTTTTTAAAACTTTATTATGAATTTTCTATTTCATTATAATTCACATCAAATTTACTTAATTATACTGGATTCTATTGTCTTAATCTTTTTAAGCTAAATTCCTATTTTAAAGACCAAAATTATAAAATTGATTAAAACTTGGATTTGGGATATTTTTGGGATATTACCAAAAGAATTAATTGTTCATTGTTTCGAGATGTACGTTTTTTGGGAGAGAAAAACAAATATTAAGGATAAGAAATAAAAATACGATACTCAGAATCCATTTGGAAAGATATTTGGCAAAATTTAACTCCCATTTAACATTATTTCTCAGAAAAATTTGTTGATAACTAATTTTATCAAATTGAGATTGGTTTTGTTCTTTTGGAATAACTTTTTTTATTAGTTATTTTTAACTGTTTTTGGCCCAACAAAAAAATGCTTCTTTCTTATCTTTTTAGGATATAATCAAAATCTTTTGAAGTGGAAGCTTAAAAAGACTTCTTTTACAAAAATCTTCATGAAATTGATCTCAATCCTGTTCATGGATAAAAACCATGTAAGAAAAATGGTTTAAACTTTTGCTTAAAACAACTCTTCATTTTTCTTTTAGAATAAAAATTAAAAGTTAGAGAGATTTTTGAGGGTTCAACAAAATATTTTCCGAGTACGTATTTCTTTAAAATCACTTTCCTAATATCCTTGTTGAAACAATGTTACAAAAGTTATTGACATAACTCACTTTCTTTGACACTCAATAAAAAGTTCGGAAGACAAAAAGGAAAGAGGATGGGAGCATTTTAAAACATTCTTTTCTTGGCTCTAATTTTCAGCTAATTCTCAAACTGATTTTTTTCAACCTATCACCATAAAATTTAGCCCATAATAGAAATTCAGAGTGTCAGAAAAAATTTTAAATCAAGACTAAATTGGTTTTTTGGCTTTAACAATAGAATTTTACACGACAGATCTGGAATATTTTCAATATTTCAGCTCGACCCTTAAAATAGAAGTGACTTTCAACGCCTTTTCTGGGTCTTCCAATCTAATTTTAGTTGTTAAGCTTCAGTTGGATGAATCCTTAAAGAAAGTTTCAGAATTATAAAAATTTATGCCCGAAAGCAAAAACTTTTAACTTATCTAGGATTTTATTGTTGATTTTAGTTTAGCTAATCGATAAACACAAATTTTTAAACTCTTTTGTTTTGCATCATTTTTAGAAATCTTTTCTTTATCGTTAAGTTTAACATCTTTATCTTAAAGCTATATTAGTTATAAAATATTAGATTTTTTAATTTTTAGTGTTACAGTATCTAATCTTTTCTTTGGAAAAAAATGGAATCTACAAATAGGAAGCAAATCTCTTCAGAATTCGGTCTCAAAGAAAAAGAGATTCAACAAGCTTACAACTTTCAGGAAATCGTTATTGAAGAATTCATAAAAATTGACTCTTCCAAGACTAATATGGATTTTTATACTGATATTGATAATGTGACTAGATTTCTTATTGCTCGTGACTTCAAAGTCCCTAAAGCATTAGAAATGTGGAAGAAATGGTACCACTGGAGAATTACATATAGAGCTGATGCAATCGAAGAATCTGAAATTGAAAGTGAATTGGAATCTGGAAAAGCATTTTGGTATGGTCATAATAAAATGAATAATCCTTGCCTCATTGTAAGAACAAGAAGACATTTCCCAGACCAGAGTACTACTGATAAAACAATTCGCTTTGGAGTTTATATGATTGAAAAAGGAGTAAATAAGATGAAAGAAAACGGAGCTTCCCACGTATGTGTACTTTGGGATCGAGAAGGCTTTGATCAGAAAAAGAATTTCGATAAATCCATTTTGACTGTTATGAAGCAACTTGTAGGTATTCTTCAAGATTTTTATGCTGAGAGACTGGAACAAGTTTACATATTAAAACCAAATTGGTTCTTCAAGATGATATTTGGATTGATAAAACCTTTCCTAAGTGACAAAACCAAAAATAAAGTGAAACTTATTAATAAAAATGAAGAACTTCTTAACTATTTTGATCCAGAAAATCTTCTCAAAGAATATGGAGGAACCTCAACGTTTCAATATAGTTGGCCTCCAGGTAGTTCTCCAATCAAAGATGATTTTGTTCAAGGAGAAATCGACGAGGTGGAAGATAAAAATCTTGAAAATACTTTGGAACAAGAAACAAAGGATCTTATGTAAGCGTTATAGTTAAAGCTAGCAATTTATGTTACTAGCATCGTATAAAATAAAGTGAATTACTTACAAATAATAAATTTTTTGCCTTATTCATAGAGGAGATGTAAAGTTTTGCAAACTCTTTTTTTCTAAATAAATTTATTTTCTTTCAACAAAGTTACAATTTTTCATCTTTTTATTGATAGGAAAGGGAAAAAAAGAGGTTCAACTTTTTTATAAAAATTATTTCAATATGAGATTTAACAAAACAGGATTGTTCCTTCAAGAGGGTTTTTCCTTGAAAATTCTTATTCTGATAAGTCAGGGTATCTGATACTGCAAAATAATCGAAAAAGGCAAATAATTTTTTCTATTTAATTTTACTCTAATTAAGTTTTATTTCAAATGACAGCAAATCCACCTCAAAGACAATCTCTCAAAGCTCCAGATAAAGGCGTTTTTCCCCTTGATCATTTCCACGAATGTGACAAAGAAGCAGAAATGTATAATAACTGTGTTATCAAACATCAACTGATGCCAAAGAGATGTAGACAATATCAAATTGATTATTTACAATGTAGAATGAAGAGGTAAACATATGTTTATTCTTTGATTTACAAGCCCCGAAGTGGACTCATGGAAAAAGAAGAAATAGAAAAACTTGGATTTACTAAAGAAGTTTCTTGGGAAACAGAAGATCAAGAAAAGAAGGAATTATGGAGTCAAATAGGTGCTTTGAAAGAAAGAGCTAGAAAAAATGCTCAAGCTCAAGCAGCATATGAGAAAAAGAAGCACACAGATCCAGTTCCAGAGGTATATTCTTTGAGAGTTTTCGTAATTTTTTTAAGGCTTCGGACGAAAAATCATAAAAACTGTATTTTGATTGTGATTATTAAAAATGATGTTATGTTTTTCAAAAGAACCAAAATCTGAAAAATACTTCCGAATAAGTAATAGGACAAACAACAACAAAAAAAGAAGAGAATAATAAGCTTTGGAAAGAATTTTTCATTCTAAACAAACAATATCTCACAAACTTAAAGGTTAGTTATCCCGATTTCTGAAAGTTTGCAGAAAAACTGCTTTGATTTTCAATAATGAAATTTTTCTCAGCATTTTTACAAACAAAATGAACACTTTTTCGATCAAACAGAAGGAATTTTTTTTCATTCGAAAATTTTAATACATTTTTTTCAGTAAATATCACTTTTATCGACTATGAAATGATTCTTTAAGCAACTCTCTCTAACTGCATCTTTACCAGTGATGCATAAGAAATCAACTAGGATTTTTTTAATATTTTTCCTTATTATTGGAAACTCAAAGTTTATAGATTTAATTAATCAGATTTCCTAATGAATCTTCATAAACTATCCAATATCTTAATCTTCTTCTTCTTTGTTTTCTTTTGGTTTACAATTCAATCTCAAAAGTCATTCCTGACCTTTCCCTCTCAACATAAACTCAAAGTTACATTTGGTTCTTGTAATAAATTCTACGAAACAGATAATTCCACAATATTTAACTCGATTGCTTCTTACAAACCTGACCTTTTTATTTGGTTAGGTAAACCTTCAAATCACTTTTTAAATATTCGACAGGGGATGTTGCTTATGTTGAAGATATGATAATATATTACGCATATTTCAAGTTTCCTGGTATTGAAAATGCTAGGAAAAAACTTGAAAACGCTAAAAAAGACCCTGGTAACTTACAAACAATGCCTCTTATAAAATATTAGCTTATGAAAATATGAGAAGATTAACACCAGTCATTGGAGTGTGGGATAATCATGATTACGGTGCGGACGGAGGTAAGTTAAGTTGAGAACCGCTAATTTAATATTCAATCAGGAGATAAAACATTTCCTCATAAATATGAAATGAAGGAAGCTTTCCTAGACTTTTTAGATGAACCTAAGAACAGTTCAAGAAGATTAAAGGAGGGAATTTATGAAAGTTACACTATCACACTTGGTAAGGAATCGGAAATATCCTTAACCAAATTTTAATAGAAGGGCTTAGAGTTAATTTCGTACTTTTAGATGCCCGTTTTAATAGGGACCCTGAAACAAACGATGTCTTAGGTATCTCTAAAAATTTACTTGTGTCAAAGGAATAGGGAAAGAACAATGGGATTGGTTAGAAAAAGAGTTTGAGAAAGGAGATGATATTTATTTTATCGGTTCAGGTTAATTTAGAACAAAAGTTATTTATAATAGATTTTAAGGTTCACAAGTGTTACCAGACGATAGAATATTACACGATAATTGGTATACTGAAAGCACTAAAAAACTTGTGGAACTGATTCAATATTATAATGTTTCAGGTAATTGGTTAAAAATAAAATCTAAAGCTAATAGTTGTGCTTCTAAGCGGGGATGTTCATCTTGGAGAAATATTGTCTTTGCCTTGTTCAACTTCTCGTAAAATTAAAGAAAATCTGATCCTAATTTTCAGTTTTGGGATATCAACTTTATGAAATTACATCAAGTGGCTTGACTCATACATCAAGAGACCATTTTCCTCGAGGAGAACTGTTTGATAAGTTATTTTTCCCAGAGACATATAATGTTTTTTTCTGTTATTGATTAGTTTTATAACTGCTTATAGAGAGGAAAAGACAGATTTGTCGATTATAATTTTGGAAGTATTGAGATTGAAGCTCATCCACAGAATAAAGGACAAAGTAAGATTAAGTTTCAGATTCGAAACATAAATGGATCGGCGGTAATAAATAAAGAATTAACCTTGAATGATTTGAAAAGGTAAACTTTAAAAGACTACTTAATAATAAATTAGGAAAACTGATCCAAGTGTAACAGTCAGTAGTTTTAAAAATTCTCTCTGCTTTCATAATTCAACTAAAGAACAAAGATTTTTCAGTCATCTTAGAAAGGCAATTCTCACTCAAGAAATCTTTTTATGGCTTATTGTTCCAATATTCGGATTAATATTATTCTTTTCAGGAATCTGCTATTACTGTTATAAAATTTGCTGCTTCAAAAGAGACAAATTAAAGACAGAATAAAATTACCTAAATTGTTTAAGTTTATTACATGTATAATTCTAGATTTTCAAATTCTTGAAATAGTAAAAAAAAACCTTGATATATTTTATATTAAATAAAAAAGTTATATATTCTTTATGTTTAATTTTACAGTTTAATATTACTGTAGGTTTAATTTTTCACAAGCAAACCGTTCTTATAAAAAAGTGTTATCGTATTCTGTCTAGTTATAGAAGGACTGATATAAATGACTTCATTTTGTGCGGGAAAAGGATAATTTGTATTATTATGATCCAAACCTATTAAAATATTCACTACGAGCTTTATCCAAGTATCAGTATAGAAAATGTTAACTAACTTTTATTGATACATAGCGGATAACAATTGTTTGAAGAAAGAAGATTTTATATTTTTTTTTAGAGAGAGATTTTGGAGTTTTGAAATGTTTACCGAAATTAAATGAAAACTACCTCTTTTTTAACAAATAAAACAAACTTATCTTTAAACTTTTAATTGTAGAATCTCCGATTAAACTGGCATTTACATTATAAGCATTTGACTAATCTCTTAGACATTGGGTTTAATGCAATCCATACTAACTTTTTCTGATTCATCCCAACTTCAGGAGCTTCTCCAAAACCCATCTACGACCCTTGAAGAGGTACTTGACCAAGAAAATATTGTACAAGAGGTAAAAGAGTCTAACTCAGACCTCATTTCTTATCTTGTCCAATCAAAAACTTTTGATATATTAGTCTCATATAGTTATCAACTCCCTCTGGATTTATTCAGCAATCATGAACAGTTACATAAAGGTTCAAGGCTTACAAAGTTTCCCTTTGTTGCATGTGAAATTCTTTCCTCTGGAAATACACAGATTGTAAAACGTTTTTTGGAATCTGATTCAACTGAAAGGATTCAAACAAATCAAACTACCCCCACAGAAGACCAAGAAAGCCCAATCGAATTAACAAAAGATCAAATCTCAAACCCAACTCTTTTCATGAAATTTTTAACATTTTTGGACTCTCAGGCTCCAATTGATTTCACCCTTGCAGGTTATTTCTGTAAGGTGTTAAAAAGTATTTTCCAAGTTGAATCTAAAGCAGTAGCAGATTTGTTGTTCAGTCCTGAGCAGAATTATGTGAAGAAAATGATAACACATCTTTATTGTGACTCTTTACAAGATTTACTTTTGACAATTTTAAAATTAGATGCCTCATTCTTCAAAACCAGCCCCCAAGATTACTACATCAATGAAAGAGTTATTCTAGTAGAACAAATGATTGAAACTATATTTGAAAAGTCTGGTCATGATAATGATGATATTGCTTCTGAAAGACTTTTAAATTGCTCTTGTATTCTTACTTCCATCCTCAGTGGTTATTCATGTTTTCCAAGCAGTAAAAAAGTTATTGCTCCTCTTCTTAATTCGGATTTGTATTATAAAATCATTGAAGGCTTGCTAAGTTACTCTTTAATAAAACCACTCATGCCCCTTGTTCAACAATTGTGCACTTATTATAAAGATATCTATAGTAGCAAAGATAAACTTCCTCTTTTGGACCTTATTCGTTATACAGAATGTGTTATTAAGCCAAAAATTCCAGATTCTGAACCATTTATTATAGCTGTGAAGGAAACAATTGCTAAAATCATTGCATCCATAAAACTTGAAAAACATGCAACAAATCTCCAGCCTACACAAAACCAAGAGAATCCTCATGATATCAATCCTAATCAAAGAAGAGTCAGTCTTTGTGAAATAATGTTGAGCTTTTTAAAACTTCAAAACTCTTTAATTGATTCAAAAATAATAGAAAATGAAGGTTTAGCAGTTCTTTTAGATATGTTTATAAAAAATCCATGGAATAGCATCTTGCATAATGGGCTAACAAAGCTTTTCACTTTTATTATTGAGCATGGATCATCTGCTTTAAAAGAAAACTTGCTGGAGCAAGCAAAAATTATAGATTTCATAATCAAAGAATCCAATGATTCAGAGATCCAGATATATGTTAAAACTGGCAAGAAAACAAAAAAGAGTTATATTGCTCATCTTATTATACTGTCTAATTTGATCGATGGAATAAACGATCCAATTATAAACAATTTTTGTGAAAATCATGAAGGATGGCAAAATTTTAAAATAGAAGTACTGAAACAAGAAAATGACAAAAATAAAGGAATCATAGATAAAAAATTAGAATTGTTATCTGAAGATGAAACAGAACAAGAAGGACTCCCTAAATTCAAGTTAATTGATGGAAACGCATATAGCCCGCGTCACGACCAAACGAATGAACAGATTTCAAACGATGAATGGGAAGAAAATGGTCCTGATATGACACCAAAATCTTCCAAAAATTCTCAAAAAGTTGGATGGGATAGTTTTTAAGAAAGAAAATATCGCAAAAAGTTGAATTGAAAAATTCAATAAGATTTAAGATTAAAGATGAAAAGAGTCTGAGGAACTGAATTAATTGTACCTTGGGATACTTTATTGAGAGTGTACTTATTATTATGTACTGATTTGTATGTCTATAATGAGATTTCTCAAGTTTCTTATGATTTCTTTAGATCACGGTTGAATATAGTAAGTTTGTAATGTTAATAAATTGGCGGGAGTTGTTAGGTTGAGTAATTATTGATCTTAGGATAAAAGGAGCAGAGCTTTTGTTTGTTTGTTATTCAATTTTTGTATAAATGAGTAAAATCTATAAATTTCGAAGCTGAGATGTAATGAGTTATATTGTCTTGTTTTTGGAAAAATTATTTCAATCTAGCTATTCCAAATTTTTTATCAACTTTTTGAATTAAGATTAGATAAACTTTATGAGAAAAGTTTAAATATGGAAAATTACTCTTTTTACCTTTAAAAAATTTATTATAAAATATATTTACCGACATTAATCTCGAAGATACATTTCAAGGTAATTTTTAAAATTAGGAAAATGCTCAGAATTTAAAATTGATAAAATAACCTTTTATATATCAATCTCCTTCCTCTTTAAATGTTCTTTCAATGAGACTTTAGAGGACTTTGGAGAAGTTTTGCTTGTATAGTCTGAAATGCTTTGGTTATATTGATCAATAATTTCACCATTTAAATTAATAGCTTGATATTCTAAAGTCTGAGGAGTGATTTTAACAATCCATACATGATTGATGCTTCCAAGTTTTTCAAATAAACCTGTAATATTAGGGTTAGGATCTTCAGCATAACAATCATTGACATTTACTCCCCAAGCTCCGTCACCAAAGTACACTACCCCTGGACTTTGAATTTGCTTTGTAAATTTCAAAGGAAAAGTCCTTTTGAATAAATGGACATGATTTTCAAAAACTCCCATGAAATTGTACTTCTCAAATATAGGAATCCAACTCGTAAATCGACTATCAACCCCATATTTCGATGGATTGAAAAAACAACCTGGAAATATCGGTGTATGATAAGTTGCAATTTTGGCTGCCGTATGATATTTTTGAGAAACTTCTATCAGCCATTCTGTTTGATTTCCAGAGTATTTTGTTAGATAACCTGAATCTAAAGTTACATGTAAAGTGTTTCCTAACCGATGAGAGAAATATGACATCCTTTCATGTGGATCAGGAATTTCTTGGCCTGATCCTGTTGTTTTTGTATGTTGAGGGAAAAATAGGAAAAGTAAGTTCTTATCCTTTTCAACATTTCTAAACTGGAAACTATTCATACCAACATCGTGATTTCCTACAGCAAGGACAAGAGGAATAACCCTTCCTAAACGTTTATTTAAAATATCAAATTGATCGAGGTAATAATCCCAACAATAATAACAGTTTATGTTTCCGTTATCATAAACTATATCCCCACCAATCACAATAACATCTGGATCATAACTCGCAATATTCTGAATAAATTGAGTAGATTTTTCTGTTCCACCAGAGTCTCCGCCTGTTACAACTGTTATGTTTGTTTCCATTTTACTGCTTGGTAATGTTTTGAACCTTGCATCTCCCAGGAATTTATTTTCATAAAAAATTTGTGTATAATAAAGTGTGTTAGGCTCAAGCTCATCCAAATATACTGAATGGACATACCGTTGAGCCTTCCATTCAATTTCAAGGAAATAACTTTTTGGAGTCTTATTCAGGGGTTGCGAATCAGCTTTCCCATTATTTGCTGCATTTTCCTTTGTGTATAAGACTTGAATTTGACTAAGATCACTTCCGGTCTGAACATTTAGTATAATAGATGTAGATGGGTCTTCTGGTAAAGTTGAGTAAATATGGCAAATTCGGCCTGTTGGGCATTTTTTTTCGATAGTAAATAGTCTGCTCAAAGATGTGCTTATGGTATAAGCATCAAAAGAACTCCCATACTCTGGTGTATAATATGCCATGCAAGAGTTCGCCGTAATTAAAGGAAGAAAAGCTGAATAACAGAGGAGAAATAAAACAAAACTTTTAAATGCAAAATAATGCAATCTATAAAGACACAAAGCCTGAAAATAGAATTTTCTGAGAAGTGAATGTGGTTTTCTCTTGACACGAGCTTTGATGAGAGGTTTTACTTCAGAGGGGCATGTTATTTTAATCATAATAAGACCAGTGATGATAGACATCAAAACCAATATTAGAAAGCTTGTAAATAATGAAATTATATTGAATGCACTTAATATTGCTGGAATCATGCCATAAACAAGGTAAGATAGAAAATATCCAATTGATGAAAGAAGAATTACAAGTTGGATAAATATTGGCTGAGAAGAATTCCTCCTTTTGAGATATTTTTTCAGTTCTCTATAAGGAATATCTTGTTCAAAGTCATCAAGAGAATGGTAAGTAGAACCCAGGAGAGGGTTAGCTTTCATTGAAATTTTCTTTTTGAATCTTTTAGCAATGAATCGACCAACTGCTGAGATAAGGGTAAGACATGCAGCCCAAGTTAAGGCTTTAATGATATAATGAGCTGCATACTTTTCTGAATAAGTGAGGTTGTGTTTGGCCAAAATAAGACTCTGAATATTTCCAATCATCTTCACCGCCAACAAGTAAAATTCTGATAAGATTAAATTTAAGTTTTAAGTCAGGTTGTTAGTGGAATTTATTTCAAATGTTAATGGAAATATTCCTTAAAGGCCTTAACTTTTTTTCATTCATAGAAATTCTCAGCTATTCCCAATTATTCCTGGATAGCTTTTTCTATAAAAAACTTTTTGCTTTATTTCAAGTCATTAAATACAAGTAATCTGAAAAGTTACTGAAATGTAATGTTTTGGTTTCCTTCATATTCAAAGGCTTTTCCACGTTAAAAATAATCTTAATAATATTTATTGTCAAGATATTACAATTTATAAACCAATTTCATAAAGTAATTTTCAAAAAATATTTGATAAATGTTTATATTTCATACTACAAAAAGAAGACAATCATTCCAAATGATGAATAACAGAAGAAACCTTCATTTTCCTGAAAGTTTCTTCAATCACAAAAGCCAGTTTTAAACAAATATGAAAGATAATCTAATTGAATAAAATACATGTTTTTATTTCCAAGTTTTTTTCTTTGGTCACTTTAGTTAAATTTCTACTTAAATTGGTCTAAAATATCCTCTTCCATAAATATTGGTCCATTCGAATAACCATTTTCATCATTTTCTTGTTTCCTAACATAAGGTTTCAAATCATCTCTTTTGTCAAATTTCAGTTTAGGTATATCAATAATACTTGTTGCCAATCCTGTTTTTTCTTTCGTGGTCAAAATATTGTCGCCTCTTGAAGGAAGAGAGGCTAGCGAAACTTTATTAATTGATGTAGGAAATTCAATATTCATTTTTGGCGGGATCACTTTGTCAAATGTTTTTCTTTGATCATAATTTTTGGATAAAATATTGTATGAATTTGGTCCTAACAAATTCATACCCTTTTCAAAACTTAAATATGGGTTTTCAAGCTTTGGAAGCTGGTGATATTTTTTTATTAATGATTTGTGTGCAATTTGTGCATTCACCATTCCACTTGGAATTGTTGGAAGAAGAATCTTCTTCACCTTGCCTCCAAGATTTAAATCATTAGTATTCATGTTAAAAGGACTTGTGCGTCCTTCAGAGTTTGAAATCATAGAAGTTAAAGTTGGATTTTTTTGAAAAGCATTGAGATTTAGGACTTTAACAGAGCTTAAGTTATCCAGGCCTCTTTTTTTCTCGCCTCTGAGATCTTGGCCCTCAGCTTTTTCTTTTGCCCCTTGCATTTCTCGAACGTCTAATCTTTTTTCTTGTACTTTCGAAGCTCTATTCGAACTATCACCAGGAATTTTTTCAAGACTAGTATTCCCATTGAAATTTTTGGTTCCGATCGGGTTTTGTGCACTTTCATTTATTTTAGAGCGGTTAACATTCATTAGAGAAGTGTCATTTTTGCTTTTATTAGGGGTGATGTAACCCATTCTCATGTTTTTGATTGAATATGATCCCGAAGGGGAATATCTATTGATTATTAGAGGATCGACGCCAGTTTCTATCGGTGTGTATCCTGCTAAAAAAGGATGCTGAAGAATTTGTTGAGCTGAAGGCCGTTTCTGAGGATCAAATTTCAACATTTCTGAGATTAGATTTAGAGCCTCTTCGCTGGCTTCTGGAATAAATGTTGATAGGGGGATTGGACTAAATTGTGGAAAAGTAAATCCTACTTGCGCTGCAAGCCTAAGCCCTTCACTCCAAGTACTATGTGTTGGAGTTCCTAGCATAGAACAAACTTTGAAAATTTGTTCGACTTCAGAGTTCCCATTAAATAAAGGGACTTGTAAATATAACTCTGCCATAATACATCCTAATGCAAATATATCAACTGGTGAGTTATATGCTGTGGATTTAAGAAGGATTTCTGGAGCTCGATACCAACGAGTTGAAACATATTCTGTATAAGGAGGTTTAGAACGAATTTCCCTTGCAAGTCCAAAATCAGCTATTTTAACAATATCTCCTGTACACAAAAGATTTTCAGGTTTTAAATCCCTATGGAAGAAACCATTTTTATGCATATAAGCAAGTCCAGAAGCTGTCTGATAAATAATGGAACGAATCTTGTCTTCAGGTAGACATTTCCCGCTTTCGCGTTCTTTCATATATAATTGATAAATATTTTGCTCAAGATATTCAAAGACAAAATATAAGTCTTCATTGACTTTGATGACTTCTATGAGTTTGGTAATATTTGGATGATTGAGTTTGCGTAAAGACTTAAGTTCTTTAAGAGACATACTTTCGTCCCAAGAATAAAACTTTTTCTTCATTTTCTTAATCGCTACAAACTCACCTGTTTTTATAGTTACAGCTTTGTAAACAGTTCCATAAGTTCCATCCCCAATTATGTTTTGAATTTTATAGCGATCCATGACAAGAAGAAGGATTTACTTTTTGCTTTTATTATTAAAAAATTTATTAGTATTAGTAATTACAGATTTCTCATTTTTGTGTTAGTTTTTTTTCAACGCATAACTTGCTTTTTATAGGCCACGAACACTTGTTTCAGAACTCATAGTGAAAACCAATTTGTATCAAATTCTATATGAATTAACTTCGATTGTTTGGGAATTTTTCTGGGAGGATAGGAATTATTTTTTTCTTATTTATAATTTTTTAAGGCTCGTTAGGTTTTGTGTGTTTTTAGGGTTAGGAATTAAATCTTCACAATTCACACCATGCAGTATGGTTGCGAATTCATTGAAATATATCTAAAGCCCTTTTGAAAATGAACCAAGAAGCAAGAAAACTCCTTTTCTTTTCCATTTTTTTTTCATATATCAACTTTTTCACATTTTCACAATTGCATCATAAAATAATACATAAATAGCTTTTGCAAAAAATCTATAAGAAAGAGGCGTGCATCTTGAGGAAAAAATTTTTATGATCTTCTTGGTGAATCGTTCTTCTTAATTTCATGTGTTTGGAAAATAGGAATTCCATTTTTGACTGGGTACATTATAGGCTATAAATATCAACGTTTCAACTATTATTCATTAATTACAAGATTCTTTGGGACCAATGCATTCTTTTCTTGGTCAAAGATTAAATCACTTTTTGAAACAGGGCATCTTAAGAATTTTAAGATTCCTTCATCAAACTTTCCTATTAAGTTTATGAAAGTCTGATCATTGATTACTTGGGACAGATGAACATCTTTGTAATGATAACCTATATAGAGATTTAAAATATATTTTCATGAAGTCAAATCGAATTTATCGATTGTTAAACAAGAAATTGAAATAGAAAATAATTAAAGTTCGCAATATCTTTTAAAAATCAAGATGAGAAAACTTGGACAAACGAAAAAAGTTTTTGCCTTACTTTCATGAAGAAATTTAACAAATATTAATTCCTGATTGGAAATATTTTAACTGGAAAGGGGGCTCTAAAAAGGCACTAACGCTAGAAATATATTCAGATATGATGATTAGAAAAACAGATTCAAAAGATAACTAAGTTGATTGAAAATAAAATTTAGAAACTGAATTTATCAATGACAAAATTGTTTTGTGGTCTTTTTACAAAATTTATTGAGAGGAATCTTGTTCTGAGGGAATAATTCTTTGAGACAACCCGTTTTTAAATGATTTTGACTGTCAGAAAGAAATATTGAGTTTAGTTAAAAATAATTCCCTTTTCTATTATACATCAGAATATATTAACTTATTCCTACAATTTAAGAAAGAACAGCAAAAAACGATATATGACATGGAGAATTTTCTATTAATTTATCCTTAAGCCATAAAATCCCTTTTTTAATTCATTGTAAAATATTTGTATTCTCAAAGTTTGCTTTCAATTTCAAACTTTGGTACATATTCAATAGTTTGAGATACAGCCATTTTTTCAACATATTTGTCTTCATAATTCCAAAGAAGTAACTCTTTAATCTTTTCTTCATTTTTATCTTCGATAACATCGAGCAACTCTTTAAATATGCTATAACAATATGAAAAGCTCAAGTCATTTAGTATCCCCTTCTTCGAATGAGTGAAGTTATAAGTAATTAATCCAAGGAATTCTCCTCTATTACTCACAATAGCACCACCGCTAAAGCCATTATAAATAGGGCAACTTGTTAGGATAAGGAAAGGCCTATTTTTGTGAATCACTACCTTGCTCAAATGCCCTTTAGTTATCATTGTTTTAAAATCAACATTATTTAACTGTGGAAAAGTGCATCCAATGGCATAGACTTCGTTACCTTGAAGATATCTGACATCAATAGGATGATCAAGAAATCTTTTCGTTTGCTTCAAGACTTTTAAAGTTTTTTCATTCAATTCTTTAGTAACTTTTAATAAAGCTATATCCAAATCACCTTTTGAAACAATATAAACTTCAGCATCATAAAGTTCATAGTCAATTTGTCCTTCATAACTAATTTCTATTGTAAAGTGAGAGGTACTGCTTTCCTTTAACACATGTCTATTTGTCAAAATATACCCTTTTGCATTGATAAGAACTCCTGAACCAATAGTTGAGCCTGAAATAATTTTCACAACCCTTGACAAAACTCCTTTGATAGGAAAACCTCGGACAAAAGGTCTAAAGTTTGAAGCAGCTAGATCCCAAATATTGATACCACTTTGTAATGAACTAATCTTAAACAATAAATCCATAATAGGAAGCGTGCTAATACAAACGTTAAATCCAACAATATCTTGTTTATATGGAATTATATTCCCAAGAACAAGACCAATGACTTCTAAATATTCATTAAAGACTGGACTTCCCTCTTCACCTTTTTTAAAAGTACTGTTCACAAGGAAAATATATTCATTTTTATACCATCCTAGCATTTTTCGAGATGTTTTGAAAGCAACTTTACTTATATGCCCTACATGCAATGAATTTTTACAAAGCTGAGGAGAAATGAGCATGTATGGTGAAGAAATAGTATAAATAATTTGACCTTGAAAAGGTCTATCAGAAATATTTAGAAGCTGAATTCCTTGTGGAATTGAAGAAAGTGCATCATTTAACACAGGCTTCAATGTTAATAAGCAAAAGTTCAATGAATATGGAGAGATATAACTTGCACTAACTGGATGCTTTTGAAGATTGAAAGGCTCTTTTTGAGGTTTTGCTTTGAATCTAAAGATTTCGGCAAAGTTTTGACCAAGTTCTTTGGGAAATAATAGAAATTCTGGCTTTAGTTCAATATATTTTTCATCTTCAAGTCCAAGCAAAGATTTGGGTTTCCAATGTAAAAGGAATCGAGCTTTTGACATAATTTTTTTACTTTTCAGTTGGAAAAATTCTTTATTACAAAGCTCAGAAATTTCTTCTTGGGTTAATAAGTTCGCAATAAGGCTGCCAGTCGTTATTAAAATTGGTTCTTTTGTTGGAAGAATCAAAGTTGATAATGAATATTTATGTGTTTTATCAGGTTCATGATCAAGGATAAATTCATCTAATTGATTATCAAGAGAGACTTTTGATTCAATTTGAACATAAGACGTCAAAGGATATGTTTCTGTCAGTGTTTTGAAGTTTTTCACCTTCATCTAAATAAATTTGAGGAAAAAAATAACTTTGATCTGAAATAAAATTCTCTATAATTTTAATTAGGGTTGTCCCAAGAAATAATTGAAATTCTCGTTTAAAACCATCATACTCAAAGAAACTAATGAATAAAAAATGTTAACAATTTTAAAGTTAAGTATAAAAGCCAAAGAAAAGTGTTCTTTTTGAGTCATTAAAAAAAATTATATTTCATCCATGAAGATTTAGGATTAGCCAAGTCCCTATTCTTTTTTAAAGGAATAAAAAACTAATTAAAATCAAAGTCCTTATTTCTAAAGAGCCACACTTTGAAAAATACAAAGGCCTTTATTGTAAGAAAGATTGTTTTCTCTTCGTCCTTTCAAAACAGGAAAAATTTTTAATCGATAAAGATATCAATCTAAAAAGAAAATAAAATTTATAAAAAATATAATGCTTTTTTTAGAAAACTTTACTATAAAAATTTCTTGGATTGAATAAAAAATTGAAACAAAATAAATTCAGTTTCTTACAAATAAAATTTTTATGTTCCTCAGTGGTTTCCCAGAGTTCTGTTTTTGCTTCGAAGTTAAAATTGATATCTAATTGTCCCAATTACGAGGAAAAGTTTTCAAGAACTTGTTTTAACTAGATAAAATCTTTCTGAACAATCACTTCTTGGCTTTTGCAACATGATCTTTGATAGCATTTCCAATCAATGAGTCTAATAGTTTGAAATTAATGGAATTAGGCGATTTATTTTCATTTAATTCTTTATATTCAACGATACAATCTTCAAAGGCTTTAAGTTGGGCAACGAAACCAGGATTTGGATTTGCTTTTGAATGGTGCTTTTTCACAAACTCTAAAGCCTTTTCAAAGGAGAGATCCTGAGTAAACATAATATAAGCAATTACAATAGAAGCAGATCTAGATATTCCTCCTAAACAATGGACAAGGATGCTTTTCTTTGCAGATATAGCTTCGTGAATAAATTTTATACTTTCTACAAAGTATTTTAAAATGCTTGAAGTTGGATTATCTGAAAGATTCAGCTGCTTGTAAGTAACAATCTCTTTAAAATGTTGTTTAAGATCTTTTGCTGCTATCAATACGTAACCAATCTTTTTTGATTTGAAAAATGCAGGATCTCTTGCGACAACTACTGGAGCAAGGTAAAGGTGTTCTATTATAAGAGACATTTTATTTCAAATTGAATAGTATGATTATTTAATATTTAAAACTATTTTTCAGTGATAAATCAGACATTAATTCAGTTCTGGCCTGGAATTGGTTTTTCTGATCCACGAAGATTGTTTCTGACACTAAATAATATGACCCTCATTTATTTTTATAAACGTCTTAGAACAGGAGGCAAACTCACTAAATTATCTACAGAAAAATAGTTCGTAAGAAATTTGAATAACACGACTAGAGCTTCGAAATTATTATAATGAGAGGCCAAGGGTCTCAGTAAAAGTGTTACTACAAAGAATTGACACGTTTCATTCATAATTAACAAGATTTGATGAAGGAAACATTTAAAAAATACAGAGTTAAAAAAAAAGAAACATGGTTAGTTTTCTGTATTAATTTGTCAAAAAACTGTAAACAGTGAGTTCTTTTGGATTTCAATTCATAATTATACACGAACAACAACAATCAATAAAATTCCACTTGG
>Ga0182742_1001916_pt1 | contig 24794 bp, 22 predicted proteins | sample eDN5th37CBELigMG_FD_128880 | JGI IMG/M metagenome (GOLD analysis project Ga0182742, IMG submission 128880) | Enriched Miracle-Growth compost microbial communities from Emeryville, California, USA - eDNA 5th pass 37_C BE-Lig MG (version 2)... ...
GCATGATCCGGCAGAGCATGCGCGAATTCCTCCAGATAGGCCTTCACCCCTTCGGCGGTTTTCGACCGGGCGATATAGTCCCGCATATGCGCATCATCCTCGTCATAGACCGTGTCGCAGGCGGCGGGATGGGCGCCGTAAGGCACCTCGACGATCGCCTCGACCCAGTTGCCTGGAATGTAGGTCAGTGACGGCTGCTTCTTGATCTCGTCATGCGGGACGATCTTCTCGACCGTCACGATGAGCCGCCTTGCCCCGGCGGCCATGGGCTGGTCCATGTCGTCGGTATCGCGAACCACCGGCCACTGGACGTTGCCATATTTGTCGCCGGCATAGCCGTGAATGATCGTGAATTCGGGTTCGGCGGCGGCGACCGCCTGCAGCTTCTCGCCCGTGAACGGGCAGTCGATCGTGCGGATCTGCTCGGGATTGACCTTTGCGATGTCGGAGCCGAACAGCGTGCGGATCGGCAGGAACGGCATGCCCTGGGCGGCGGCCCGCAGCCGCGCCACCATCGCCGTTTCCGAGAAGTCGCGGACCTCGATGCGGCCGCCTTCGACGGCGCGCCGGAAATTCGACGCCAGCCCGTAGTTGAACAGGCCGACATAGATGCCCTCCCAGCGGCGGATGGCGTCGGCGGCGGCAAGCAGGTCGATCGCCGTGGTGCCCGCCCAGCTCATGACGGTGAGATCACGCACGCCGTTGCGGATCAACTGGCGAACGGCGGCATTGGGCTGGCGGCGCAGGAGGCTGCCGCCGATCATGACGGTGGAGCCCGACACGATGGGAGACAGCGCCTTCTCCAGGGTCGTCAGTTTCTCTTTCACTATGATGTCCTCCCGATGGATAGGCCGGGTATAAAAACGTTTCTGGAACTTAGCAACAAAAAACGTTTCTTGATCGAGCTTTTTCTGTTACGCGGCTTCCACGACCAGTTGGAAAGGACGGCAATATGGTGAACGAACACACGCTCTATGGCCTTGTGGGCTATCCCATCACCTTCGTGCGCTCTCCGGGCATCCTGAACGCCTATCTGACAGAGAACGGCCTGCCCGGACGCATGATCCCCTTCGGCGTCAAGCCCGAAGGCCTCGCCGCCGCCCTTTCCGGCCTGCGCCAAATCGAAAACCTCGCCGGCTTCTTCGTCACCATGCCGTTCAAGGAAAGCATCCTTCCCCTGCTCGACGCGGCAAGCGAGACCGCCCGCATCGCCGGCGCGGTCAACATCGTACGCCGTACGCCGGACGGCCGGCTCCTCGGCCACCAGCTCGACGGCGCGGGCTTCGTCGGCGCCATGAAGGCGGCGCAGGTGCCCATCGCCGGCGCATCCGCCTATGTCGCGGGCGCGGGCGGTGTCAGCGCCGGCATCTGCTGCGCCCTTGCGGAGGCGGGCGCGGCGCGCATCGTCCTCACCAACCGCAACCTGGACCGCGCCGGGAAGCTGGCCGACCGGCTGCGCGACGCCTTTGCGAAGACCGTCTTCGCCGTGACGGAGGCCGCGCCCGGCGAAGAGGCCGACATCGTCGTCAACGCCACCAGCCTCGGCCTCGATCCCGGCGATCCCCTTCCGGTGGACCTGTCGGCGACGCGGCGCGGCATCTTCGTCGGCGATGTCGTCAACGTCCCGCATTCGACGCCGCTGCTGGAAGCGGCCGAAGCGCGCGGCTGCCGCACGCAGCATGGCCGCGCCATGTTCGGCCCGCAGATCGAGCTTGCCCTTCGCTTCTACGCACACGGCCTGTGATCGCTCCGGTCGCGCTCAATGCGCGACCAGATTGCCACCCGTGATCAGCTTGACGATATCGTCCGGATCGGTTTCCGCCTTGGTGCGCACACCCGCCGTCCGTCCCTGCCGAAGCACATGAATGCGGTCGCACACCTCGAAGATATGGTGCAGGTTGTGGCTGATGAGGATGATCGAGAAGCCCCGCGCGCGCAGGTCCTTGATGAGGGAGAGAACCTTTTCCTGCTCGGGCACGCCGAGCGCGGCGGTCGGCTCGTCGAGGATGACGACCTTGCGCCCGAAGGCGACCGCGCGGGCGATCGCGACGCTCTGGCGCTGCCCGCCGGACATGCCCTTGACGGTGAAATGGGTCGACTGGATGTGGATGTTCAACGACTTCAACAGGTCCTTCGAACGGCTGTGCATCTCCTCCGCCTTCAGAAACTTCGCGCCGAGGACCCGGCGCACGATCTCGCGCCCGGCGAAAATGTTCTCCGCCACGTTGGAATCGTCGAACAGCGCCAGATCCTGGTAGACGGTCTCGATGCCGAGCTGGCGGGCATCCTCCGGCTTGCGCACGGTCACTTCGCGCCCCTCGAACAGGAACTGGCCGCTATCGGCGGGCTGGGCGCCGGAGATGATCTTGATGAGTGTCGATTTTCCGGCGCCGTTGTCGCCGGCCAGCGCCACGACCTCGGATTCATGGAGCTCGAAGTCGATGTCGGTCAGGGCGCGCACCGCGCCGAACGACTTGCAGATATTGTTCAGTTTCAGCAATGGGGTCATCACGCGTATCCTTGTTTGCGGTCGAGGGGAGTTCCCTCGACCGCAACCCGTTACTTGCAATAGGTATCGTGCGTTTCCTTGGTGATCATCGGCGTGTCGAGATAGGTCATCTTCTCGACGGTCTCGCCTGCAAGGACCTTCATCGCCAGGTCGAGCGCCTCGGGGAACATGGTGGGATAGTAGACCGAGCCCGTCAGCCGGCCGGACGCGACCCCCTCGCAACCTTCCTTCGCACCGTCCATGCCGACCGTGGCGACGCCTTCGAGCTTCTGCTCTTCCAGCACCTGGGCCGCGCCCATGGCCATCGTGTCGTTATGGGCGAAGACGGCCTTGACGTCGCGGTGGGCGGTGACGGCGTCTTCCATGGCGGCCACGGCCTCCTGCAGGCGGTAATGCCCGACATAGGAGACGACCTTGATGCCCGGATGCTTGGCCATCTCCTCTTCGAAGCCCTGCTTGCGGTCGACCGTCGCCGAGGCGCCGGGCGTGCCCTCGAGCTGGATGACCTTGCCCTCCTCGCCGATCTTCTCGATGACGAAGCGGGCGGCAACGCGGCCCATTTCCACATTGTCCGATCCGATGAAGGCGGCGAAGTCCTCCTGCGGAACGTCGAGCTTGCGGTCGAAGATGACGAGCGGGATGTTCGCACGCTTGGCGGCGTCGGCGATCGGCGCCAGCGCCTTGGAATCGTTGGGCGACATCACCACGGCCGAGACGTGCCGCGTGATCAGGTCCTCTACGCCGGAAAGCTGCGTGGCGCTGTCGCGGCGACCGTCGACGATGGTGAGCTTGACGTCGGGATGCTCGGCGCCCCAGGCCTTCGCCCGCTCGATGCCGCCGACGCGATAGGGATGCTCAAGGTTGGGTTGTGCGATGCCGATCTCGACCTGATCGGCCTGCGCCGCGATCGGCATGGCGAGCATCGTGCCGGCCAGCATGGTGATGGTGATCATCTTTCTGCAAGTCATGGTTTCCTCCCTTTCGACTTGATCCGGCCCCTGCCGGAAATCTGGATGCAGGCGCACTATTTGCGCGCCCGGCTTTTCGCCTCCCGGCGAATACTGAACATCACGGCGACGACGATGATCACGCCGCGTGCGAAATCCTGCGCGTAGGGTGAAACCGAGAGCAGGTTCAGGATGTTGTAGGTCAGGCCGATCACCATCAGGCCGACGAAGGTCAGCAGGATGCTGCCGACACCGCCGACGAAGGGCGTGCCCCCGATGACGACGGCCGCGATGCCGGAAAGCTCGAACAGCATGCCGCCCGTCGGCTCGCCGACGCCGAGGCGCCCGAGGAACAGGAGACCCGCCATCGCCGCCAGGACGCCGTGCAGCGTGTAGACGCTGCGAATGACGTTTTCGACCTGGATGCCAGAGCGATGCGCGCCGACCGGGTTGTCGCCGACGAGGCAGACATGGCGGCCGTAGACGGTGTATTTGAGCATGACCGCCGCCACCACGAAGACGATCGCCGTCAGGAGCACCGGCATCGGGATCGGCCCGAGATAGCCGCGGCCGAAGGCGAAGACGAATTCCGGCGCCAGATCGGCCGTCAATGTGCGCCCCTCGCTCAGGATGAGTGCGAGGCCCCGCGCGGCGGTCATCATGCCCAGCGTCGCGACGAAGGGCGGCACCTTGCCCCAGGTGATGAGCGCGCCGTTGATATAGCCGCATGCCGCGCCGACGAGCAGCACCACGAAAATCATGCCGACGGAGCCGACCACCGGCGCGGCGAGCGCGCCGACGACGGTCGCCAGCGCCAGCACCGCGCCGCCGGAAAGGTCGATGCCGCCCGAAATGATGACATAGGTCAGGCCGATCGCGATCAGCCCCACCATGGTCCATTGCCGCAAGACGTTGAAGATATTGTCGACCGTCAGGAAGTAAGGCGACAGGAATGTCGAGATGACGATGAGCGCCAGAAGACCCGTGACGGCGATGTTGCGCAACATCAGGTCCTTGGCTGACGCCGCGAGATGGCCTTTGGCGAACATGGATGTCCTTTCGCTGAGGTTCGATCCGTTAGACATGCTGCACCTATTCAGTCGCCGACCCTGGCCGACGCCCAGCCGGCGGCGGTCATCAGGCCATCCTGGTTGCGGGTCCACACCTCCAGTTCGAGGCGGCCGTCATCGCTGCGCCCCGTGACGAGGCCGAACGTCGTCAGCTCGTCGCCGGCAAAGACCGGCTGGAGATAGGCGTTCTTCATCCAGCCGGAGGAGAACCAGGCGGCCGGGCCGAAGAAATTGGCGAGCATCTCCGACATCCAGCACGTCGTCTGGACACCCTGGGCAAGGCGGGCACGGAAGCCGGCGGCGCTGGAGACGTTGTCGTCCGTGTGGATGTTGTGGCGATTGAAGTGAATGCCCGAGAAGACCGCCATCTCGTCATTGTGCGCCACCTTCTTCAGCGAAGGGATCGGCGTGCCGGCCGGGATGTCCAGCCGCGCGCGGGAGACTGGAGAAACGTTTTCGGAAACGATGCCGGAAACACGTCCCGCGCTGGGCGTGGAACTGCCCTCGCCCATGCGGATCCCCTCCGGGATGCGCATGATCTCCGTCGACTTCTGGCGCACCAGCAGGCGGCCCTCCTCGTCGCGAACCTCGACGTCGAGGACGCAGTAGCCTTTTCCGCGCCGCTCGTATTTGTCGACATATTCGCCGGTCAGCGTGACCTTGCCGCCGAACGGCACCGGCGCGTGATACCAGAGCTCCTCCGACTGGTGGAGGCCCACCACGGTGTTCGGATTGTACTTCGTCAAAAACAGCGCAACCCCGTCGCGAACCAAGGCTGCGGACGGGACGATGCGGTGCCCGATGGCCGGATCGGCATGGAAATAGCAGTCCGAATAATCGGCCAGCGAGAAGCAGGCGGCGCGCAGATAGTGCTCGTCCATGTCGATGACCTGCGGGCCGAAGGTCTCGCCCACCTCGACGGATTCGAACGTCGGATCCTTGTATTGCATTGAAATCCTCACCGGTATTTCGCCGATCTTTCGGCTATTCCAAGACGGCCGCACACATGCCGCGACCGCCCATGAAGGCGTGTCGTCGGTCGATGATCTTCGTTCGGCAAATCTTCTCCCGACCCGGACATTTTCATATAAAAACGTTTCTGCAAACGTTTTTATTGGTCATAGTGGAAAAATCACCAGTGGGAGGAGCCAGGATGGGGGCAAGGCGACGGCTAAAACGCGGCATCACGATCGTCGACGTGGCGCAGGCGCTGGGCGTTGCGCCCTCGACGGTCTCGAACGCCCTTCACGACAAGGATATCGTCGCCCCGCGCACGAAGGCGCGCGTCCTCGCCATGGCGAAAGCGATGAACTACGAGGCATCGGCGGCGGCCCGCGCCCTCGTCACGCGCCAGTCGTCCTCCGTCGGCGTCATCCTGCCGGATTTCGCCAATCCCGTCTTCAACGAGATCATCAGCGGCCTCAATTCCATCCTCGTTCCGGCCGGCTACGCCACGCTCGTCGCCAGCACCTCGAACAACGGCCGCACCTGCAAGGCGGCCATCCATGCCTTCGTCAAACGGAATGTCGATGCCATCGTCGTCATTTCCCAGAGTCTCGATGTGGACGAGACCGCGCAGCTTGCCGGCTGCGGGCTGCCCGTCGTTCTCGTCCACCGCACGCCCGCCGACTGGCAGGCGACGCACGCACCCAGTTCCACCTTCGACTATGTCGGCATGGACAATGCCGGCTGCGTGCGGGCGCTGGTCGAGCACCTGGCGCAGCTCGGCCACCGGCGCATCGGCTTCATCACCGGGCCGCTCCAGTCCTCCGCGGCCTGCGAGCGTACGCGAGGCTTCCGCGAGGGCGTTTGCGCGCTCGGCCTCGACACGGCGCCGGACCTGATCGCCGAAGGCAGCTACGACTTCATCGCCGGCATGCGCGGCGCACGCGCGCTGCTGTCGCTGCCGCAACGCCCGACAGCCGTCATCGCGGCCAACGACCTCATGGCCTTCGGCACCATGGACATCGCCCAGCAGATGGGGCTTTGCGTGCCGAAGGACCTTTCGATCGTCGGCGTGGACGACGTGTTCTTCTCCGCCTTTCCGATGATCTCGCTGACATCGGCCCGCCAGCCGGCGATCGAGATCGGCGAGAGCGTCGGCGAGCGACTGCTCGAACGCTTCGCCGAGGACGACCTGCCGCCCATCGCCCTCACGCTGCCGGTCGAGATCGTCGTGCGCCATTCGACGGCGCCGGTCCCCGCCGTCGTCGACGCCGGCAAGGCGCTGTCGACCGACAATCTGGAGGCCTATCTCACCAGCCGCTGGAAACCATCCACCATCATCGTTGCATAGACTGGAGCAGCCATGTCCCCCAATCCGCCGCTTGCCGGCCTGCGCATTCTCGATCTTTCCCGTTTCATCGCCGGTCCCTTCTGCGCCATGCAGCTCGGCGACATGGGCGCCGACGTGGTGAAGGTCGAAAAGCGCGGCACCGGCGACGATACCCGCCTCAACCATCCGAAGATCGCGGGAGAGAGCACCTATTTCCTGTCCTTCAACCGCAACAAGCGCAGCATCGAGCTCGACTTTCGCGATCCCGCCGACCAGGAGACCCTGCGACGCCTGGCAGCGACCGCCGATATCCTCATCGAGAATTTCCGCCCCGGCACGCTGGAGAAGATGGGCTGCGGCTGGGACGTGCTGCAATCGCTCAATCCCCGGCTCATCCTCGTGCGTATCTCCGGTTTCGGCCAGGACGGGCCCTTCGCCAACCGCGCCTGCTTCGACGTCATCGCCCAGGCCATGGGCGGCATCATGAACCTCACCGGCCAGCCCGACGGCCCGCCGACCATGGCCGGCACCTTCATGGTGGATTATTCGACCGCCCTCTACGCGACGATCGGCACGCTCTGCGCGCTGGAAGCGCGGCGGCAGACGGGCAAGGGCCAGCTGGTCGAGGCGAGCCTCCTGGAGACCAGTGCCAGCCTCCTGATGAGCGCCATCCCCGATTTCAAGCAGCTCGGGCAATCCATGAGCCGCATGGGCAGCCGCGATCGCTACACGGCGCCCGTCAACAGCTTCTGCTGCAGCGACGGCGACTGGGTCTACCTGTCGGCCGGCACCGATTCGCTTTTCCGCCGCTTCACGGCCGCGGCAGACCTGATGCATCTTCTTGACGACCCGCGCTTTGCGACGGCCGACGCGCGGCTTGCCAACCAGGACGCGATCGAGGCGATCGTCCAGCAATGGGTGGGGCTGCATCCGGCGGGCGCCGTCGTCGAGACGATGGAAAAGGCGGGCGTGCCCTGCGCGAAGGTCGCGAGCATCAGTGAAGTTACGGAAAACCCGCAGCTTCGCCATCGCGGGCAGATCGTCGATCTCGACCATCCGACGGTCGGCACGTACACCACCCATGGCGTGGCCGTGCGGCTGCACGATACGCCCGGGCGGATCGACCGGCCTGCCCCGCTGCTCGGCCAGCACTCGGACGAGGTCCTGCGCGAATGGCTGGGCGAAACCGCGCCCGCCAGGCAAAACGTGTGATCCGCCCTTCCTCAGCCCCGGCGTACCGGGCCGGTCGTATCCCGCACCCGCAGTTCCGTGGGCAGGATCACCTTGCGCGCCGGTGCGTCCGGCTCGCTCAGCCGTTCGAGGAGCAGCTTGCCGGCGGCGCGGCCGAGATGGCGCTTCGGCTGGTTGACGGTTGTCAACCCTTCCACCTTCAAGGCATCGGTCGCCATCAGGCTGAAGTCGAAAACATCGTCGAACCCCGTGACGGAGACATCGCCGGGAATGTTCAGGCCGACACCGTGCAGGTAGCTGACGATGCCCAGCGCCACGAAATCGTTTGCCGCGAGAATGGCCGTCGGTCGCGGATCGACGGCCATGAAAGCCTCGGCCGCCTTGGCGCCGCTCTCCTTGTAGTAGTTGCCCGCAAAGACCAGCCGGTCGTCGACGGCCAGCCCGTGCCGGGCCATCGACGCGTGAAAATGCGCAAGGCGCTCGCGCGAGGTCGACGAATGGGACGGGCCGGCGACATAGGCGATTCGCTCGTGCCCGAGCCCCCGCAGATGGCCAAGCAGCAGCTCGATGCCCTGCTCGTTGTCCGGGCCGACATAGTCGACATCGTCACGGGGCCGGCGGTTGAGGAAGACGCAAGGGGGGCCGTGCTCCAGCAGTTTCAGCGTCTCGCCCGCAAGGGTCTGCGACACCATGACGAAACCGTCGACCTGCCGGTCCAGCAGGGAGCGGACGATGGCCACCTGCTTTTGCGGATCCTCGTCGGTATTGGACAGAAAGATCGTGTGATCGTCGCCGGAGACGACCTCGTCGATGCCCTTGACGATCTGAGGGAAGATCGGGTTGGTGATGTCGGCGATCAGCACGCCGACCGACGAGGTGCGCTGCGTCCGCAGCGCCCGGGCGATCGTCGACGTCCGGTAACCCAGCCGGTCGGCCGTCTCCTGAATGAGGCGCCTGCGATCGAGGTCGACATATCCCTTGCCGGACAGCGCACGCGCGACCGTCGCCCGCGACAGGCCGCATTCGCGCGCGATGTCGACCAGCGTCGGCCGTCTGGACGAAAGATTGGGAACAACGCGTTCCACCATGAAGCGAACCTCCCGAGCGATTGGATAGGACTCCAATCACGCTTTGGGCAACGAGGCAACTGCGGCGTTGACAACGGCCCCAGGATATGAGATCGATCCCACATGAGATCGATCTCACACTAGGGTCATCCGGTGAAAAGATCAATCTGCAAGCGGCCGTCGAGGAGGATGGCCTGGAGGAACAATCCGTGGGACGCATGTCCAAAGCAACTTCGCTGCAGGAAGCTGCCGCGATCGTGAAGGATGGCCAGCGCCTGGCACTGGGCGGCTTTGCCATCTACCAGCGGCCGATGGCCTTCGTGCGCGAACTGGTGCGCCAGCGCCGCCGCGACCTCACCATCGTCGGCGTCGTCAATGCCATCGAGGCCGACCTTCTGATCGGCGCGGGCTGCGTGTCGCGCATCGAGACGTCCTATGTGGGCCTTGAGAAATTCGGCCTCGCGCGCAACTTCCGGCGGGCGGCGGAGGCCGGCGCGCTCGATGCGGTCGACTATCCCGAACTCATCGCCTGGGACCGTTTCCGCGCCAGCCAGGAAGGCCTGCCCTTCTGGCCCTGCACCTTCCTCGGCGGCAGCGGCATCGTCGAATACAACAAGGATATCAAGCCGTTCGATTGCCCGGTCACGGGCCGCAAACTGTGGGCCGTGCCGCCGGCGGCGCCCGATATCGTGGTCGTACATGCGGTGATGGGGGACGAATACGGCAACGTCGCCTTCCATAACCGCAAGATGCTGCCCCAAAGCGTCGACATCACGCATACCCGGTCTTGCGACACTCTTATTGTGACCGTCGAAAAAATCGTTTCTGGAAAGGAAATGCGCCGCCGTCCCGATCTCGTCGAGATCCCGGCTTTCCGCACCACGCATATCGTGGAGGCGCCGTTCGGCGCGCATCCGACCTCGCTTCTCGGCATCTACGACTGCGACGACGAGGCCTTTTCCGACTATGCGGCCGCATCCGCCAGCCCGGAGGCCTTCGCGTCCTATCTCGACAGCACCGTGCACACCCCGAAAGGACATGCCGGATACCTCGACAATCTCGGCGTCGAGCGGCTGCTGGCGCTTCGCAATGTGGAGCTGCCGGCATGAGCGCGCTTTCCTGCACGATCGAGGAACTGATTACCGTCACGCTCGCCAAAAGCTTCCGCGACGGAGAGGTCGGCTTTACCGGCCTTGCGACCGGCGGGGCCGCGGCGCTCTACATTACCGGCATTCCGCTGGCCGCGATGGAATTCGCGCGCCAGACGCACGCGCCGAACCTGACGATCCTTCTGGCCGGCTGGTCGATCAATCCGGATTTCTCCGAAATCCGCGAACTTCCCTCGGCCGAATTCGACAGTGGCCTGCAGAACCTGCCCTGCGAAGCGCAGATGGAAAGCTATCCCGGTCCCTATGCGGTGCGCCGCGGCGACGTCGATTTCGGCTTCGGCTCCGGCGTGCAGGTGGATCGGGCCGGCAACATCAACAGCACCTGCGTCGGCGACTATCGCACGCCGAAGGTGCGGCTCGTCGGCTCCATCCTTCTGCCGGAGCACATGACGTGCTTCAAGCGCGAATACATCATGATGCCGCACCACGCGCTGCGCAGCTTCGTCGAGCGTGTCGACTACGTTTCCGGCGTCGGCTATCCCGGCGGCGAGGCCGGCCGGCAGGCCCTTGGCCTCACGACCGGCGGTCCGCACTGGATCGTCACGCCCAAATGCATCTTCGAATTCGACCGTGCCGCCGGTACGGCCCGGCTGCGCAGCATTCATCCCGGCATCGATCCGGACGACGTGCGCGGCTCGACCGGCTTTGCCGTCGAGACGGACGGCATTCCCACAACCCAAGCCCCGACGGCTGAGGAGCTGGCGATCCTGCGACGCAAGGTCGATCCGCATCGCGCCCTCATCCCGCATGGCGGCGAATGACACTTTCTGGAGGAGCTGAGAACACCATGTCCAATGTCGAGATCGGTTCGAAGCCGGCGGACGCGTCGTCCCCGAAAAACCTGCGCAATGTCGGCCTGTTCCTGCTGAACTACAGCCACGTCATCACCTTCCTCGCGCTGGTGATCGCCGCCAGCATCGCCTCGCCGCACTTCCTGAACTCGACGAACATCCTCAACGTCGTGCGCGGGGCAAGCATGGTCGGCGTCGTGGCGATCGGCATGACGGTGGTCATCCTGTGCCGCGGCATCGACCTTTCCGCCGGCTCGCTCGTCGGCGTGGCGGCCATCACGGCGGCCGCCCTTGCCGGCACCGGATCGGCGCTCGCCTGGGGCGTCGCGCTCGTCATCACCACGGTGCTCGGCGCCATCAACGGCGTGCTGATCACCAAGCTCAAGCTGCAGCCCTTCATCGCGACGCTCGCCATGATGATCTTCGCGCGCGGCTGCATCTACCTTTATTCCGACGGCGGCGACGTCTATGCGCAGGGCGCCGATGCGGCCTTCCGCTGGCTCGGCTCCGGCTATATCTGGATCGTGCCGGTTCCGGTCGTGCTGTTCGTCGCGCTCTGGCTGGCTTTCGCCTATGTCATGAAGCACACCCGCTGGGGCCGCCATGTCTATGCGGTCGGCGCCAACGAGGACGCGGCCCGTGTCTACGGCATCGGCGTCGATCGCATCAAGGTCCAGGTCTATGCGCTGTCCGGCCTTCTGGCCGGCATTGCGGGCCTCATTCTCGTCAGCCGCGTCAGCGTCGCCGAGCCGAATGCCGGCAACCTGTTCGAGCTCGATGCGATCGCCGCGACGCTGATCGGCGGCACGTCCTTCGACGGCGGCGTCGGCGCCGTCACCGGCACCATGCTGGGCGTGCTGATCCTCGCCATCATCACCAATCTGCTCAACCTGCTCGGTGTGTCGCCCTTCGTCCAGATGCTGGCGATGGGCGTGATCATCGTCGTTGCCGTCGTCATCAGCGACATGCGCAACCGGCAGCGCTGAGCAGCCCCGTATTTCGAAGGTCCAAGGAGGAGGAGACTCGAATGACCAGGATACCGACCATGAAGGATGCCCTTGCAATGAACCGCCGCAATCTTTTGAAGATGAGCCTCGGCGCCGCCGCCATCGGCACGTTGGGCGCGCCCTTCGTCATCACCGGCGCGCGCGCCCAACAGCCGCTCGCCGGCAAGAAGATCGGCTTCTCGCAATCCTACGCCACGGACGAGTGGTTGAAGGCGCAGCGCCAGGACCTGCTGGCGCAGGCCGCAAAGCACGGCTTCGAGGTGACGGTCACCGACGCGCGGGAAAACCCCGCCCAGGAAATCCGCAACCTGGAAGACCTCGCCGTGCGCGGCGTCGATGCCGTCGTCATGATCACCTACTATGCCGAGGCCGTTCAGCCGGGCGTGCAGGCCCTCAACGATGCCGGCATCCCGATCATCGTGATGAGCTCGGCGCTGGCCGGCGACGGACAGTTCAACGCGCATCTGGCCGCCGACACGCTCGGCACGGCACGCACGGCCGGCGAATATTACCTGAAGGCGCTGAACGGCAGCGGCAAGGTCGCCCAGATCGAGGGCAAGCCCGGCTCCCTCGTCAACCAGGCACGCGGCAAGGGCTGGCGCGAGATCATCGACGCCAACAGCGGCATCGAGGTGGTGGCCCAGGGCATCGCAAACTACAGCCGCACCGAGGCCCTGACGCTGATGCAGGACTTCCTGCAGGCCAACAAGGAGATCGACGCCGTCTATTGCCACAACGACAACATGGCAAAGGGCGCGTTGCAGGCGATCGAGGAGGCCGGCCGCGGCAAGGAGATGTGGCTGACCGGCTATGACGCCATCACCGTCGAGACCTTCGAGATGATCGCCGCCGACCGCCTGCGCGGCTCGTTCCTCTACCCGACCTTCGGCGCGGAGGCGATCGAGGTCGCCGCCGCGATCCTTCAGCAGAAGGAGGTGAAGAAGGAGATCGTCTTCGCCTCGCCGATGGTGACGAAGGAGAACCTCTCGCAGTTCTTCGACGCCGACAAGAAGGAGCGCATCGTTCCTCCCGTCGACATGGCCGCGCTCGGCCTCTGATTTCTCCCGGGACGCGGAGGCGCGGCAGTGGGGCCGCGCCTTCGCATGATACGACAATGAGGATTTCGCTATGAGCGTTCGCCAAGAGATGCAGCCCGCCGGTGCGGCCAGCACGGCCGTTGCCGCCCCCCTCGTCTCGATCCGCGGGCTGACGAAGCAATATGGCGGCCATGTCGCCAACAGCAACATCGACCTCGACATCTTCCCGAACGAGGTGATGGCGCTCGTCGGCGACAACGGCGCGGGCAAGTCCACCTTCATCAAGATGATCTCCGGCGTCGTCACGCCGACGAGCGGGACGATAAAGGTCGCCGGCGAGCCCGTCGTCATGACGGCCCCCGCCATCGCCCGCGAGAAGGGCATCGAGACGCTGCACCAGAACCTTGCGCTCGTCGACGTCTTCACGCCGCAGGAAAACATCTTCATGGGCCGCGAGATCCAGCGCCGCGTGCTCGGCACCATCCCCTCGCTCGATCACGCGGAAATGCGCCGCCAGACGGTTTCGCTCTTCGAGGAACTCGGCCTCAAGGCGCCCGATCTCAACAAGATGGTGCGCGCGCTTTCGGGCGGGCAGCGCCAGGCGATCGGCATCGCGCGCCTGCTTCTCGATCGCAACGTCAAGCTCATCATCATGGACGAGCCGATGGCGGCGCTCGGCGTGGAGGAATCCCGCCTCGTGCTGGAACTCATCGAAAGGCTGCGCGACAAGGGCTATGCCGTCTTCATCATCAGCCACAATCTGGAGCATGTCTTCCAGATCGCAGACCGCATCGCCGTCCTGAAGACCGGGCGGATGGTGGGCGTCGTGCGCCGCGAGGAGGTCGAGCACGACGAGGTCGTGTCGATGATCGTCGGCGGCCGGATGCCCCAGCGGCTCACGGCACACTAGGCCTTTCACCAGCATCAGGTTTGCCAGCGGCACCGCCTCACGCGGCGGCGCGCCGGCACCGCACGACAGGACATGCACATGACTTCCCCGCTTCAGGGCATCAAGGTTCTCGACCTCACCCGCTTCATCGCCGGTCCGCATTGCGGCATGATCCTCGGCGACATGGGGGCCGACGTCGTCAAGGTCGAGAAGAAGGGTTCGGGCGACGACAGCCGCCATTTTCCGCCCTTCCAGGGCGGCGAGAGCCTTTACGGCATGGCGCTCAACCGCAACAAGCGCTCCATCACGCTGAACTTCCGCGACACCCGCGCGCAGGACCTGCTGCGCGAGATGGTCTCGCATGCGGACATCCTGCTCGAGAACTTCCGCCCGGGCACGATGGAGCAGATGGGCTGCGGCTGGGACGCGCTGCGCGCCATCAATCCGCGCCTCATCATGACGCGCCTGTCCGGCTTCGGGCAGGACGGGCCCTATGCCCAGCGCCCCGGTTTCGATGGCATCGCGCAGGCGATGAGCGGCCTGATGGGCCTGACGGGCGCGCCCGACGGCCCGCCCTACCTCGCCGGAACCTTCTATATCGACTACATGACGGCGATGTACGGCGCGACCGCGACGCTCGGCGCGCTCAACGCCCGGCACCTGACGGGCAAGGGTCAGATGATCGACGTATCGCTGCTCGACAGCGCCGTCTCGCTCCTCACCACCGCCATTCCAACCCGGATGAACAAGGGCGAGACGCTGAACCGCACGGGAAATCGCGACCGCTATTCCTCGCCGGCCAATGTGTTCAAGACCGGATCGGGCGATTTCGTGCTCCTGCTCTCGGGCACCAATCCGCTCTTCCGGCGTCTCGCGGAGGCCATGGGCAGGCCGGAGCTTGCCGCCGATCCCCGGTTCGCGACCGTCGATGTCCGCCTGCAGAACGCCGCCGCGATCGAAGAGATCGTGCAGGCGTGGATGGCAGCCCGGGACACCGAAGAGGTGCTGTCGATCATCGGCAAGGCCGGCGTTCCCTGCACCAAGGTGGCGACGATCGACGAGGTGGTCGCCAACCCGCAGCTTCACCACCGCAACCAGATCGTCGAAATCGACCACCCGGTCGCCGGCAAGGTCTCGACCGCGGGCGTGACGATGAAGCTCTCCGACACACCGCTGGAAATCCGCCGCCCGCCGCCGACGCTCGGCCAGCACACGACGGAGATCCTCTCCGACTGGCTGTCGCTCTCCGATATCCGCATCAAGGAACTGATGGACGAGGCCGTCGTCTAGGCTGGAATGCCGGATCTGCGCCGCGCTCAGGCCCTTGCCCTGTTGGCGAGCCAGAAGGAGAGCTGCGCCAGCACGCCCGCGCCGAAGAGGACCGCACCGGCGGCGAGCATCGGATTGCCGCCGAGGCCGCCGAGCGCCGTGCAGGCTGCGCCGATCGCCATCTGCGCGGCGCCGTATAGGCCCGAGGCGGAGCCGGCGGCCTGCGGGTTGACGCCGAGCGCCTCCGTCAGCGCCGCCGGCGAGGCAAGCCCCGCGCCGAAGCTGAAGAAGAGCATGGGTACGACGGCAAGAGCCACGTTCAGCCAGCCCGAAAGCGCGGCGGCAAGAAACAGGGTTGCGGCAAGGCAGCTTATCAGATTCCCGAGGATCATCAGGCGTGCGGTCGGCATCCGTGAGACGGCGCGGCTTGCCGCAAGGCTGCCGAACCATATGCCGACCACGTTGATCGCCAGATAGGCCCCCACCTCATAGGTCGGCCGATGCAGCTGATTGACGAAGATGAAGGGCGCTGCGCCGATATAGGCATAAAGCGCCGTGGTGGCACAGCCGCCGCCGATCGTGTAACCGAGAAAGGCCCGCGAGCGCAGCAGCGCCAGATAGTTGCGCGCGACGTCGCGCACGTCCCTGCCGCCGGCCTGCGGCCCGTCGCGCAGCAGCCCATGGATGAGCACGAGATTGACAAGGCCGAGCACGGTGAGCGCGACGAAGATGGAGCGCCAGCCCGTCGTTTCGGCGAGCGCGCTTCCGATCAGCGGCGACAGGCCGGGACCGGCCATCGTCATCAGGTTCATCAGCGAGAGCTTTCTCGCCGCCTCGGCGCCGGACGCGCCGTCGCGCACGATGGCCCGGCCGAGCACGAGGCCGGAACAGCCGCCGAGGGCCTGGAAGAGGCGCGCCGCGATCAGCACCTCGATGGTTGGCGCGAAATAGGCGGCAAGGCTCGCCGCGGTGTAGATCAGCATGCCGACGATCAGCACCGGGCGCCGGCCGTAGCGGTCGGAAACCGGGCCGTAGATCAACTGCCCGACGGCAAGGCCCGCAATATAGGTGCTGAGGGTCAGCTGGGTGGCATGGGCCGTCGCGCCGAGCCCCCTGGCGGCCATGGGCAGAGCGGGCACGAAGATGTGCATGGCCAGCGTTCCGCTCAAGGTGATCAGCGCCAGAAGCCACAGGGGCGTGCGAACGGACGCGGCCGGGACAAGGGGCTCCGGGCGACCGGATATGGTCGTCATGATCTTCTGTCGCTTTCATTGTCGGCGAGCAACTGCCGGCAGATCCGCTCGAGAACCTGGCGGGCGGTCGCGAGGTCGGCCGGCGCGATATCGGCCAGAACCTGGTCTTCGATATCCTGCGACACGCTCTCGACACGGCGCACCAACGCCCTGCCCGCCTCCGTGATCGCGATCGCCTTGGCCCGGCGGTCGTCCGCGTCGGGTCGCTGCTCGATAAGGCCGGCCGCATCGAGATTGCCGAGGATGCGGACGACCGAGGACGTATCCAGCATCAGAAGGGCGGCAAGATCCTTCTGGCGCATGGGCTTGCCGGCCTGCGCCAGCCGCAGCAGCGGCAGCCATGTCGCCTCCGACAGGCCGAAAGCCTGAAGCCGCGCATCGACGCTCTTGCGCCATTGGCGGGCGACGAGGCTGACAAGCGTGCCGAAGCGGCTGCTAAAAAGCGGAAGTCTTGGATCTTCAGTCATCGCGTCCATCAGATTGCTTTGTATGCAAACTAATTAGTTGGCATACAAAGCAATTGCAAGGCTGATGAAAAAGATGCCGGTCGTCGCCACGATGGAGACGCGGCAGCCTTCTGGCGGCGTGCCGCCGCAAGGCACGCGCCGCCGGCCCCGGCAGACAAAGGTTTTGAAAGGGAGTTCTCTTCGACCGGCTGCCGCCGCCGGCGAACAGGCGTCCGCCGGCGACAGGCGCATCCGGGGCGCGCGAGCGGCGAGCGCCCGGCCATGGACCATCCATGGCCGGGCGGATCTCATATCTCAGCTTTTCTCAGGCGTCAGTGACGGCACGCACCCAGCCGTGCGGATCGGCACGCTGGCCGCGCTGGATGCCGACGAGCGCCTCGCGCATCCGGGTCGTGACGGGGCCGGTGTCTCCTCCCCCGATGGTGAACTCGCCGCCGGCGAACTTCACCGTGCCGATGCCGGCGATCACGGCCGCCGTACCGCAGGCGAAAGCTTCCTTCAGGCGGCCCGAGGCGACGTCCGCCTGCCACTGTTCGAAGGAATAGGCCTCCTCCCGCACGGTCAGTCCCTCCTCGCGTGCAAGGGCGATCAGTGATTTGCGGGTAACGCCGGGAAGGATCGTTCCGCCGAGCGGCGGGGTGAGAAGCGACCCGTCGTCCATGACGAAGAAGATGTTCATGCCGCCAAGCTCCTCGACCCAGCGGTGCTCGGCCGCATCGAGGAAGACGACCTGGTCGCAGCCCTGCGCGGTGGCCTCGGCCTGCGCGATCAGGCTGGCGGCATAGTTGCCGCCGCATTTGGCGACGCCCGTGCCGCCGAGCGCCGCGCGGGTATAGTTCTGCGAGACCCAGATCTTCACCGCCTTCGCGCCGCCCTTGAAGTAGGGGCCGACCGGAGAGGCGATGACGCAGAAAATGTATTCCCTCGACGGGCGGACGCCGAGGAAAGCCTCGCTCGCGAACATGAAAGGACGCAGATAGAGGCTGCCTTCGCCCTGCGGGATCCACTTGGCGTCGATGCGCACGAGTTGCTCGACGGCACTCAGGAATTCCGCCTCGGGCAGTTCCGGCATTGCCATCCGCCGGGCGGATTCATTGAAGCGCCGGGCATTTTCTTCCGGCCGGAACAGCACCGTACGGCCGTCCTCGGCGCGATATGCCTTCATCCCTTCGAAAATCTCCTGCGCATAGTGCAGGACGCTGGCGGCGGGATCGAGCGCGAACGGAGCGCGCGGCGCGATCTCCGCGCCGTGCCAGCCCTTGTCGGCGCTCCAGCGGATCACCGCCATGTGGTCGCTGAAGAGCGTGCCGAAGCCGAGGTTCCCGAAGGCCGCTTCCCGCTCCGCGTCAGGCATGGGATTGGTGTTTTTCTTGACGGCGAAGGAGAGACGTGGGCTATCGGTTTGCATGGCGGTTTCTTTCAGTTCGTGCGCATTGAGAGGAGGCGACTGTGCCGCGTCCCTTCCTGCTGTTCAAGCATTTTGGAAAGGCCACGGACAGAGATTTTCGTCCCGCGATGAAGAAAATCCGCCCCCTTCACGCGAAAGCCCCCTCTCTCCTTGGCCTTCCGGCACGAACCCGCGCCCCGTTTCCCGCCGCCGCTGGAGGAATTCGGGGCCGGGAGCTATTCTCCCTCGGCCACCCCGCGGCGCCAGTATGAAACGACGAGGTGCTCGTTGCCGGCCAGTGACGTCTCCTGGCGGGCGAAGGCCCGGATCGCCCGGAAGGTTTCGAATTCACAGCCGGCCCAGAGATAGCGCCGTTCGCCGCTTTCGGGGATCTCGACGGCGCGAATCGCTTCGACAAGTCCCGTCGTCTCGCCGGCGGGCCGGCCGTTGCGCGGCAACCACTCGATCTCCACATCCGCCGCCGTGACAAGCGGCTGCACCTCCGCCTCGTCGGCCACTTCGAGGATGGCCTTGCCGCGCGCACCGGCCGGCAGGCCTTCGAGCATGCGGGCAATCGCCGGAAGCGCCGTCTCGTCGCCGGCGAAAAGGTACCAGTCGGCCTCGACCAGTCCCCCCCCACCAGGCCCGATCACGCCCACGCTCTGGCCAAGAACAGCGGTCTCGGCGAAGCCCGCACCGGGACCGGCATCCGTGTGCAGGACGAAATCGATGTCGAGCGTGCCGGCGGCAAGATCGACGGAGCGCACGGTATATTTGCGCATGAGGGGGCGAAGGTCCGGGCGGTCCCAGGCGATGACACCGTTGGAGCCGACATGCGGCCATTGCGGCTCCTTCGCCTCCGGGTGCTGGATCATGAGGTTGAGATGCAGCGCGTTGAGACGGGCAAAGCGCGCGACATTCTCGCCCGAAAGCGTGAGCCGGCGCATGTGCGGGGTGATCGTGCGGCAGCCGACGACCTTGAGGATCTGGAAGTTCGGCGGCCGGACGATTTCCCCGCCGTCGCCGGTCCAGGTGATGACAGGGGGGTCATCGCCGGCAAATTCCAGGATATGCGAGGCGATGGACATGCGCGCGAGATAAAGGCTTTCCAGATCGGGCGCCACGACATCGACCAGCGTCTCCTCGCCGTCGCGGGAAAAGGCGGCGCGGATGCCTCTCATCCGCAGCACGGGGCCTTCGGGCCTCTCGCTCACCTCGGCATTGTGTTCCAGCATGTGGTCGCAGAATTCCGCGATGACGGGGCCGGGATTGGCGAGCGCGATCCGGGCCTGTGCGGTATATTCGTTGCCTTGCATATCCTGTCCTTACTGCTTGTAATCGACCCAGAACGTGCCTTCGAGCGGCACCGCCAGGAATTGTTTGTTGATCTCGGCGAGCGTCTTACCGGGATCGAGATCGGCGAAGACCGCCGGATGCAGCCACTTCGCGAAACACTCGAAGATAAGGATGTTGAGCACGGAGATCGACAACTGATGCGAGACGGCGTGAGCGCGCCCTTCCCGCACGGCCGTCAGCGCATCACGCCGATCCCTGCCGAGAATATCGGTGAGGGACCGTTGCGCAGCCTGCGCATCGATGCCGCCGCCGAGCACCAGGCCGCCCTGGGCGGCCAGATGCGGCCCGCCGGTCGCGATATAGACCGAAGGGTCGGCGCCCAGCACATATTCGGGGCTCAGCAATCCGTCATAGCCCGGCACGTCGGCGCCGATGCTTCTTCCACCGGCAAGCCGCAGATATTCCGTCATGCGGTTGTTCTTGCCGGGCGTCGCGCAGCAGGTCGCCCCGGCATGGGCATCGACGAGAACCGAAACCGGCTCGAGCCCTGCCGTGCGATCGGTGATGCGCTTGTAGCGGGCGCGCAGGAAGTCGCCGAAGGCCCTGCCCTTCTCGGCGCGGCCCACGGCCTTTGCGAGGAGGTCGACGGAGAACGCGGCCGTTTCCGCCGGTCCTTTGCCGTCATTGACCGGCCCGTCGAGGAAGAGAACCGGAACGCCGGCCGCCTCCAGCGTCGCGACCGCCTCGGTCCAGCCGCTCTCCCAGATCGAGACGACGAAGAGATCCGGCCTGGCGGAGAGCAGCGCCTCCACCGACGTCTTTGCCGGCAGCACGCCGCCGACGGCGGGAATAGCGTCGATGGCGGGGAAACGGCGACGATAGGCCTCGTACATGCCGCGGTCGATGCGTTGCGGCGCCGCCCAGCCGGCGATGCGCGAAACCGGGTCGGGATCGACAAGGGCAAGCGACAGGAGGATGAGGCTCTCATTGGTGACGATGCGGCGGGCAGGCTCGGCGAGCCGGACCGTGCGCCCCGCCGCGTCCGACAGAACGATCTCCGCCCGCGCGGGCGCGGCCAGCGCGGCGACAAGCAGGAACAGCCCGGCCAGAAACCGACGGAGGGCCGCCGGCGGACCGGCGACCCCTTTCCTTGCACGGCTTTTGCAGGCCCCGCTCACCATGAATATTTCAGCGTCGCGGTGACGGCGCGGCCGGCGCCATAGTTGCAGCTTCCGCCGGTGCTGTTGAGGCAATGGGAAACGTACTCCTTGTCGAACAGGTTCGTGACATTGACGCGCAGCTTGGTGCCGGCAAAGTCCTTGCCGATCGCCGCGAAATCATATTCGGCACCGATATCGACGAGCGCCCTTCCGGGGATGCGCAGCTCGTCCTTGTAGGTGCTGTCGGTCTGGTAGGAGGACAGGGCGCGCACGCCGGCGCTCAGCGTCAGGCCTTCGAAAACATCCGGCCGGTAGGCGACCCACAGGCTGCCCTGATGCTCGGGCAGGCGCAGGACCTCGCGGCCGAGCTCGGCCGGATTGTTGGTCTCCAGCACCTTCGAGTGCGAATAGGCATAGGAGGCGAGGATATCGAGGTTCGGCGTCAGCTCGTATTTGCCCTCGATCTCGACGCCGCGCACGCGCTCGCGGCCCGACTGCACGTCGTAAAGCGCGTTGGTCGGGTCCGGCGTCAGCGCATTTTCCAGCGTGAGGTCGAAGAACGAGAGGGCGACCATGCCGCGGCCCTGCGGCGGCTCGTATTTGACGCCGAATTCATATTGCTCCGCCTTCTGAGCCGCAAAGGGATCGCCGGCGCTGTTCGTGCCGAGCGTCGGCAGGAAGGCGGTGGAATAGCTGGCATAGGGCGCAAGGCCATTGTCGAAGAGATAGGTGAGGCCGGCACGCCAGGTGAACTCCCGGTCCTGCGTCGAGACGACCGGCGACGGCGTCAACATGCGGTTCGTGCTGTCGATATCGGAGAAATCGTAGCGCATGCCGAAGGTGCCGATCCAGTTGTCGTAGCGGATCTGGTCCTGCATGTAGAGGCCGACCTGCTGCTGCTCCTGGAGGCCGGAGCGCTGGATGGCCGGCACGGGGATGTCGACCCCGCCATAGCGCGGATCGAAGATATCGATCGGCGGAACGCCGTCTATGGCATTGCCGAAATTGGTCGACGACGTCGCCTTCAGGTAATCGAGGCCGAGCAGCAGCGTGTGATCGAGCGCGCCGGTCTCGAAGCGGGCCTCGACCTGCGTATCGATATTGAAGCTCGACACCCAGTCGTCGGAGATCGCCGAGGCGCGGTTCAGCGTATGGCCGTCCGGCTGGTAGGCGAAGGCCGGGTTGACGAGGACGAGGAACATGTTCTGGGCCGAGCGGCCGTAGCGCAGGTTCTGGCGCACCGTCCAGGTCTCGTTGAATTCATGCTCGAACTCGTAGCCGAGCATGTAGAAATCGCGCTCGAAGACATCGGCATTTGGGTCGCCGAAATAGATGTCGCGCGGGATCTGGCCGAGCGGATTTTGCAGAAGCGTGCCGACGGCTGGATAGAAGCGCGGATTGAAGTTGTCCGGGCGATCCTTCTGGTAGTAGCCGTAAAGGGTGAGCGTCGTCTGGTCGCTCGGCGCCCAGGTGAGGCTCGGGGCGAGCATCAACTGGCGGTCGCGTTCCTTGTCGATCTGGGTTCCCATATTCTTGCCGAGAGCGACGATCCGGTAGAGCCAGTCGCCGTCCTGCGTCAGCGGGCCGGTCATGTCGAGCGTGCCCTGGAGACCGCCATGGGACGAGGTCTGGATGCCGGCCTCGCTATGCGCCGTCGCCTGCGGCCGCTTGCCGACCTGATTGACGAGGCCGCCCGGAACGGAGCTGCCGTAGAGCACGGAGGTCGGCCCCTTGATGACGTCGATGCGCTCCAAAGCGAAGGGGTTGACGCTCGGCGTCGCGTAATTGCTCGGATCGCCCGGCAGGACGAGACCATCGAGCCACATGGTGCCGTAATTGTTGAAGCCGCGGATATAGAGCCAGTCGTAGCGGATATCGTGGCCGTTCGGATCCGGAAGCACGCCCGGCGTATAGCGCAATGCCTCGGCGACCGTGTTGGCGCCCTGTTGATCCATCTGGTCCCGCGTGACGACGCTGACGGCCTGCGGCGTCTCGCGCAGCGAGGTGTTCGTCTTGGCGGCGCTGCGGCTGCGCTTGGCGACGACGCCCTGATCGGGACCGCGGCCATTGTCCGCGACGCCTTCGATGGTAATGGCCTCCAGCGCCGTCGCGCCGGCATCCTGCGCGCACGCCGGGCCGGCAAGGCCAGCCGCCACGAGCGCGACGGACGAGACGAGCCGAAGGCGTCTGTACGAAATCCCGCGTCCTGTTGCTTTTCTGTCCATCGTCTCAACCAAGCTCATCATCGCGGCCCAACCGTTTAATCGTTTCCCTTAAACTTGACCACACAAATCAAGTTAAGCTATCCATTAGGGCAACACGCGCACGGCCGGCAATATCGGGCGCCTTTGCGGAACGCGCAGATGCCTTTGCGATCCGGCAAATCTCGGGCCTGCGTGACGGTTCGATAACGCACGAAGGTCAATGTGCCCGGCAAGGCAGGGCAGAACTGGGGTTTGGGACATGGCTGCCGCATCAGGCGACGCCGGACAGCAGGCAAACGACGGACGCGTGCGCGTGCGGGATTTCCTGCGCCACGACGGCATCGCGCTCGACAGTCCCGACGACCGGCTTTCCCTCGACGACACGCTGATGAAGGGCGCTTTCCTGCACCGGGAGCTGCGCCGCGGCCTGGTGCTGCACGTCAGCGACGCCATCGAGGAGCGCGCCTTCACCGCCACCTCGCTGCTGCCGGAGGAGCTTTCCTGCATCTTCTTCCTGGAAGGCAGCGTGAACCTGTCGATCGGCGACCGCCGTTTCGCCTTCAATGCCGACCGCGACGTCGCGCGCGGGGTGGCGATCATGAATGCCTGCCCGGAGCATTTCGCACGCGCCTCGCGCGGGCGCCAGCATCTGCGCCATCTCGTCGTCTCGGCAACGCCGGAATGGCTGCATCGCGACGCACTGGAAGCCGTCTCCGATACCACGGGCGGCGCACGCCTGCTGCGCGATCATCTTGCCGAGCATCGCTGGACGCTCACGCCCCGCATGGTGGAGCTCGTCCGGCAGATCTTCACCCCCTCGCCGCTCGTTCCCGAGCTGCGCGACCTCTATCTCGAAGGCCGCGCCGTGGAGCTGGTGGCCGAGACCATCGCCGCGGTGCTTCGCGCCGACCCTCGCGAAGCCGGCGGCGGCCTGCTGACCCGGCAGGACGCGATCTGCCTGGAACGCGCCAAGGACTTCATCGAGAGCCACATCGCCGAGCCGCTCAGCGTCGACGCCATCGCGCGTGAGGCGGGCATCAGCGCCAGCGGCCTGCAACGCCTCTTCCGCATCAGCGAGAACCGCAGCGTTTTCGATTATGTCCGCAACCTCCGGCTGGAACGCGCCTTTGCCGCGCTTGGCCAGGGAGATGCCAGCGTGCAGGATGCCAGCCGCATTGCCGGCTACACCAATGCCGCAAACTTCGCCACCGCCTTCCGCCGCCGCTTCGGCTTCGTCCCGACCGCGGTGAAGGGCGCCCGGTGACAGGCCGGGATTCGCGCCGACGCCGATGAACAAACACGCGAAATCGTCATTCTACCCGGCAGGTCACTTCGGAAGGAGCAGGCAATGATCAGGATCATGGACAGCCATCTCTATCCCGGCTGTCGCGCGGTGATGGACGAGGGCATCGACGAGGGACCGGGTCATGCGGAATTCAGCGACGGCACGGTGGCGGGCGCCCGCACGACGCTCCTCGGCGAGGATCGGATCGCGCTGACGATCGACCGCTACAGGACAGGCAGCGGCTCGGAGATCGAGACGAAGTCCTGGCTGCTCGAACGGCAGGACGGAGACAGGTGGCGGGTGATCCGCCGGCTGCAGGACGATCCGTGATCGGCAGGACGAGCAAAAAAGACGATCCACCGGCCGCGGAACAGACCTGCCCATGAAGCGAAGGCCTGCGGGCATGGCAATGCGCTGCGGCACGGGCTTTCGAACGGCCCATGACAGGCAGGAACATGCCGGCCGAAGCGACATCGCTTCGGCCGGCTGTCTCGTCAGGCCGCGCTGGCGTACCTTGCACC
>Ga0182742_1001918_pt1 | contig 24750 bp, 31 predicted proteins | sample eDN5th37CBELigMG_FD_128880 | JGI IMG/M metagenome (GOLD analysis project Ga0182742, IMG submission 128880) | Enriched Miracle-Growth compost microbial communities from Emeryville, California, USA - eDNA 5th pass 37_C BE-Lig MG (version 2)... ...
GCATCGGACTCTGCCACACGAACTCATCCATGCCGGTCAGTGCCTGGCCTCGCATGACGCCATGGAGCGAGCGTTCCATCATCTGGTCATCGAGGGCGAAGCCCTTGTGATGACCTGCCGGGACGCTGTCCGGGCCGGGCGGCCGTCAGACGATTTCCGTGATCTGACCTGGTGCCGCAAGGCCGTTGGCGGGACCCTCGCTGAGGGCAAGCGGGCCCGCGATGCCAATGAGGCCCTTCTCTCGACCTTTGGCCTCCACATCCTCTTACATCCCCGCGATGCTGTCGCCGAGATCGCTCGGCAAATGAATTTTGCGCATGCCTCCGCCATCGCAGCCGTCGTGTTCGCCTACTATTTGAGCCACCACGGATACCGTGACTGCCTTTCAAATATCGCCCGCGAGCTCGTTGCCTACCGTTACGAGAGCGACCTGACAACGACTGAAGATCTCTTCGAAGATGCGGTGGGCCAGGTGAGGCTCCTCGCCCTGAACAGAGAAGCATCTTAGGCAAGCCACTTGATCCCTTGATCTTTTCTGCCTGGTTCGTCCAATTCCCCAACCCCGTGCGCCATCCTGGCCTAGCCCCTTATGGTCGCCGTTCGAACCCAGAGCGCGGTATCACATTGAACCAGAAGGCATATAATCCGTTACCGTATCGAAACGCTGTTCCTCGGCTGCCGGCTTCCAGGTCATTCGACTGTCGCCGGCAGCCCAACGACGGGCTAAAAGATGAGGTACTCGGGTCTGGCCCTCGTGGGCATCGGAACGTTCGTCATGCTGGCTGCGACCTCGGCCGAGCCTCAGACACGACCAGGGTCGAACAACCGCTTCTATCGCGGCAACGTCCGCCCTCCGGTCATGGCAGTTGAAAACCGCGCCGGAAATTTCCGGCCAGAATACTTCGCTGGAGCGGCAGCCCGTCGGTTCAACCGTCCGACCATTTATTTCGAAAACAGAGGCGGAAGCTTCCGGCCAGAGTATTTCACCGACCGGGCCCCGCGGCGCGGTGCCGTCGGACCTCGCGTCGTTGGTCCCAGAACGGTGTCGATTAATAATATCGCCCCCCGGCGATCCAGGCATCGCCACGTGATCGTGAACACCTATTATCCAGGGTACACGTACAATCCGCCGGTCACGTCCAGCTTCAATTATCAGATTACCCCGGTTTATGCGCCGCCTGCTCCAATCGTGGTTGCCGCACAGCCGACCCCGGTGTCGCCGCCAAAATGGATCAAGGTGGGCAGCATTTGCTCAACGCCCGACAAAATCTGCAAAGTAGATCAGGCCGGCGCGGTCGGTGATGATTGCTCCTGCGGTTCAGGAGCCTCCTTCCAGGGAACGATCCGGCGCTGACGCGACCAGGGACACAGCACCAACACGCTCGCTCGAGAGCGTGTTCAGTGGGACCCATCCGATGGCAGGCTGTGGCAGCGGCGTTAAATAGACGCGGCTGCCTTCCATATCGATCACCCGACACGAAACCATCCGCTTCTCACCCGGCGGGCGGTAAACCACGATCGATCCGAGCGCAGGCGGCTCGTTCTCAGGTTCCTGCGTCGAGACCACAAGGCGATTGGCTGGAATCTCCGTCAGAGGCCCCGCCGCTCTCTCGCCCGACCGAAACCGGTCAATGGAGGCAATCGCCATCCGTGCACGAGCCTTGAACCGCTCGCTCACGGTTCGCAGCAGAGGTCCGTCCTTGCGTCCGGGATACCAGGACAGCCCGCCGATCTTGGCGAGTTCAATAGCAACGACATCGACCTCTTCGTCAGACACCTGAAAACCCCCTTGAGACCTGGCTTGAACCGCGGCGTACGAAGATCGCCGTCTTCATTTGGAAGCTGCGTCGTTTCCCTCATATGCGAAAATTCCCGTCCGCACTAAGTGAATTAGCGCAGACGCGGCAGAAATTCGCTTGATAAGCGCCGATGTCAAAAGCTCCGAGCGACACAAGAGGGCGCTCGGAGCGTGAGATCATCAGAAATCTCCATTCCCTGACTGACAACAATCAAATCCCAGAAGGGACCGCCCAAGGTCGTCCTGAACGCAAACCGGTTCTCCCATTAACTTCCCCCACGCTGAAAGACTTGGTCCATGCCTCATCTGACCACCGAAGATTTCTCCGACATCGACTCGGACGAGAAGCTCAACGACATCCTCTCGACCGGGTTCGGGCTCGCCGGCGATCCCGGCACGGAAGAGCATGTCCGCGATGCCATCGATGCGCTCAGCACGGCAAGCGATGACATTTATTGGGACTACGCGGAGTACGTTGCCGACAACGGCTTTCCCGCTACCGCGGCCTCACACGCCAATATCTCCCGGCTTCAGGTCAGTGCGGGCTATGCTCGCCGGGTCCTTACCGTCCTCGCCGACAATCCGGATCTCTTTCGCCAGGTTCACGCCGCCATGGCGGCACCGGCAAGGCCTGTGACGCAGGGCGCATGAGCGTCAGTCCAGAAGAATTCTTCCATCTCACCTGCCACGGCAAACTTGCCTCGATCCTGCAGATGGGTCTCGATCCGGCCTACTCGGCATCGAGTTTGAAGGCGGTGTTCCTCGCTGGACACCGCTCGACCGCCGAGAACTACGCCGGCATGCATTCGGCGGATGTAATTTTGCTCCGGGTCGTTGCCAGCCGCCTGGATCCTGACTGCCTGGGGCCCGACAATTACGAGCTGAGGGACTATCTCGAGAGCCTCGACGAGGATCATGAGCTTTTTGGACGCAGGTGGAACGATTTCTCGTGGCAGGAAAGCCTCGCCTTCTGCGATCAGGTCGCTTATTGGGGCATCATTCCACCCGAGGCTCTTACAGTAGTTCCTGAATTTCTCCCGGTCTGATGTCAGCCATCTTTGTGCAAAGCCTCCTCCGTGATCGTCTTGGCGAGCTCCTCGCTGCGCTCGACGCCTGTGCACAGGGAAAGGGCCATTTCTCCATGGACGATGCCCGGGCCGTCGCCCAAGCGCTCGATCGTACCGGAACGGTGCACCTGACCGCGTTCCAAGCGATGACGATCGTCCGCTATTTGCGCGGAAAGGGGAAATGGCGCGGAATCGGGCCAAATCCCGTCTATGTCGGGAAGGCCAAAGGCCGGTTCAAGTCGCAGTATAGAGTTCTCCCATCCGGGCACCGCGTCATCGCTGGGTTTGGCGACGAGAACACCAATCGATCAGCCATCCAGCACCAACCTGCGCGCCGCCGCAAACGACACATCCAGGTCCTGGAAGTGTTTCGGGCCGCGTGTCCTGACGGCGGGTCGATGACCGATCTCATCTCCTCTGTCATGGCTGCGGCGCCTCGCGCCACGCCTTTGAGGATCAGGCGCCTCGCCGGCCTGGCGATCGAGCAGGGTTTATTGGTCCAGAAAGGCCGTGGCTGGCTTGTCGTCGCACCACACGCTATCCCGGCCCAGAAGGCGCAACCGAACCGGATGTTCAGCCGATCGGCCATCTGGATCCGGGTTGTGCTCGCCATGCCGGACCGCGTCCGCGACAGCGATCAGGGCTTCACCGTCCAGGATCTCCATGCGGCGTCCTGGAGTTTCGGGGATTTTTCCCTCGATGAGGCGCGGCTTGCACTCCGTGAACTGGTCAAAGACCGGTACCTGATGAAAGCTGAGAAGCCGGGGCGCTATATACCGGAGGCCCAGCTTCTGGAGCTCATCGACGAGGCCGAGGATTGACCTCGGACCAAGACATCCTCACAGTTGCTGCATCTTGATGGTCGTTGAAATCGCACTGATCTGGCTGAAGAAGCGCTGCTTGAGCCCGTCCAGACTTTCCTTGATCTCCTCGATGCCTTTGGCGAACACAGCTTCTTGGGCATAGATCTCGCTCATGATGAGCGCGATCAGTTCCTCTTTGTCCTCGAACGATCCGATCGTGCCGTCCTTCATGGCCAAGATCCTGCCGTCACTTAGAACAAAGTAGCTCGTCCGCCTGTCCTCGCGATAAAGGCGATACACGGATCCCACCGGCGGGATCTCGGACCCATGCATCTCTCGCATGCTTTGAAGAATTTCCGCCCGCTCCGAGCCTTCGATTGGCTGCGGAGGAATGACTTCGAGGTTGATCAGCGCGTCGAGGTTGCGTCTGAGAGTCGATAAGGACTCCTGCTGACCCCTCTCCAACCGCACCATCACCTGCTGCAGGCGCCGTAGGGTTCGCTCAGAACGCTGCCTGGTTCCGTCCAGGGCTCCGATCATCTCCTCCAGGTGGAGGCCGATGAGCTTGCTGTCGAAGATGAGCGGCGGAGTGTCCTCCTCTGGTTCCGGTCGCGCCTCTGGCTGATCGCCGTTGCGAGCTTCGGGGTGCGCAGCACACTGACGAGCTTGTTCGGCCAAGGCCAGACGGTCCTCGAGCATCTGCTGGAAGAGATTTTTTTCTTTCTCGAGAATGATGGTCTGGGATCTGCGAGGCGCTTGGACGTACATTGATGGGTATTCCTAAATTCGCCCCATCAAACCAAACTTGACGAGTTTGGTCATCACAAAATGAACTATTCGGATTTTAATGTGGATTCCTGACGTCAGCGGAAGGAAAATCGCATTTGCAACCTGAAGTGATGTTGCCAATCTGTTCACGGTGCGTCAAGTTGGCATGAGTATGAGTATCCTGCAGCAAACCCTCCATACCCGGCATGACGGTCATCTCGCCCTCGCGGCCATGGCTGACCTGTTCTCGCGGGTCGAGCGAGGGCTGCACGCAGAGCTGCAAAAAGGCCGGCGCTTCACCGGGGATCTGGCGAAGACCTTCTACCAGCCTTTTGGGATTAGCGCCAAAAATCTCGACATGATCCGCCGCCAGCTGAAGGGAAAGCTATCTGCGGTGCGTGAGGGCGCCAAGGCACGCCTGATGCTGATCGAGATCAGAATCACCGACAAGAACCGGAGCATCGTCAAGGCCGAGAAGCGCCTCGTTCAAGCGCAGAAGACGATTGAGAACGAGCTCGGGAAGAAAAAGGGCCCCAACGAATCCAACCTCAACGAGGCCCGTAAGAAGCGGGACAAGATCGAATTCGCCCTGCACCAGCACAAGCGTCGCCTGCAGATCCTGAAAGAACAAAAGATCGAAACCGAGCGGCAGATCACCGATCCGTCGCTGTGCTTTGGATCGGCGAAGCTGTTCAACGCCCAGCACCATCTGGAGGAGAACGGCTATGCCAATCACCAGGAGTGGCTGAAGGATTGGCAGGCCGCTCGGGCCTCGCAATTCTTCGTCGAGGGTGATGCTCAATACGAGGGCGGCAACCAGTTCGTCCGGCTCTTCGCCCGTGAAGATGGTCTGTTCGATCTGGAACTTCGCCTGCCGCAAGCTCTGACACCTCTTTCTGATGAGACTGTCAGGATCGGCGGCTCTGATATTCCCCGCATCATGCTGCGAGGATTGTCCTTCCCGTTTGGCGCAGATGCGATCCGGCACGCACTGCAGGAGCGTCAGCCGCTGTCGTTCCGGTTCCTGAAGGACGAGACGTCCTGGCGGATCTTCGTCTCGGTCGAGCGGACGTTCGCCGAGCCGAAGGTGAAGAACTACCGCAACGGGGCGCTTGGAATCGACGTCAACATCGATCATATCGCTGCCGCGTTGACAGATATCGACGGCAATGTCGTCCGGACTTGGCGTATCCCGCTGATCACGCACAGCAAGAGCGAAGGGCAGCGGCTCGATGCCGTCCGCCAGGCCGCGGCCGAGGCGGTGAAGATCGCGCTTGAATACGCCGTGCCGATCGTGGCGGAGAAACTCGATTTCAGCGTAAAGCGCGCTCAGCTCGAGAGCGAGACCAGCCGCCGGCGTGCGCGTCAGCTCTCCTCATTCGCCTACTCTGCTTTCGGCCAGGCGCTGACCTCCGCTTGTATCCGCCATTCCGTTCATCTGGTGCGGGTCAATCCCGCCTATACCTCGTTGATCGGTCGCCTGAAGTTCGCTCGCCGCTACGGCTTGAGCGTCCATGCGGCCGCAGCCCTTTCCATTGCCCGCAGGGGCATGGGACTTTCCGAACGCCTGCCGTCTTCTCTCGAGGTCAGCCTCGACAGCGGCGATCGCGTCACCCTCGCCCGACCTGCAAGGATCGGGCGCAGGCATGTGTGGTCGCTGTGGAGACGGGTGGCGAAGGAATGGAATGCGGTTCGTGCAGAACATGCCCGGGCCCGCCGCGAGGCGGGACCCGCTGTGGCGAGAGACGGGAAACCTGATCCGGCCGCAGCGAGGCAGGCGCAAGCCTCTCGAGCATCGGGGCGGTGGAACTCCCCCCGCGAAGTTGAGCTCGTGGCTTAGCTCAGCGCCACGGCGTCAGCCATGCGCCGGATCAGGTTGTGGTCAATTCCACACCAAAATCCGAATAGCCACAAAATCACAGGCTTCCCCACCACCATCGCATTCCCAAAGTTCCGGTGTGGATTTAGTCCGAAAAATTACGCTGGCCACGCTGGAGCGGAAAAGCGGACAAATTTGCTTGTGGCTTCCCGTCACGCTATGAGCTACCCACCTGCCTTTAGCGGACTTCATTGCCGAGGATTGTTCTCGCGGCCCTTGCATCCGGAATCCTCACCAGAAACTTTTCAGCGCGTTCGTCGTCAACGCAGGCAATAAAACACTAGTTAGAGATCCATAATATAATGAGAGTCGCCTTCGCCCTATGGGCCGCCGCCTTCCTTTTTGTGGCGTCACCTCAGTCTACGGCCCAGGCTGCCGACCGGTGTCCGCAATTCTTCGCCCAAGGCCAGGCGCCGGAACTCAAGAATGCCCGCTTGGCGGCGAAAGTCCGCCCGCTGTGCTTCTCATTTTTTGGGATCCTTCATTCCGGTGTCACCCGAACTCCTCTCTGGGCGGCCGAGCATCTCACACGCGACACTCTGCGCCGGGCGGCCTGCGTGGAACGGGTCAACACCTTTCACGTCGAGAACCGCCTGCCCGGATCCGAGCGGGCAGAACTATCCGACTTCGTCGGAAGCGGCCTGGATCGCGGGCATCTCGCGCCGGCAGCCGATTTCCCGACCGATGAGGCTCAGAATGAGTCCTTCTCTCTGGCGAATATTATTCCCCAGGAAGCTACCCTCAACCGGTCTCTCTGGCTTCACGTCGAAACGACCGTATCAGGCCTCACGATGCGGTACGGCGAGACCTATGTCGTCACAGGAACCGCCTTCGTGGGCAAAAACCTTCAATCGCTGAACGGGCGGGTCATAGTCCCGACCCAGGTCTACAAGGCGATCTACATCCCAGCTCTCGAGCAGGCCGCGGCCTATTTTGTCGATAATTCCGACACTCCTGACTTGCAGGTCCTGTCAATCAGAGAGCTTTCGGCGAGAACCGATGTTGATCCCTTCCCAGGCTTGAGCGCCGCGGTTAAGACTACCGCTATGAAACTGCCCAAGCCGAGCAACCGCGGCCGCCCGCGGTGCCGCCCACCATATGCTCCAGAGTAAAGGTGTCGATCCATGAAAGTGATGACCCCGTTCGCGAACGATACCGAGTCTCAAGCCATCGAAGGGATGACCATCGAGAACGGGTCTGTCCGCATTGTCATTTCGGGAGACCTTGAGATTACGAAGGATAAGGTAGGCTTCCGACACGCCAAGGCGTTACAAGCGGTCATCACTGAAATCGTCGCGGCTCTCGAGGCTGAGAAAGAACTCCCCGAGAACGCAGATGACGAGACCAAGCCGATCGTCGAGGTCAGGAATCCTTTTGAGGGAACGGACTGAATCCCAATCCGCCGATCGCCCCTAATTCGTTCACATTCGCCCGGAAGAGATTAACTTCGCCCGAGCCCTCATGACCTAAAACAAAAGGCGGAGCAGTTGCTCCGCCTTTGTCACCAGGTGTGGCCAGATCCTACCAGCAGCCCCAGGCGTTGCAGCGGCGATAATACCGATGGTGGTGATGACCAGCGCTCGCTGCGATCGCAGCTCCGCCGAGGACGCCCACTGCGGCACCGACGGCCACAGCATTGGCAGCCTGCTGCGACTGCGCCACGTTCTGCCGATACGCGGCATTGGTGCAGCGGCCATATGCCTTGGTGCCCGGACGAAGGCCGGCTTCCTGACAGGTGACTTGAGCACTCATCAGCGACTGCTCGGCGGTCTGGCAGCCCGCCAGCGTCAGCGCCGTCAGAGTGACGGCACCCAGGATCATTTTCATGCGCATGTAATTCGCCCCCCAAAGGACAGATTGACGTCATTATTCCCTGAATGAGAATGGCGCAGCTTTTGGGGATCGCGCTCGGTAAGTCAAATAACCTCGGAAGATTCCTAAAGTTTTCGTTAAAATCCCGTTGGAAAAGTCCTTCAGGGCGGCATCGCAAACGCTGATCTGCCCTTTCTTACAAACCCAGTGAGGCTCCTTTGACCATCACCCGCTGCACCATCACTGGTCTCGACGATCTCGCTCTTGTTCCGCAGGTGAATGCTCTTTTTCGTCATTTTCCATTCCTGGAAATCGGCATTCTGTTTTCCGCAAACAACGCCGGGCAGGATCGTCGCTTCCCATCGATCGAGAATATCCAGACCATGATCGAAACCCTCGATGGGAATATTGCCCTTCATATCTGCGGCCGCTCGGTCGAGGACGTGATCACGGACAACCAAGCCTCGGCGGCCAATCTTCTTGCCCGCCACCCCAATGTTGGCCGCATTCAGCTCAACCTAAACGCCAGGGCCAAGTGGTTACCATCCCCGGAGATCATCGACAACGCGATCAATGACCTCGGCAAACCGGTGATCATTCAGGAAAACGCGGCAAACCACGAGCTCAACCGTCGTTTAACTGCGCCGAACCATCAGCTGCTGTTCGACTCCTCAGGCGGCCTTGGAAAGGCGGCCGACGTCTGGCCCGCGATCATTCCGGGAAAATCCTGCGGCTTCGCCGGCGGCCTTGGGCCGGACACGATCACCCAGGAAATCCCTCGCATTGAAGCCGTCGCTGGCCTAAACGAAATTTGGATCGACATGGAGGGACGCGTGCGAACAGACGAAAATTGGCTCGACCTTGAAAAGGTCAGGGTCGTGCTTGGCGTTGTCGCGGACCATAGTCGAGAGCGTGCCGCCAGATGACCGAAGACCAACGTTACCAGCTCGGGCAGGCTCTGGCCGAGGCCCTCCGGGAAAACAAGTTCCGAGACGGGATTCGTCTTCTCGCCCTTTTGCCGATCATGGAGGGCAAGCTGTGGCTCGCCCGCGCCGTCATAGGTGAGGTCGCCGAGCACGAAAAAATCCATGTCCACGACCCCGACCTCGTCAGCGGTGTCGGCCCGACAGCCCGCATTGCACTCAATATGGCGATCGAAAACGGAAAGACGCTGCAGCGGGCGCTCCGGATGCCGGTCGATCATCCGCTCTTCCGCGACATCTAAGTCCAGATCAGGATACACCGCGCAATCCCCCGAGAGGGTGATAGCGCCTGACTACAGCTAAAGCGTATCATCGTTGCCAGCCGGCCATGGACTTACCTATACAGCAGGTTCAGCAGGAACCCGACGATGAGATACCTTCGAGAGGTCTTCATTCCCTTTATGTTGCTCTCGTTGGGCGGAACGCCCCTGGCGGCAACGATCACGACCTCTCAGAGTAACAACATCACCATTATCTTGATCAAGGGCGAGCTCAAACAAGGTGATCAGACAGTCTTCGCGAAATTAGAGCCGACCTCTAACGACACCGCTGTCGTCTTCGATAGCATCGGAGGAAACTTGATAGCGGGCCTTGAGATTGGGCGCGCTATTCGCACGAAAGAATATCTCACCGTGGTCTCAGATAACGCGTCCTGTTTTTCTGCCTGTGCTCTTGCCTGGCTCGGTGGCAAAGAGCGTCTAGCCGGATCCAACGCTCGAATTGGCTTTCATGCCGCCTATCGAGTAGCCAAAGGCCGGAAAATTGAAACGGGAGTCGGAAACGCCCTTGTCGGCGCATACCTGCACAGCTTGGGATTGAGCGACAATGCCATCGTGTTCATCACGAGCGCCTCACCAAATGATATTAGGTACTTGAGCTTCCAGGCTGCCGAAAAACTCGGTATCGCCGTATCGCAATTGCCATCTTCTCAAAAGCGGCAACAACCGCCGTCCAGTCGGCAAGAGGCTAAACCCTCGGCCCCGCAGGCCCCATCAGCGAACCAACCCGAAATCCAGATTTCAGGTCTTCCGTCGACACCGCAGATGGAGACAAGCTACCGAGCTGTCTTCTATGAGGAAGACACATCGAGCCCAAAGGCTAGCCCGATAGCCACTATTGGCAGCGCGAGGTGGAAGCTTGACGGTCTGACAACAGAATCGGTCGATCAGGCCGAAAAAGCGGTTGTCGCTCACGTTCAGGTGCCGAATGCCGACCTGACGATGAAAATGACCATGCGTCGCAATCGCGACACGACCCTCCCGGCATCCCACATAATCGAGGTGGCGTTCACGACCCGCGAAGGCGATGAAGGGCGCATTATTCGCGACATCGGGCTAGTGCAATTCAAAAACGAGGAGGCTGCGCGGGGAAGCCCTGTTGCTGGCCTGCCGTCCCCCATAAGCCCTAATCTGTTCTTTATCGGCCTGTCGAACCTCAAGCCCGACCTTGCTCGAAACGCCCGGCTATTCGCTCGCCATAAGTGGATTGATCTCCCGATTCGAATGGCATCCGGCCGGCGCGCCATTCTCAGCTTTGAAACAGGACCGGCCGGGCTACACGCCATCAACACCGCATTTGATAGATGGTAACGCAATATCAAATATCTGCGCTGCCGCTTCAAATGTGAGCAAATCGCAAACTGCGGCCAATTCCTATTGCCAAGCTGCCGCCTCTCGAACGAGATCACATAATGGCCGATTCGGATTTCCGTCCGACTGGCGAGCCATTCAAATCGAACTCGAGACGGCTTGATGAAATCTCCAAAGGCTAAAGCCTATCCCATGACTCCAGAGAATTTCGGCCGTCTCCGCCACGCCATCAGCCTCCTTGAGACTGAGCCGGGGCTACGGCTTCACAAAATTGAAGCTCGCGACGGTCAGATCCGTTTCAGCCTTGTGCTCACCGAGATCTTTGGGACGAAGATCCATCCCAGAGATCCAGCCATCGTCATCGGCTCATCCCGCGAGCCGGCTGCCGCTATCGAACTAGCGATCGAAAATGGCCGCTCCCTGCTGAATGCCATCAATCAGCCCGTCGACCACCCAATTTTCCAATAATCCTTTATCTGACGCATCCATGAAAAAGACGATCATCGCCTCCGGCATATTGACGCTTGTTTCGACTGCCGCTTTCGCTGACGAAAGCGCGGAGAAAATCCTCGCCTCGCTCAGGGCAGACACTCTTCTGAAATATATGGAATGTAGCTGGACCGCCGCCGCGGCTGGATACAGGAAGGATACGCTCAGCCGGAAAGCCTACGAAAAAGAGGCCGAGGGGCTTGCGAAGTGCACCAATGGCTTCGAAGCGACCGTGAGGGCCGGCGTCGCCAAATTACGTCCCTTTACGGCGAATAAGCCCCAGGCCGAGGCCGAGTTGAAGGACTTTCTGGCCACTTGCCTGACCCTATCCCGCAGGATTGAGATCAGGCCGGGATTTTCGGAGAAGCCGGGCGCTGAAGTCATCAACATGAAGCTCGACCGCTTCGAGACAGAGCTAAGCTGGTGAAGCCACGGGCCGTCACACGGCTGTAGTTCAAGCAAAAAATCAACTTCGAGCCCAAGTCGATTTACGTCAGCCAGCCAAATCAGCTATAGCGGTAGTCGGTTGTGCCGACGAAGACTCATGAGCGTTGGTTTTGCGGCATTTTCTCAGCTGTCATGCAACAGCATTGCGTCGATGCATTGATTTGGGTCAATGTTAGCCACCAGGACTGTTCCTAGTAGCTTGGCTTGGGCCATATTTCCGAGGTTGAATTAACCCATGTCGCGTAAAAACGTCCAGCCGACCGGACGGGAAAGCCCGTTCAGCGACCACGAGATTATCGTCTCGAAAACCGACCTGAAGGGTCGGATCACCTATGCGAACGATGTTTTCGCCCGTGTTTCCGGTTTTTCTGTCAGCGAACTGATTGGACAGCCCCAGAGCATCATCCGCCACCCGGACATGCCTCGCAGCATTTTCAAGTTGCTGTGGGACACCATCCAGTCCGGGGAAGAAATCTTCGCATACGTGGTCAACATGGCCCGAAACGGAGACCATTATTGGGTCCTCGCCCACGTGACCCCAACGTTCGACGCCAATCGGGCGATCACCGGCTATCATTCCTTCCGTCGCAAGCCGAGATCAGACCAGGTGGCCGCGATCGCTCCTCTCTATAAGGAGATCCTCAAAGAAGAGAGCCGGCCGTCCAACCGGAAAGACGGGATGCACAGCGCCAGCGAAATGCTCGGCTCCCACCTGCGCCAAAAGGGCATCAGCTATGATGAATTCGTCTTCTCTGTTTAAAGCTGGCGCCTTGGCCGCCGGTGCTCTTCTGCTGATCGTCATCGACGCGCTCGCAGGAGGCCTGGCGCTTTATGGCACCCTTTCAGGTCTGGCGGTCCATGCCGCAGCCGCGGCCAGTCTCGCCGCGGCCGGCTTCTTTCTCCTCCGCGCCAAAAAGCAACTTCTGAAGGTCGCTGCTGTCTGCGAAGCTGCCGCGCGCGGCGATCTGGAAACCCGAGTCCTCGGCGACCACGAGCCCGGCCTCATTGGTGATCTCGAGCGCAACGTCAATCAGCTGCTCGACATCTCCGACGCCTTTGTTCGGGAGGCAAGCGGTTCAATGAAAGCAGTGTCGCAGGGCCGGTACTACCGGAAGGTCCTGACCCAGGGCCTCCCAGGGACCTATGCAGTAGCCGCGGCTAATCTCAACAAAGCCATTGAGGCTATGGAAGCCAAGGTCCAGGCTTTTGCCGAATTTGCGAAAAACAACGTCAGCGTCGTCATGGCGGACGTCGAAACCGCGGCTAGCCGGATGCGCTCCAGCGCCGAGTCAATGTCCACAACAGCGGCAGACAGCAACAATCTTGCAACCTCAGTTGCGGCAGCCGCTGAACAAGCGACGACGAACGTTCACGCGGTCTCCGATGCGGTCAACGCATTAGCTCAGTCTCTCGCTGAGGTCGGGAGCCAAGTTGCTCATTCCTCAGAAATTGTCCGAACAGCCTCTGAGCGGGCCGAGCAAGCCAATGCGACCGTTGCCAGCCTATCAGAGGCAGCGACCCGCATCGGCGAGGTGATCCAGATCATCGGGGCGATTGCCCAGCAAACCAACTTGTTGGCCCTCAATGCAAATATTGAGGCGGCCCGAGCCGGAGAAGCTGGAAAAGGCTTTGCGGTTGTTGCCATAGAGGTCAAAACGCTCGCCGGCCAGACAGCCAAGGCGACCGAAGAAATCGGCGCCCAGATCGCGTCAATCCAGTCCGCCACCCAGGAAGCCGTCAGTGCTATCCTCGGGATCGGCGGCATCATCCAAGAGGTGAACCTGATCTCGGCCACGATCGCGGCCGCCGTCGAGGAACAAAACTTGACTTCGCAGGAAATCGCCCGCAACGTGGCGGAGGCCGCGATCGGCACCAGCGAGGTCACCCGGAGCATCCTCGGCGTCAGCCATGCAGCCAACGCCACCGGTGATGCAGCTTCCCAGGTTCTTGAGGCGGCCGGCGACCTGTCGATCCAGGCTCAGCAACTCAAGGACGAGATCGACGAGTTTCTGAATATGCAAGTAGCGGCCTGACCTGTCGCATGCCACCGATAGCGGCTTCGATCAAGCCGCGAGGCCGTCTTTATCTTGATCTCGCGAGCTCGTTCCAAGGCCGGTATTTCTCAGGAACCGATTGATCCAACTAGGCCGTCACTCGGATGAACCATTTGAATAATTCCCAGCCTGCAGCCACGACCCATACAGCCAAAGCTAAGGCTCCATAGGCAAAAAACGGAATAGAAACATAACCCATATAAAGGGTCGCATAGAGGAAACCACCAAGGTCTACCCCAAGTACAACGCAGGGATGGGAGTCGCCACCATGCAACACGCACCCATTCGTTTTCGCAATGATTTGGCCTAGGTAAAACAAGCCTGGTGGCAGCGCAGCGAACCCAGCTATTGCCAGGAAACTAATGATGAGAACCGGGACCGAAATTTTCTGCTGAAACCGATGTCGTTCACTATTCATGTGAATTTCCTCAAGGCGCCTAAACTCACCTCGTTAGCGCAGCTATCATTCCGACTTTGAAATTCCCCAACGGCGGTGACTCGAATCGGCAGCTGGCTCAGCTCACGAGAGAAATATTTCTTATTATAACCTATAAGCGCAAAAAGCCCCGGTAAAATCGCCCGGGGCTCTATTCCTTTGCTTCTGTGAATAATCTTACCAGAAGGCGACGTCTTTCTCTTTTGTCCCGGATTGTCGAGGCTTGAACTCCTCCGACACGTAGTCGGCGGCTTCCTTGGCGTTCGAGAAGACGCCCTCAAAATCGCCGTCCACGAACAGCTTGACCTTGCTCGAGCGCGGAACGGCGACCACTTCGTACTCATGGCCCCACCGGCGGGTCTTTTTCCGCTTTGGGACCACCCGCATCACTTTTATCTCCGAGACGTGGTTCATGGCTGCGGCTTGGTCGGCGAAGATTCCATGTGAGTCCTCGCCGATGAAAAGCTCGATCTTTGAGGAGTCAGGGATCGGGACCAAACGGACCCGCTCGGCCAGGACGATATTTCTGACCTTGCTGCTCAGTTTTCGGCTAAATTCTTGGTGGGATTTAGCGATGAATGGCTTGCTGTAGGAACGCACGGCTCACCTCAGATACGCGTGGATTTTTAAAGAAAAATCCTGAGAACAACACGCTGACTATAGGCGCAAAGTCTCGGTCCCAAGAACAGCAGAACGCGAATCAGGTGTTGAAAGATCCTCTTGTGGGATCAAAAACCCTGAAATAAGATCCTCAATAGTTTCCGGCTAAGCCGGACGTAGGAACCTCGTGGGCGACCCCCACGGCACGGATATTATGTACCATGAAAATTCTGTTCCTGTCGGCAAAACCGTCGGTCACCTTCAATGGTGTCGACCCAATTCTTGCCGCAGACAAATTCAAGCACGCCGACATCCTGATCGGACACTGCACCACCGTCCTCGGTCGCGTGCAATTCGACTACCCCCGTGGCCTGAAGTATCGCGATTATCCCTACACCGGAGAAGTTCGCTACAGGCAACGCACCGCTGACACGCTTTCGGCGTCGTTCCACCACACGCTCTACTTGCCCGAGCGCCGGGGAGGGTCGTGGAATCACGTGATCCGCGCCGTTGCGCCGTCGATCCCTTCGCGCCGTTTACTCCGAAACTCTTACAAACACGCTTACGGCCCCAGCTTCTCCGAGCCACTTCATATTCTTGAGCCCGGCAATACAGAAGGCGCAATGGCCATGGCTGTCTCCATCATGAGACATGCCGACAAGATAGTGCTCTTGCCAGAGGGTTTCGAGCGCAACCAAACGCGCCAGTTTCATTTCGCCAACATCCTGTCCGGCCTGAGGCCAGACGATACAACCGCAAGCTATCACGCTTATGTGCCGCTCAGCTGGGCACCGGTGGACCTCGCCCGGACCTTTGCGGCTCCGCCGATCCGTGTCGCCGCCGATGAGGCCGGAATGCGAGCCGGCATGGTCCGTGAACGGTTCGATTGGCTGTATAACACCAATGCATTGGCCATTTTCTCTGAGGTCCTCCGCCGGCACGGCACTTCTGGGGAGCACAGCTTCCTCAGCAAGTATGCCTTGCTCACGCTCTGGCTCCTGCGCGACGGGCAGGTCCAAAGCGAGGGCGAAATCATCCACATGATGAGCCGGTACACCGGATCTGGACGGTATGACCTCGCAGGACGGCGCAGCCCAGGTGTCGGAAGTCCCACCTCCCGCGCGGCAATCGTTGAGCAGCTAAAAGCGGCCGGTCTTCTGGAGACACGTGACACGGGCGGGCTGAGCCGATCCGGGGATCCCATTCTTGCCTTATCAATCTCAGAACGCGGCACGGCGGTCCTCGACGATCTCCATCCGAGAACTTTCGACCCGGATCTGCCTTTCCGCCTTGCCGAGTGGGCTGACATGGGGCTGGAGCGAGCCAATCCGGCCATGGAGAGATACATCAACACGCTCTTCAGCCGGCAAATCCGCTTTCAAGCGAAAGGCCGTCGAGAAGACGCTCGGGCATTTTAAAACTGCCAGCCTTCTCAACTGCCTCGCCAATTGAAGGACGTTGGTGTGACACCCCGCCACTCATGGTGGGGTTTCATCATGCAGGGCAAACGTTTAGAGGCCATCGCATGGACACCCTGCTTTACCTTGTGCACGGCCTAGGCGTCCTGCTGCATCACGGCGCCTGGCTCATGCTCGCATTTGCCGCCGTGACAGCAGGTACTCTTGTTGCAGCCGGAGTTGCCGCCTTATTCCTTGGGCGCCTCCTCCTGCGAACTTTCCGCTCCAGAAATGGAGCAGCATCGTAATTATGTCATAGGAAGCAGCGCGAGCTTGAGCTCTGCAGCGCCCTATGTTGTTATCACTCTAGGCCTTCGGACAGCCTGCCGGCCCTAGTCATTAAGACAATGGCGAACCCGATTCATCCTTCGGACATCCATCTTGCTCAAACAAGCGGCGGATCGTTCGGAAATGGGGCCCTCCGCACTGACATCCATCGCGAATGGAATGTAAGATGAAGACCGATCTTCATTATTCGATCGACCGTGTTGCATGCGAACTCAAGGCACGCGGATATAAAATCAAACACTCTGACCTGATCGAGAGCCTTGCCAAGGGCTTCGGGTATCGAACGAGCAACGCAATGCTTGCCGATGCCAAGAAGGCTTCCACGGCAACAAAGGCATCTTTGATTACCGCCAATAAGCCCTCGGCGACCGATAAACCTCCGGTCGAGCGTCTCTGGGAAGCCGTTGAGTCCCGTGATATCTGGATCATCGGGCCGACCGGCTCGTTCAAAACGACCATTGCACAGCAGGCAGCCGCCGGCGCTGCCCGCAAGGGCATCCAGGTCTTCTGGCTCAACGAAGCAAAAAACGGAACAGCGCCGACCAATTTGGCGCAGCTGAAAAGCCAGGTCCTGGCACATCAAAGCGGATCACCGGTTCCGAAAACCGTCTCGATCGATCTTCTGACCGGCGATCCGGCGACATCCGCCCTTACGGAGTTTGAAGGTCTCCTTAAGGCCTTGAGCCAGCGCCATCAGCGTTCCCTCGTCATTCTGGACGAGGCCTCGTGCGATTTCTACGATACGATCCGTCCAGAGATCGCCCTGATTGCAGAAGAGAACAAGAACGTCCTCCTTCTCACGACGAGCCATGAAGGCTACGCCGATCGCGCTGACGCTGCCGAAAGTTTGGTGATCACCTCATTTCGAGGTGAGTCATTGTGCGGCAATTATCGGAAGGTCCTGACGCATCACCTCAGCCCCGAGGTCGTTGATTGCCTGGCCTTACAGTATTCCGGCTTCGCAGACCGCAGCGTCAGCCTCATCGCTCGAAATGGCATCGAAACCATGTTCCGGCTCAGCCCGGACCCAACATTGACTTCCCTCTTGAGGCCCGGGATCCATGCCTTCAGCGATGGAACTCGGCGTCCGGATCTCCACGCGTGGTGGGAGCGTTTCAATCAGGAGCTCAGAGCCCGTGGCTTGCCGGAGGCCGGGTTTGGCCTCGCCCGGGATTACTTCTCGGAGGGCTGTACGCCGGCCGAGGCTGCCGAGACCGAAGTGCTCGTCGACAATCCAATGGCCCACTGATGACGAATGACCCTACTGCGGATCTGGATCAAAAGATCCGGACCCTGACCCAAAACCAGGAATTGTCGGTCCGCCACTGGAAGGACGGTGGTGCTGAGCGCCACAATATCCACACTGGGCTTGGCAAATGGACGACCATCACCTTCGATGCCGTACGCACAGGCCTCGAGAAGAAAGGCATGATCGAGAAGGTCATCACAGGCCATGACACCATGGATCGACCGTTCTACCGATACGAACTCAGCGAATTGGGTCGCCAGGCCCGTGATCGTCTCAACGAGCTCTACGATCGGGATCCCGGCGCCTACTGGGATCTGGTCGACGCTTGCAAAGATCATAGCTGGCGAGCCAAGCCGTGAACCCGTCGCCGGGACATACTCATCAAAAAGCCGGGTTAAGCCCGGCTTTTCTCATGGAAGGACCAATGGCCCATTCCAATACAAACTATTCCCCGGTAAAGAGGCTTCCATGCCCACAGCTTGCACGATCATCCAGGAGAAAAACGGCCTTTTTCAAAGGGCGACCATCCGCTCCGGAGGTTATGTCTCGGGCGTCGGCGCCTATCTATCCTTGTTCTACCGGAACGAGGAGAAAATTGCCGAACTGATCTCTCTGGGTGCCGTCGCCGTCATTGAGGCCGAAATCGCAGACTGCCGAGAACAGGCAGAACCAGCCGCTGACCCTGATACGTTCCGAACATTGCAGGAGGCTACAACTGGGGGCCAAAGGTACGTCTATCTCTGGCGCGACAATGCCTGGCACCTTGCCGAGAGGGAAGTCGACACCGACGCCGTCGGCAATTTCCGGGAAATCACGCGTGAAATGATCCTTGCTGAAGACCCCGATGTCGAAGATCTCCTCGATGGGGTCCAAAGGCCAATCACCTTTAAAGAGGCTATCAGGTCGATGTACGGTCCCCGCCACTGAGGCCGGCGACCCATTGGCCTTCAGGACATTTCGGCGAAATAACCCCGAGTCCGAAAAGACCGGATTTTCATTTTCTTTGGCCTCTTTCAAGACCAAGAAAATCCTGTATAGAAGCCGCCCATCCATGCAAAATGCATGAATTCAGCAAATACATATATTCCTGGGGCCAACCTGTGTCACCGTCTACAAGGTCTATTCCACATCCTCGCCGTTCATCACTCATGCTCCGGATTCTCGTCGCCGCAGCATTGACGGTCATCAGCGCGTTTTCCGCCTTTTCCCTGTATAATGATTTTTTCCAACGGCAGGCGACCCACGCCGAAATTGAGCGCTACCTGACCAATGTCGGGTCCACCACTTCGGATAGCATCAAAAATTGGCTCAGCGGTCGTGTTGCCCTGAACCAGACGGTCGCTCAAGGGGTGTCCAATTTCCGCGAGCCCTCGCAGATCATGACTCTCCTGCAGCAGAAGGTCTTCGTCGACGCCTTCCAGTCGACCTATCTCGGCGAGACGGATGGCCGGTTCACCATGTGGCCACCGTCGGATATGCCGAAGGACTACGATCCGCGGGTGCGGCCCTGGTATAAGGACGCAGTTGCAGCCGGCAACAGCACCCTGACCGAGCCCTACATTGATGCCTCGACCAATAAGCTCATTCTGTCGATGGCAACCCCGGTTCAGAGCAAGGGATCTCTCATGGGCGTTGCGGGCGCCGACATGAACCTCGACGCCTTGGTCGGGATGATCGGCCGTATGGATCTCGGCGGGATGGGGAACGCCTTTCTCGTGAGCTCCGATGGCAAGATCCTCGTTCACCCTAACAAAGACCTCATCAATAAGAAGCTGAGTGAGGTCTATCCTGTCGCGACTCCTACGATCGCAAGCCACTTTAGCGAAACGGCCCAAAACGGCCGCGCCGAGATTGTAACATTCTTCGAGATTTCCGGTTTACCATCCGTCAAATGGTACGTCGGATTGGCGCTCGATAGCACCAAGGCCTACGCCGATCTTGCGGCCTTCCGCACGTCGGCAGCGATCGCGACCGTGTGCGCCGTGCTTCTGATGCTCGGACTTCTCGGCTTCCTGATCCATCGCCTCGTTGCACGCCCGGTCAATCAAATGACGGGAGCCATGAAACGTCTGGCCGACGGCGATCTTACCGTCGAAATCCCCGGTAGTGACCGCAAGGACGAGATCGGTGCCATGGCCTCGGCCGTTCAGGTCTTCAAAGACGCTCTAGTCGCCAAAAAGCTCGCCGACGAAACCGCTGCTCAAGAAGCGGGTGCCAAAGCACGGCGAGCTGAAATGCTTGATCAGCTCACCACGCGATTCGAGGCGAATGTCTCCTCCCTCACGCAGGGGCTCTCTGCCGCCGCCACTCAAATGGAGGCAACCGCCCAATCCATGACGCATGTGGCGGATCAGACCACAAATCGCTCCTTAACAGTGTCGTCTGCGGCCCAGCAGACGTCAGCCAATGTGCAAACAGTAGCAGCTGCCACCGAGGAGCTCTCCATCTCCATTCGCGAGATTGCGTCTCAGGTCACCCAGTCTTCGCAGGTTGCTGAGAAAGCAGTAGCCGGAACCCAGCGCACCAGCACCACGGTGCATGAGTTGGCTGCCAGCGCCGAAAAAATCGGAAACGTCGTCCAATTGATTAATACCATCGCTGGACAGACCAACCTTCTTGCCCTCAACGCCACCATCGAGGCGGCCAGGGCAGGGGAAGCCGGCCGAGGCTTTGCGGTTGTGGCTTCAGAGGTCAAGGATCTTGCGACCCAGACCGCGAAGGCCACCGACGAGATCTCGGCCCAGATCGCCTCGGTACAGCACGCCACCCAGCAAACGGTCGCGGCCATCGAGGAGATCGCTCGGACGATCAGCGAAATGTCCCAAATCTCGACTGCCATCGCAGCCGCAATGGAAGAGCAGGGAGCCGCGACGGCTGAGATCGCGCGCAACGTCCAGGAGGCGGCCCGCGGCACGGAGCAGGTTACTGGAAGCATCGGGGACGTGCAGCAGGGCGCCGGCGAGACCGGAACGGCTGCGAGTCAGGTTCTGGGTGCTGCCCAGGAGCTTGCCCGTCACTCCAACGATCTCAGCCAGGAGGTGGCGAGCTTCCTTCATGGCGTCAAAGCCGCCTAACCGTTCAAAGGTCCGATCAGGTTGGCAGATCAATCCAACAATCGGACCCGAACAAGCTTCCATGAGGGCCGCTGAAAACAGCGGCCCTTTCTTTTGTAAAACTGCTCAGAATCTTGTTTTGGAACGCGTTGAGACGCCGCCTACATCCGCAAGCCTTCGCGGAGGAGCGCATCCTTATCGGTGCGGACTGGCTTGTCTTCGCGAAGTTCTCTCTTGGCCCGTCGAAGCTGCTTCTCGACTTTTTCGAGAGCACAGTTGAATGACCGATAGCAGTCCTTGTCCTGATACTCGGCGCTCATCGTCTTAAGCGCGCCCATTTGGATATTCACCGTGCACCGATAAAGATGGCCTTCACGAGTCACGTGCACAGAGGCTGCATTTAATCGTCCGAAATACTTCTCCGCGGCCCGGATAATGCTATTTTGAGCATGCTCGCGGAAGTTCCCACCGAGATCGACGTTTGAGCTTTGAACGGACACAGGTTTACCGACATTGTCCAACAGTGTTCTCCCTCGTTTGGAGTACCCCAAAAGGGGTAACGAGGGTCGACGGCAAAGGTTTCCTGATCTCGGAAATTTTCCAATCTCCGGCCAGCTCGAGCCAAGAACAAAAAAGCCTGCCGGACGGCAGGCTTTTCTCGCATTCTCTCACCGTCTTGTATGCTGGAGGCCTCAGCAGTTCGGACCGGGATGAATAAGGTCACTGATTTCAGCGCTTGTCCTGCACCACGTCGGTTGACTCAGATCGAACCCTTCGGCGCCCTCAGCCCCGGAAAGCTCATGAGCATAGGTGCCACCCGGCGTCTCGAATTTGCGCATCCAGTCCGAATGCTGCTCGCGTGTTCCGACCGCCATCACCGCCGGCGAACCGCTTCCAATAGCCATCACCACCGCAAACGCCCAGCCCAAAACGTGCCTGGTCATAAAATTCCCTTTCTGTGGAACCTGTTGCTTTGCCATCCGGCCGGCCCGTGACCTAACCGAACAAGGTTAAAAAGTCTTAACGGCCTGCTCAGGCATGGGATCCACGGCCGAGATTCAAAAAGATAAAATTAAGATCACATCACCTCCGCCCAAAACCCCGCGAAGGAACAGGCGGTCGCTGACCGTGAGCGAAATTCGCTCATCCCCAGGAGAGTCCGTCCTGTGAGGCTTCCGGCAGCCTGAAAGGCATCATCAATGGAAATGCGTGACACCGATTTGTGGCGCCCGGCCCCGTATGCCCTCAAGGCCGGAGCCATCATCTTTCATGGTACGAACCGGGATTTCGATGAGGCTTCCCTCCGCAGGCAGTCGTGGCTTTCCCACTCCCGCAAGGTTGCTGAGCATTTCGCTACCTGGAAGATGGATGATGGTGTCCCTCGTGTCGCGACCTACCGGACCGATTGCGACCTGACCCTTTGTCTCATCCGCGGGAAAGCCGATCTCCTTAATCTTGAAGAATATTTCGGCGTCGTTACTTCGGACGCAGAATCCATGGCTGAGACATTCTCCCGCTACGTCGACGGTTTTGACGGATGGATCATTCCCAAGAACTATCCGGATGGTGGCGACGACATCATGCTGATCCGAACAGATCGCCTGATTCACCTAAAAACCGAGAATCTGCCCCGCTAGCCCGTAATATCCTACTGTCGTCGACTTGACGGATTCAGGGCAGATAATAATCTGCCGATGTCCGACAAACGCAAAAGACAAAAGGTTTTTTTGGCGTCGGGCTGGGGGTTGATTTATGTTAATGACATCATCGCGCAAGCGTCCTGTTCCGGGACCATCTCGTAACATACGAGTCTTCCCGTCGAACCGCCATTGACCGTCGCTCCGCTCCCGTCCCCATCGACCTAACTCACATCAGCACCCAGCGGAATGGCTCAGCCATTTTCAGCGACGATGGGTGCTGAACTCCAAGCTTTGATATCCGCTAAAATGAGGACTATTTTATGCGTCGCCTTCCCGTCTACCTTCTTCTCGACACCTCCGGCTCGATGGATGGAATTCCCATTGAAGCCGTAAAAACCGGTCTCGGTTCCCTTCTTGTCGCCTTGCGCAGGGATCCCCAGGCGCTTGAAACCGCCTATCTGAGCGTGATCACGTTCAATACGACTGCCCAGCAGGTCATTCCGCTCACCGAGCTTCCGGCTATCCAGGCTCCCGATCTAAAGGCAAGCGGCGTAACAGCATTCGGGGATGCCCTGTCGCTTCTGGCCCGGTCGATCGAGTCAGAGGTCAAGAAGACCACGTCGGACACCAAGGGTGACTGGAAACCGCTCGTGTTCATCATGACAGACGGCCGCCCCACAGACGACTGGCGCCGGGGACTTGAGGATTTCCGCAAAGTCAAAACGGGCGTGGTGGTGGCCTGCGCGGCCGGCCCGGACGCAGACGAGGCGATGCTTCGCGACGTCACGGACTCCGTCGTTCGGCTGGAGAACGCAGACGCGGCATCGCTCGGCGCCTTCTTCAAGTGGGTTTCGGCCTCGATTGCCGTTTCGTCCAAGCGGATCGACACCGGAGGGGGTGAGACCAAGGGGCTCGGCGATCTGCCGCCTCCGCCAGCCGAGATCAACCCGGTTCTCTGAGGAAACACACTATGACGATCAGTCTCGCAAAAGGTCAGATCCTCAGCCTCAAGAAGACCGAGAACGATCTCTCCAACGTGACCGTCGGCCTCGGCTGGGATATCCCCCAGCCGAAGACCGGGCTCCTGGGCAAGATGTTTGGCGGCAGCAAAGGTCCAGAATACGACCTCGACGTTGTCGCCTTCCTCCTGGATAGTCGTGGCAAGGTCGCCAAAATGGGCGATAAGCTCGCCGGGGGCGACATCGTGTTTTATAACTCGATGAGGCACTTTTCTGGCCAGGTCTGGCTCACGGGCGACAACCGCACCGGTGCCGGTGACGGCGACGACGAGCAAATCATCCTGAATCTGAACAAGTTGCCGACGAACTATACAAAGATCGTCTTCGTGGTTCAGATCTACCAGGGCGAGAAGAACCAGCAGGACTTTGGCCAGGTCGAGAACGCCTTCATTCGTGCCGTCGATGCTCGCGGCAAGGAAATGGTTCGCTACGACATCTCTGCGCGGTCCGAGTGCGCCGGAATGCGATCGCTGAAGTTCGCGGAGCTGGAGCGCGGCCAGGACGGCTGGCATTTCAAAGCCATCGGCAAGCCGTACCGGTCCGATAGCTTCGTCGAGATCCTCAAAGAATACGTCTAACGCCCGAAAGTCAAAGTCCCCGTGAGAAAGTTACCTGTCTACATCCTGCTCGATACCAGCGGGTCCATGAAGGGCGAGCCGATCGAAGCCGTGAACGTTGGGCTTCGATCGATGATGAGTGCCCTGCGCCAGGACCCCCATGCGCTGGAGTCCGTCCACATCAGCATCATCACGTTTGACCGCGAGGCCAACGTGGTGGTGCCGCTCACCCCCCTCGACGAGCTCGCCCTGCCTGAGATCGTGGCTCCGCCGTCGGCGCCGACCTTCATGGGGCTGGGCCTTGAGGTCTTCGCCCGCCAGGTTCGCGCAGAGGTTCGGCGCACCAGCTCTGACCAGAAGGGCGACTGGATGCCGTTGCTCTTCATCATGACGGACGGCAGCCCGACCGATATTCAGGCCTATGAGGAGCAGGTCGCCGTCGTAAAGACGCTTGGCCTAGGTAACATTATCGGTTGCGCGGCTGGGCCAAAGGCCAAGAAGGAATATCTGCTCCAGCTGACCTCGAATGTCGTCAGCCTCGACACCATGGACAGTGCTTCCTTCTCCAGCTTCTTCAAGTGGGTTTCGGCTGCTGTCAGCAGCGGCAACCGGTCGATGGGCAGCACGGTGGAGGTCATGCTTCCGCCGCCCCCGCCGGAAATCCAGATCGTCGCTTAAAGGAGCGAGCATGCGCCGCCTGCCAGTCTTCCTGCTTCTCGACTGCTCGGAATCCATGATCGGCGACAACCACGCGAGGCTCGA
>Ga0182742_1001919_pt1 | contig 24746 bp, 17 predicted proteins | sample eDN5th37CBELigMG_FD_128880 | JGI IMG/M metagenome (GOLD analysis project Ga0182742, IMG submission 128880) | Enriched Miracle-Growth compost microbial communities from Emeryville, California, USA - eDNA 5th pass 37_C BE-Lig MG (version 2)... ...
CCTGCCGCCCAGGTCGATCTTCTCGAGGCGCGTGGTGCAGCGGGGGCAGGGATGGCCCGCGCGCCCGTAGATCACGAAGGGGTTCTCGGCTCCCGCCTCCTCGACGTACTCGATCTCGTCCGCCGCCTCGCCCTGCAGGCCGAGGGTGTACTCGATCGATCGGCGCAGGCCGGCGGCGAGCGCCTCCACCTCGCGCCGCCCCAGCGACGCCGCCTCGCGCGCCGGGTGGATGCGGGCGTGGAAGAGCGCGTCGGTCGCCTGGATGTTGCCGATCCCGGCGATCACCGACTGATCCATGATCGCCACTTTGACCGCGCGCCGGGTGCGCTGCAGGCGCTCGTGGAGGGCACGGGGATCGATGCCGTCCACCAGGGGATCGGGCCCGAGGGCGCGCACCTCGGGGAGCTGGAAGAGCTGGTCGGCGGGGTGGACGGCGATGCGGCCGAAGAGGCGCGGATCGCGGTAGAGCACGAGGCCGTCCCCGGCCACGAGGAGGCTCGCCCGCACGTGGGAGGGGCGTTCCTCCGCGCGGCCGATCCGCATCCACTTGCCCGTCATGCCGAGGTGGGCGAGGAGCCCCACGTTCCCGCCGAAGCCGAGCAGGAGGTACTTGCCCCGCCGCTCCAGCCACTCGAGCCGCCTGCCGGGCAGCTCCCGCTCGAAGGCGGCGGCGTCGCTGCCGCGGAAGATGCGGGTGGGCGGCGCCTCCGCCGCCTCAATCCGCTTGCCCATGAGCCAGCGCCGCAGGCAGCGCGCGGCGAACTCGACCTCGGGTAGCTCCGGCATGTCGGTTCAGGCGACCTGCGCGTAGCCGAGCTCCCGCAGCGCGGCGCGGATCTTCTCCGCGGCCGCGTCGAGCTCCGCAGGCGGCGTGTCGGGGTTCTGCTTCTTGAAGTCGAGGTCGGCGATGGCGTCGATCGGGATGAGGTGGAGGTGCACGTGGGGCACCTCCAGTCCCGCCACCATCACGCCCACCTTCTCCGGCGAGAACGCCCGCTGGATCCCCTTCCCCACCGCCTGCGCCACGTGCATCACGTGGGCGGCGAGATCGGCGGGCATGTCGATCCAGTGATCGATCTCCTCGCGGGGCACCACCAGCACGTGGCCGGGCTTGACCGGGGCGATGGTCATGAAGGCCACCGCGCGCTCGTCCTTCCACACGAAGCGACCGGGCAGCTCGCCGTTGATGATCCTGGTGAAGAGCGTCGCCATTTCCTTCCTCCTGCAACGGATCGAACGCGCGCCGGATCAGCTGCAGAAGGCCCGCACCGCGTCGTGGAGGACGCGCATGCCCCAGCGGAACCCCTCCACCGGGATGCGCTCGTCCACGTTGTGGTAGAGCTCCGCGAACCGGACCCTCGGCGGCAGGCCGACGGGCGCGAAGCCGTAGTAGGTGGTCCCGTTGCGCGAGAAGGCAAGCGCATCCGTGAAGCCCGGGACGATGTAGGGCAGGGCGATCCCCTCGGGGTCGCCGCGCCGCACCGCTTCCGCCAGGGTGGAGAAGAGGGGCGTCTCCGCGGAGGCCTCCACCGCCGGTAGGCGGCGCAGCACCTCGAGCTCCACCTCCGGCCCGACGAGCGCGCGGAGCTCGTCGAGGAGCTTCTCGCCGTCCCTACCCGGGAGGGTGCGGCCGTCCAGCTCCGCCTCCGCCTCCGCGGGGATGACGTTGACCTTGCCGCCCGCGCGGAGGACGGTGGGGGTGACGGTGTTGGCGAGCACCGCGTGGAAGGTCCGCGCCAGCGCGCGATCGGGGAGCGCGCGAAGGATCCGCGGCGCGATCCGCGGCTGGAGGAGCGCCCCCAGGGCGAGCCCCTTTGGAAAGCCGAGCTCGCGGCGCACCCCCTCGAGAAAGGCGCGGGTGGCCGCGGGCGTGTGGAAGGGAAGCGGGCGGGAGGCGATCTTCGCCACCGCGGCGGCGAGCGTCCCCACCGCGCTCTTCTCCCGCGGCATCGAGCCGTGGCCCCCCTCGCCCCTTGCCCGCGCCTTGAGCCAGAGCACGCCCTTCTGCGCGATCTGGATCGGGTAGAAGCGCCTTCCCTCGAGGTGGAGGGTGAAGCCGCCCACCTCGCCCAGCGCGTACTCTGCACGCACGAGGTCGGCGTGGTGATCCACCAGCCACGACGCGCCGAGATCGCAGCCGCTCTCCTCGTCCGCGGTGAGGGCGAGGATCACGTCGCGGCGGAGCCGGCGCCCCTCCCTGGCGAGGGCGCGCAGGGTGGTGAGCGCCATCGCCACGTGGTTCTTCATGTCCACCGTGCCGCGGCCCCACAGGAAGCCCGCGTCCACCACACCGCCGAAAGGCGGGTGGCTCCATCCCTCGCCGGGCGGCACCACGTCGAGGTGGCCGGTGAGGAGGAGCGGCGGCTTCTCCCCCGTGCCCCGCAGCCTGCAGACCAGGTTGGTCCGCCCTGGGGCCGCCTCGAGGAGGCGGGGCTCGAGGCCGTCGCGGCGCAGCTCCTCCGCGCAGCGCTCCGCCGCCGGTCGCTCGGTGGCGCCCGGGTTGGAGGTGTCGATCCGCACCAGGTCGACGAGGAGCGCGAAGGCCTCGTCCACGAAGGAGGCGGGCAGCGCCCCGCCGATCGGTTCCGCCATCCGCTGCATGGTCACCGCTCCCCCGCCCGCGCCTCGGGCGTCTCGCTCTGCAGCGCCGCTCCCGCCCCCGTCCACGTCGCCCGCCCCGCCTGCCGCCGCTTCTGCGCGGCGAGGAAGGAGCGAATCGCCTCGGGCAGGGAGCCGAGCCCGCCCCCACCCCGCAGCCGCGCCAGCGCCCGGGCGAGGCGCAGCACCGGCTCGTCGTAGGGATACCACCACAGCTCGCGGGCACTTCGGCTTCGATCCACCAGGACGAAGCGCGGGCGGGTGAGCGCCGCGAGCGTCTGCGGGCCGTTGGTGATGCCGAAGCCGGAGGCGCGCACGCCGCTCCACGGCGCCTGGGCCAGGCCGCCGGTGAAGGCATGGTTGTTGATGGTGACCACGCCCGCCTGCAGCCGCCGCCCGATCGCCTCGGCGCGGGCGATGTCCCGCGACCAGACGCTGGCGGTGAGGCCGAAGGGCGAGGCGTTGGCGCGGGCGATCATCTCCTCCTCGTCCGCCACCGGCAGCACCGGCAGCACCGGACCGAAGGTCTCCTCCTCCAGGAGCGCCAGCTCCCCCGGTGGATCGACCAGGACCACCGGGCGCACCCACGCCCCCTCCCCCTCCGCCGCGACGCCCGCCTCGGCGAGCTGCGCCCGCACCCGCGCCACCTGCGCCGGGGTGGTGAGGGGCCCGACGTCCTCGCCCTGGCGCAGGGCGGCGGCGCGCTCGCGCAGCAGCTCCACGAAGCGCGGGGCGATGCGGACGTCGACGTAACAGCGCTCGATCGCCGCGCAGTTCTGCCCCGCGTTGGCGAAGGCGCCCCACAGGATCCCGTTGGCGGTGCGATCGAGATCCGCGTCGTGCAGCACCAGCGCCGCGTCCTTCCCACCCAGCTCCAGCGAGACGGGGGTGAGCTTCTCCGCGGCGAGGCGCGCCACGATCCGCCCGGTGGCGGTGGATCCGGTGAAGGAGAGGTGATCGACACCCGCCTCGACGAGGGCGCGCACCTGCGCGGCGCCGCCCTGCACCAGGCAGACAAGTCCCTCGGGGAGCTCCGCCGCGAGGACGCGGTGGAGGAGCGCCCCGCTCCGCGCCGCGTGCTCGGACGGCTTCCACACCACCGCGTTGCCCGCGAGGAGGGCGGGGACGATGGTCCGCAGCGGCAGCGCCACCGGGAAGTTCCAGGGGGTGACGAGGCCGATCACCCCGCGGGGCAGGTGCTCGATCGCGCCGCGCTTCCCGGGGAAGGTGATCGGATCGATCGCCACCGGCTCCGCCTGCAGGAGGACCGGTCCCTTGCGGCTCCAGAAGTCGAAGAGATCGGCGTTGGGCAGGATCTCGGCGATCCAGCTCTCGGTGCGCGGCCTGCCGTTCTCCTCCTCGAGCAGCGACGCCAGCTCCTCCGCCGCGTCGAGGAAGCGGCGGCGCAGCAGCGCGAGGCGCCGCGCCCGCTCGCCGAGGGGCAGCGCCGCCCAGGCCGCCTGCGCTTCGCGCGCGCGCTCCACCAGCGCGGAGATCTGCTCGATCGGCGTGACCGCCACCGGATCGAGCGGCGCTCCGTCCCGCGGCCGCGTGCCGCCGATGGCGCCATCCCGCACCACCGACGGGAACGGCGCCGCGGCCGCGCGGTCGAGGACGGGCCGCCAGTCCGGCGCGGGATCGGGCTGGATCGCCGCGCGCCGCGCCGCACGCCTGCCCGTCACGAGCACCCAGGCGGCGAGGCCGATCCCCGCGGCCCCCTGCGCGGCGCCCGCCAGGTTCATGGCGCGCTGGAAGCCGGGCGCCTCGGCGAGGGGCAGCGCGGCGCCCTGCTGCCACTGCGCCCAGGTGCCCACGTGGAAGTACGGCTCCCAGGTGGCGGCCCACACGGCGAGCCACAGCCCGATGCCGAAGAGAACGTTGGCCACCGCCCAGCCGGTCCGTCCCGCGCGCACCAGATGGAGCGAGACGTACGCACCGGCGCAGCCGGCCCCCGCCACCGCCACGAAGAAGGGCGCTGCCACCGCGCCCGGCGGCAGCGCCGTGGCGGGGATGGCGTAGGCGTACATCCAGTCCGGCCAAAGGAAGAGGAAGGGCTGGACCGAGAGGGCGAAGAAGAGGCCGAAGGCCACCGCCGCACGGAAGGCCTGGGGCCCCCGCCCCGCCCGGATCAGCGGGCGGCCGAGGAGCACCAGCAGGGCGCAGAGCCCGTACGCGGTGGGTGGATCGAGAGGAACGGTCGGCGCTGGCCTCCTGCAGGGGTGGGGCGTCGCGCCGGCGGCGGAGGAGGCCGATTCCGTCCGCCGCCGTCCCAAGGGCGCAGGCCCACCATTCGCCCGCCTGCGGCGAAGGGGAAGGGGGCGCGTGGGCCGACCCGCCCACCAGCCGACAGGAGGCCCGCCCGCGGGCAACGGCGGCCGCCGTCCGCTGATCGAGCTTGCGCAGGTGCGACACCGGTCCTAGGACGCCCCGTGAAAATGGGGGGGGGACGGGATCGCCACATGCTTCGCGCCATCAGCCGCAAGACGATCGTCGCCGCAGGGACCCTCGCGGCCCTCTGCAGCGTCGCCCTGGGCATCGTGGTCACCGAGCTCTTCCTGCAGGGTGCCTCGCTCCTGTGGCTGGTGCCGATCGGCCTCCTCGCCGTGGTGCTGATCGTCGCTCCCGCCCGCTACGCGCTCCACATGACGCGCCAGCTCGACGCCAGCCGCGAGCAGCTCCGGCAGCTCATCGCGTCGGCGCCGCTGGCCATCGCCATGGTCGATCGCAACTACGACGTGGAGCTGTGGAACCCCGCCGCGGAGAAGCTCTTCGGCTTCGATTCGGCCCGGGTCAAGGGCAGGCCGCTCCCCACCATCCCCACCCGCGAGGAGCTCGAGGAGATCCGCGCCCGGGTGCTCGAGCCCCTCGAACGCGGCGAGACGGTGCGGGGGCTGGAGCTGATCCGCCAGCGGGCGGACGGCAGCCGGATCGAGATCGAGATGTCGGCGACGGCGCTGCGCGACGCGGCGGGGCGGATCGCCCACGTGGTCGGCTTCATGCAGGACCTCTCCGACCGCCGCGCCCACGAGCGGGAGCAGCAGGAGCTCCAGGCCAAGCTCCTCCAGGCGCAGAAGATGGAGGCGGTGGGCAGGCTCGCGGGCGGTGTCGCCCACGACTTCAACAACCTCCTCACCGTGATCACCTCCTACGCCGACTTCGTTCTCGCCGGGATGGACGAGGCCCATCCGCAGCGCCCGGACGTGGAGGAGATCCGCCTCGCCGCCGACAGGGCGGCGAGCCTCACCCGGCGCCTCCTCGCCTTCAGCCGCCACCAGCCGGCGCAGCCGCAGCCCCTCGATCTCGCCGACGTGACCGAGGGCGCGCTCAAGATGCTCCGCCGCCTCATCGGCGAGGACGTGGTGCTCGAGACCGACATCCGGCGCGGCGTGGCGGTGGTGGAGGCGGACCCCAACCTGCTCGAGCAGGTGCTGATCAACCTCGCGGTCAACGCCCGCGACGCGATGCCGCGCGGCGGGCGGCTCTCCCTCGAGGTGAACGCGGAAGGCGGCGAGGCCCACCTGGTGGTGGAGGACACCGGCACCGGGATGGACGAGGCGACCCGCCGGCGGATCTTCGAGCCCTTCTTCACCACCAAGGCCGTGGGCCAGGGGACGGGGCTCGGCCTCTCCACCGTGCTGGGGATCGTCCAGGAGGCGGGCGGCAGGATCGAGCTGCAGAGCGCGCCCGGCAAGGGGACCCGCTTCGACATCTGGCTGCCGCTCCTCCAGGAGCGGGACGAGGCGGAGCCCGCCGCGTCGTTCCTCCCCTCCACCTCCCGCGGCGAGCACGTCCTCGTGGTGGAGGACGAGAGCGCGGTGCGGCAGCTCATCGTCCGGACGCTCTCCGCCCGGGGCTACACGATCCACGAGGCGTCGAACGGCGACGAGGCGCTGCGGCTCGCCGCGCGGCTGCCGCGCCTCGACCTGGTGCTGAGCGACGTGGTGATGCCGGGAATGAGTGGCCCGGCGCTCATCGACGAGCTGCGGCGGAGGCGCTCGGGCGTGCGCTACCTGCTGATGAGCGGCTACACCAGCGACGAGCTGGAGCGCCACCACGCGGTGGCGACGAGCGTGCCGGTCTTCGAGAAGCCCTTCTCGCCGGAGGCGCTGGCGCGGCGGGTGCGCGAGGCGCTCGACGCGCCGGCGGCGGCAGCGGCGGCCTGAGCCGCCGCCGCTTGACGGCGCCTCAAACCCCGAAGAAGCGGGTGAGGACCGCGGTCATCCGCTCGGGATCCTCGGCGCCCGCCTGCTCGCGGATCGAGTGCATCGAGAGCATCGGGTTGCCCACGTCCACCGTGCGCACGCCGAGGCGCGCCGCGGAGATCGGCCCGATGGTGGAGCCGCAGGCGAGATCGGTGCGGTTGACGAACTTCTGCACCGGCACCTCCGCCTCCTGGCAGAGCGACTCGAAGAGCGCCGCCCCCGCCGCGTCGGTGGCGTAGCGCTGCTGCGAGTTGATCTTGATCACCGGCCCGCCGTTGAGGCGCGGCAAATGCTGCGGCTCGTGCTTGTCGGTGAAGTTGGGGTGGACGGCGTGGGCCATGTCCGCGGAGACCTGCCACGAACGGGCGATGGCGCGGGGGAGCGCGCCCGCCTTCGCGCCGGGGCCCTCCAGCTCCGCGATCCGCTCGAGCACGTTCTCCGCCAGCGAGCCCGCCGCGCCGGCGGTGGAGCCGGAGCCCACCTCCTCGTGGTCGAAGAGGCAGACCATCTGTGTCGCCTTCGCCGCGGGGGCGCGGAGGAGCGCGGTGAGCGCCGCGTGGGAGGAGGCCTGGTTGTCGAGGCGCGGGGCGAAGATGAACTCGCCGCGCAGCCCGCCCACCGCCGGCGGGACCACGTCCATCAGCGAGAGGTCCCAGGCGAGGATCCGCTGCGGCTCGGTGTCGAGCTCCGCGGCGAGGAGGGCCTTGAGCCCGTCGACCGTGGGATCCTGGCTGAGGCCGAGGAGCGGCGGGAGCTGGGTCTGCTCATTGAGGTTGAGCCCCTTCTTGTTCACCTCGCGGTCGAGGTGGATCGCCAGCGAGGCGATGCGCAGCAGCGGCCGATCGATCCGCACCAGCCGGCTCTCGAGCTGGCCAGGCCCCTCGCCCTTGAGCATCACCCTGCCGGCGAGGCCCAGGTCGCGGTCGAGCCAGGTGTACTGGAGCACGCCGCCGTAGATCTCGACGCCGAGCTGGAGGTAGCCCTCCTTGCCGAAGTCGGGCTGCGGCTTGATCCGCAGGTTGGGCGAGTCGGTGTGGGCGCCGACGATGCGGAAACCCGCCTCGCAGGGCGCCTCGGTCCCGACGCGGAAGGCGATCAGCGCGCCGCCCCGCGCCACCGTGTAGCCCCTGCCCGGCTCGAGCTTCCAGCTCTCCGCCTCGTCGAGGGCGGTGAAGCCCGCCTCCGCCGCGCGGCGGCGCGCCTCCGCCACGCAATGGTGCGGCGTCGGGCTGGCGGCGATGAAGTCGAGGAGGTCGAGGGTGGTCGGGTGGGCCTTCGGGGCCTGGGAGAGGAGGCGCATGGGGCTTGTCCGGGATGGGGCTTGGAAAAGACGACGGGCCCCGGACGCGGATCGCGCACGATCCGCTGCCGGGGCCCGGGCCGGAGGCGCGATCAGTAGCGGTAGTGATCCGCCTTGAACGGACCGTTGACCGGCACGCCGATGTACTTCGCCTGCTCCGGCGTGAGCCGGGTCAGCTTGGCGCCGAACGAGGCGAGGTGGAGCTCGGCGACCTTCTCGTCGAGGTACTTCGGCAGGGTCATCACTTCCTTGCCGTAGCTCTTGCCGTTCTTCGCCAGGTCGATCTGCGCGAGCACCTGGTTGGCGAAGGAGTTGGACATCACGAAGCTCGGGTGGCCGGTGGCGCAGCCGAGGTTCACGAGGCGGCCCTCGGCGAGGACGATGATCGAGCGCCCGGTCGCCTTGAACTTCCACTCGTGGACCTGGGGCTTGATCTCGATCTTCTCCACCTCGCCCCGCTCGCGCATCCGCTCAAGGCCGGCCATGTCGATCTCGTTGTCGAAGTGGCCGATGTTGCAGACGATCGCGTTGTGCTTCATCTGCTTCATGTGCTCGACGGTGATGATGTCCTTGTTGCCGGTGGCGGTGACGAAGATGTCGATCTCGCCGACCACGTCCTCGATGGTCACCACGTCGATGCCCTGCATGCAGGCCTGCAGCGCGCAGATGGGATCGATCTCGGTGATCGCCACGCGGGCGCCCTGGCCCTTGAGCGACTGCACCGAGCCCTTGCCCACGTCGCCGAAGCCCATCACCAGGCAGCGCTTGCCGGCGATCATCACGTCGGTGGCGCGCATGATCGCGTCGACCAGCGAGTGGCGGCAGCCGTAGAGGTTGTCGAACTTGCTCTTGGTAACCGAGTCGTTGACGTTGATCGCCGGGAAGAGGAGCGTCCCCGCCCGCTGCATGTCGTAGAGGCGGTGCACGCCCGTGGTCGTCTCCTCGGAGACGCCCTGGATGCCGGGGGCGATGGCGTTCCAGAACTTCGGGTCGAGGGCGTGGACTTCGCGGAGCAGGGTGTAGATCACCTTCTCCTCGAAGACCTCGGTGGAGGCGGGATCGACGGTCTTGCCGGTCTGGCTCGCCTCCCAGCCCTTGTGCACGAGGAGGGTGGCGTCGCCGCCGTCGTCCACTATGAGGGTGGGGCCCTTGCCGTCCGGCCAGCGGAGCGCCTGGAGGGTGCACCACCAGTACTCCTCGAGGGTCTCGCCCTTCCAGGCGAAGACGGGCACGCCCGCCGGCTTCTCCGGGGTGCCGTTGGGGCCGACCACCACCGCGGCGGCGGCGTGATCCTGGGTCGAGAAGATGTTGCAGGAGACCCAGCGGACGTCGGCGCCGAGCTCCACCAGGGTCTCGATCAGCACCGCGGTCTGGATGGTCATGTGCAGCGAGCCCATGATCCGGTGGCCCTTGAGCGGCTGCTGATCCTTGTACTCGCGGCGGATGGCCATCAGGCCCGGCATCTCGTGCTCGGCCAGCTCGATCTCCTTGCGGCCGAAGCGCACCGTTTCGGGCGAGAGGTCGCGGACCTTGTAGGGAAGGTCGGAGATCAGGGGCAGCCCCGTGTTCATGAACGTGGGCATCTGGCGGTCTGCTGCGGGCATCGTCATCGTCTCTTCCCCGTGGATGGCGGACGTCGTTCGGCCGGAGGGATTAGCGCGGGTGGCGTCCCCGCGCAACTGTGCCGGCACCCCGCCCCTTCCCGCGGATCAGGCCCGCGCCACCGCGGCCTGCCGCTCGCCCGCCTCCTCCACCCGGCGGGCGAGGCGGACCTCGACGCAGGTCCCCTCCTCCGCGGAGGTGTGCACCTCCACCGCGCCGCCGTGGGCCTGGGCGATCTGCCGCACGCTGAAGAGGCCGAGCCCCAGGCCGCCCCGGTGGCGGGCGGTACTGGTGTGGAAGGGGTCGAAGAGCCGGGGCAGGATCTCCGGGGGGATCGCCCCCCCGTTGCGCACCCGGATCCGCACCTCGTCCGCCCCCGTCCCGTCGAGCTCCACCCGGACCGGCGCCGCCGCCGATCCGTGGGCGAGGGCGTTGCCCACCAGGTTGGAGACGAGGCGGTGGAGGCGCGCCGGATCCCAGACGCCGCGGAGCGTGCCCTCGCTGCGCACCTCGATCTGCCTGCCGGGGAAGTGGATCTGCTGCTCGCTCACCACCCGCTCGACCAGCTCGTCGAGGACCACCGCCTCCACCCGCAGGCGGAGCCCGCCGCCGACCCGCGCCTGCGCCAGGTCGAGGAGCGAGTCGAGCATGCCGGAGATCGCCTCCCCGCTCGCCCGGATCCGCTGGGCGACGCGCCGCGTGTTCTCCTCGGCGGAGCGGCGATGCAGCAGCTCGGCGGAGGTGATCATCGCCCCCAGCGGCGAGCGCAGGTCGTGGCTCAGGGCGGCGAGGAAGAGCTCGTTGAGCCGGAGCGTCTCGGAGAGCTCGTCCACCAGCCGCTGCCGCTCCGCGGAGATCCGCTGGAGCTCCTCGAGGCGCATGGCGAGCTGGACCTGCTGCCGGTGGAGCTGCAGGAAGATCCGCACCTTGTTGCGGAGCACCAGCGGCTCGATCGGCTTGACCAGGTAGTCGACGCCCCCCGCCTCGTAGCCCCGGAAGACCCGCGCCGAGTCGCTCGCGCTGGCGGTGACGAAGAGGATCGGCACCTGCCGGGTCCGGGACGAGCCGCGCATCAGCTCCGCCAGCTCGTAGCCGTCCATCTCCGGCATCTGCACGTCGACCAGGGCGAGGGCCACCTCGTGCCGGAGGAGCAGCTCGAGCGCCTCGGCGCCGGATCGGGCGGAGAGGATCTCCACGTCCTCGTCCTCGAGGACCGCGGAGAAGGCGACGATGTTCTCCTCGATGTCGTCGACGATGAGGAGGCGGGGCCTGACGGGGGCCGCCTGCACGTGGTTCTCGGCGGTGTTCATCTCTTCCGGTAGATCCTGTCGGCCCGCACGATCTCCTCGTACGAGCCGCTGAGCGCGCTGGAACGGAGGCTCTCGCTCGACCCGAGGCCGAGGAAGCCCCGCCGGACCAGCGATTCCGTGAACAATCCGATCGCCCGATCCTGCAGCGTCCGATCGAAATAGATGAGCACGTTCCTGCACGAGACGAAGTGGGTCTCGGCGAAGACGTGGTCGGTGGCGAGGCTGTGGTCGGAGAAGACGATCCGCCGCCGCAACCGCTTGTCGAAGATCGCTCCCTCGTAGGCGGCGGTGTAGTAGTCCGAGAGGGAGCCCCTCCCCCCCGCCAGGCGGTAGTTGACGCTGAAGCCGGCGATCCGCTCGATCGGGAAGACGCCGCGCTGCGCCCGCTCGAGGCTCTCCAGGTTGATGTCGGTGGCATAGAGGATGGTGCGATCCAACAGCCCCTCCTCGTGGAGCAGGATGGCGAGGGAATAGGCCTCCTCGCCGGTGCTGCAACCCGCCACCCAGATCTTCGGGGAGGGGTAGGTCTGGAGCACCGGGAGGACCTGCTCCCGCACCGAGCGGAAGTAGCTCGGGTCCCGGAACATCTCGCTCACCTGCACCGTGAGGAGCGGCAGCAGCCGGGCGAAGAGATCCGGCTCGCGCAGGATCCGCCCCTGCAGCTCCGAGAGCGAGGCGACGCCGAGCCGCGGCATCGCCTGGGCGAGCCGCCGCGCCAGCGACGCCCGCGCGTAGGGGCGGAAGTCGTGCCGGTAGCGCCGCTGCACCGCTTCGAGCAGCAGGTCGATCTCGATCTCCTCGAGGTCCGTTTCCATCACGACGCTCGTTCGCGGCGGGGCATCCAGACGCGAATCAGGGAGAGCAGCTTCTCCACGTCGATCGGCTTGGGGGCGTAGTCGTTGGCGCCGGCCTCGATGCACCTGGCCTGGTCGTCGGCCATCGCCTTGGCGGTGAGGGCGATGATCGGCAGCTTCGCCAGGTTGGGCTTCTCGCGGATCCGCCGGATCGCCTCGAAGCCGTCCATCCGGGGCATCATGATGTCCATGAGGACGAGGTCGATCGCCTCGTTCTTCTCCAGCGCCTCCAGCGCCTCGATCCCGTCGCGGGCGATGGTGACCGTGGCTCCCTTGGGCTCGAGGATGCTGCTGAGCGCGAAGACGTTGCGCACGTCGTCCTCCACCACGAGGATGCGCCGCCCCTCGAAGGAGGCCTCACGGCTGCGGGCGGCGTGGAGCATCCGCTGCAGCTCCGCCGGGAGACGCGCCTCCACCTGGTGGAGGAAGAGCGTCACCTCGTCGAGGAGCCGCTCCGGCGAGCGTGCCCCCTTGATGATGATCGAGTCGGAGTAGCGCCGCAGCCGCTCCTCGTCCGCGGCGGTGAGCTCCTGGCCGGTGTAGACGATCACCGGCGGGTTGCTGGCGGCGGGCTGGCGGATCATCCGCTCGAGGAGCTCGAAGCCGGTGCCGTCGGCGAGGCGCAGATCCATCACCATGCAGTCGAAGCGCGCCTCCTGCAGCGAGTCGAGCGCCTCGGCGACGCCGCTGGCCCGCAGGGTCTCGACCCCCGCGGAGCGGAGGAGCCCGCAGATCGCCTCGCTCTGCCCGGGATCGTCCTCCACCACCAGCACGCGGCGGGGCCGCTCGCCGAGCTGCTCGGACAGGCGGCGGAACGCCTCCACGAGCTGCTCCCGCTTGACCGGCTTGATCGCGTAGCCCACCGCGCCCATCGAGAGCGCCTCGCTGGTGAAGTCGGTGGCAGAGATGACGTGGACCGGGATGTGGCGCAGCTTCGGGTCGCGCTTGATCCTGTCGAGCACCGAGAGGCCGTTGTGGTCGGGCAGGGCGAGGTCGAGCAGGACCGCGGCGGGCACGAAGCGGCGGGCCAGATCCATCCCCTCGTTGGCGGTGGTGGCCACCAGCGTGTCGAAGTGCATCTCGCGGGCGAGATCCTGGAGCACGCGCGCGAAGGCCAGGTCGTCCTCGATGATCAGCACCGCGCGGGCGCCCTCCCCCAGCTTCTCCCGATCGTCGGGCACCCGGGGGGCGGGCAGCGCCTCCTCCTCCTTCTCCGGCTCCTTCTGCTTCGCCACCTGGCGGACGGGCGGCAGGGCCGGCGGCTCGCTCCGCTTCGGCGCCGCCGCCTGCACCGCCGGCTCGAACGAGAGGGGCAGCTCGAAGAAGAAGGTGCTCCCCTTCCCCGGCTCGCTCTCCACCCGCAGCGATCCGCCCAGCCGCTGGGCGAGGTCGCGGGAGATGGCGAGCCCGAGGCCGGTGCCGCCGTACTTGCGGCTGGTGCTGCCGTCCGCCTGGCGGAAGGCCTCGAAGATGATCTCCTGGGCCTCGGGCGCGATGCCGATCCCCGTGTCCTCGACGGCGAAAGTGAGCCGGTCGCCGTTCCTCGCGGCGTGGAGCCGGACGAACCCCTGCTCGGTGAACTTGAGGGCGTTGGCGAGGAGGTTGCGCAGCACCTGCTCGACGCGGCGCCCGTCGGTGCGGATCGCCAGGCCGTCGACGTCGCCCTCCACCCGCAGCTCCAGCCCCTTGACCCGCGCCATCGGCTCGAAGTCGGCGCGCATGTCGGAGAGGAGCGAAGCGACCTGCACCTCCTCGATGCGCAGCTCGAGGCCGCCCGCCTCGATCCGGGCCAGGTCGAGGACGTCGTTGATCAGCGCGAGCAGGTCGTTGCCCGCCGCGTAGATCGTCTCCGCGTACTTGATCTGCTCCGGGGTGAGCGTGCCCTCGCGGTTGTCGGCGAGGAGCCGGGCGAGGATGAGGGCGCTGTTGAGGGGCGTCCGCAGCTCGTGGGACATGTTGGCGAGGAACTGCGACTTGTAGCGGCTCGCCCGCTCCAGCTCCTCCGCCTTGGCCTCGAGCTCGCGCTGGGCCCGCTCCAGCTCGTCGCGCTGCTGCTCGAACGCCTGGCTCTTCTCCTCCAGCCGGACGGTGGTCTCCTCCAGCTCCTCGTTCTGGGCGGCGAGGCGATCCTGGGACTCGCGGAGCGCGCGGGTGTGGGTCTCCAGCTCGGCGTTGGCCGCCTCGAGCTCCGCCTGCTGCGCCTGGAGCTCCTCCGCCTGGCGCTGCGTCTCCTCGAGCAGCTCCTGGAGGCGGCGGCGGGCGAAGGCGGCGACGATCTCCACGCCGATCGGCTCGCTGACGCGGGAGAGCAGCTCGAGCTCGTCCGCGTCCGCGGACCGGAGGAAGCCCAGCTCGAGGACGCCGACCAGATCCTGCTCGTCCACCAGCGGCACGAGGACCAGCTCGCGGGCGGCGGTGGTGCCGACGCCCGAGGTGACGGGAAGGTAGTCCGGCGGCAGGTCGCGGATCCGGAGCGTCCGCCGCTCCGCGGCGACGCGCCCCACCAGCCCTTCGCCCACGCGGTGGAGGGAGGGAGCCTTCGCGCCGGCGGGGACGCCGACGGTGGCGAGGCGCCGGAGCTTGCCCGCGCCGTCGCGCACGTGGAGGGCGCCCACCGGTGCGTCGAGATAGCGGCAGACCTCGGTCAGCACCGCCTCGCTGAGCCGCTCCACCTCCGGATCGCCCTGCATCGAGGCCTGGATCTGGGCGCGGCCCGACTCGAGCCATTGCCTGCGGGCCATGAGGAGGCGCACCGCGATGAAGCGCCAGCCGAGGGCGCCGAGGATCGCCACCACGAGGGCGCCGGAGCCGCGGTTGATGACGGCCAGGTGGGGTTCCGCCGCCACGCTCGGCGAGAGGAAGGCGCCGGAGAGGATGCAGACCACCGAGGCGGCGGCGGTGGCAGCGGGCAGCCAGGGGGAGTTGCCGAGCATCGACAGCCCCACCGCGGCGATGTAGAGCACCCAGATCGAGTAGCCTGCGGGGGTGAAGCTGTCGGTGAGGAAGAGGCCGAGGACGATCGCTGCCACGGCCCCGAGCAGGAGCGGGTGGTTCGCCTGCCTGTTGCGGCCGGTGCCCACCTTTTCGGGGAGCGCAAGCATACGACGGACTGTACGGAGCCGCCATCGGTTTGCAACGCTTCACTGCACGTCAAGTCGGGTTGTTTACGTTCCCTGCCCGTGAAATTTTGACGATTGAACACTGGGACGGAGGACGGGAAGAGGCGCCCTCCCCCGCCGGTTCCGCCCTGCCCCTCGCCGAGGGGCGCGCCGAGCGACCCCTGGGAGTGCCCCTCCGGATGCGATTCGCCACCCTCCTCGCCACCGCCCTCCTCCTCGTGCCGTCGAGCGGCACGGCGCTCACCCTCGAGGCGGCGATCGAGCAGGCCCTGCAGCGGAACGAGACCGTGGGGATCGCCGAGGCGCGCCTCGCCCAGGCCCGGGCCCAGCGGCGGATCGCCCTCGCCCGCCTCCTGCCCCAGGTGAGCGCCCGCGGCAGCTGGACCCTCCGCGAGGAGATCACCCGGCAGATCGCCGGCGAGACGCAGGTGGTCCAGCCGGCGAGCTCGCTCGGCGCCCAGGTGACCGCGTCGACCCAGCTCGTCGATCCCGTGGCGATCCCCCTCGTCACCGCGGCGAGCCGCGACGCCCGCGCCCAGGCCTTCGCCTCGGAGGAGCTCCTCCGCACCCTCGCCTTCGACGTGGCCCGGAGCTACGTGCAGGTGCTGGCGACCGAGGCGGTGGCGGCGGCGGCGGCGCGCCGGGTGGCGGTAGCGGAGGAGGCGCTCGCCGTCGCCAGGCAGCGGCTCGAGGCGGGGCTGACCAACCGCAACGACGTCACCCGGACCGAGCTCACCCTCTCCGACGCCCGCCTCGCCCACACCAACGCGGTGGAGGCGGTGCGCTTCGCGCGGATCGGCCTGGGCTACCTGCTCGCCGCTCCGATCGAAGAGGAGCTCGCCCCGCCGGCGCTCCCCCCGCCGCCGGTGGAGACGCCCGCCGCCGCGCTGGCGGAGGAGGCGCGCGCCCGCAGGCCCGATCTGCGCGCGCTCGAGCTGCGGGCCGCCGCGGCGGACGCCCGCGACGACGAGCCGTGGCTGCGGCTCCTCCCCTCCCTCGATCTCCAGGGGACCTGGCGGGCCACCGATCAGGCGGCCTTCACCGGCAACGAGACCGACTGGAACCTCACCCTCGGCCTCAACTGGGAGATCTACGACGGCGGCAGGCGCTACGGCGACGCCGCCCTCCTCTCCGCCCAGACGCGGGAGCTGCGCTTCGCCAGCGCGAGCCTGGCGCGGCAGGTGGACAGGGAGATCGCCGAGGCGCTGGTCGGGCTGGAGACCGCCCGGGTGGCGGCGGAGGAGGCGGCCCTGCGGGCGCGGGTGGCGCGGCAGAACGAGGAGGAGGTGATCGCCCGCTTCGAGGCGGGGCTCGCCACCGCCCTCGAGCAGTCGGACGCGATCACGCAGCGCTTCGAAGCGGAAGCGGAAGCGGTTCGCGAGGCGTTCCAGCTCGAGCTGGAGTCGCTCGCGCTGCGGGCGGCCCTGGGGCTCTGGCCCCTCGAGTCGAGGCCCGGCACGGGCGAGGAGAGAGGATGAAGCGGATGGTTCGCTGGGCGGTGCCGGCGCTGCTGGTGCTGGGCGGCGGCGCCTTCCTCGCGCTGCGCGGGGACGGAGCCTCCACGGGGGCGAAGGGACCGCGCGGTCCCCGCGTCACCGCGGTGCGCGCCGCGCCGGTGGTGGTGGGCGAGCTGGTGCTGCGCGCCTCCTACCCCGGTGAGCTGGTGGCCGACGCGGTGGATCTCGCCCCCCGCACGGTGGGGCGCGTCCTCTCCGTGGACGTGGAGGTGGGGGATCGGGTCCCCGCGGGCACGGTGGTGGCCCGGCTCGATCCCGCCCAGACCCGGCAGCAGCTCCGCGAGGCGGAGGCGCGCACCCGGGCGGCGGAGGCGGCGCGGGCCCGGGCGGAGGCGCGGATCGCCGCGGCGCGGGCGGAGCTGGAACGGACCGAGCCCCTCGCGGCGCGGCAGCTCGTCAGTGCCCAGGAGATCGCCAACCTGCGCGCGGAGCTGGGGGCGCTGGAGGCGGAGCGCGCCGGCGCCATCGCCGAGTACGAGCAGGGGCGCGCCAGCGCCGCCTCCTTCCGCGAGCAGCTCCAGGATCTGTCCCTGCGGGCGCCGTGGGACGCGGTGGTGGCGGCGCGCCTCCTCGAGCCGGGAGCGACCGCTGCGGCGGGGACGCCGGTGGTGCGCCTGGTGCGCGCGGGCCCCCTCGAGGTCCGCTTCCGCGTGCCGGAGCGCGACGCCGGCGTGGTGCGCGTCGACCAGGCGGTGGAGGTGGCGACGCAGGCCACCGGTGGGGCCCGCTTCGCGGGGAAGGTGCTGCGGATCGCCGGCGAGGTGAACCGCGCCGATCGCTCGCTGCTCACGGAGGGCGTCCTCCTCGAGGAGCACGAGATCCTGCGCGCGGGGATGTTCGCCACGGTGGAGCTCCTGCGCACCACGCTGCGCGACGCCACCCTCGTCCCCTCCGCGGCGCTCCTCCAGCGCCTCGGCCAGAGCGGCGTCTTCGTGGCGGACGGCGAGGTGGCCCGCTGGCGGCCGGTGGAGATCCTCGGCGAGCAGGGCGGCACCACCGCCATCGAGGGCGCCGTCGCCGCGGGGGAGCAGGTGCTCGTCTTCGGCCACGACGACCTCGCCGACGGCTCGCCCATCCGCATCGCGGAGGCGCAGGAGCGCCCGGTGGCGGAGGGAGGTGGGAGCTGAGACTCGCGAGCCTCTCCGTCCGCCGTCCGGTGGGCACCTGCATGATCTTCTTCGCCGTCCTGGTGGTCGGCCTGGTGGCGCTGCGCGACCTGGCGGTGGACCTCCTCCCCTCGGCGGAGACCCCGTGGATCTCGATCACCACCCGCTACGAGGGGGTGGCGCCGCAGGAGATCGAGACGCTGCTCACCCGCCCGATCGAGCAGGCGGTCTCCACCGTGGAAGGGGTGGAGGAGATCACCGGATCCTCGAGCGAGGGGCTCTCCCGCGTCTCGCTCGCCTTCGAGTGGGGCACCGATCTCGAGGCGGCCACCAACGACATCCGCCAGCAGCTCGACCGGATCCGCAACCGCCTGCCCGAGGAGGCGGACGCGCCGGTCATCTTCAAGTTCGACCTCTCCTCGATGCCGGTGGCGGACCTGGGCCTCTCCGGCACGGGCGATCCCACCCGCCTGCGCTACCTGGCGGACGAGTTCATCTCGCGGCGTCTCGAGGCGGTGCCGGGGGTGGGCTCGGTGGACGTGCGCGGCGGCAGGGTGCGCGAGATCCGGGTGGAGCTCGATCCCGACCGCCTCGCCGCCCTGGGGGTCGCGCCCACCGCCGTCTCCGCCGCGCTCGCCCGGGAGAACCGCAACGTCTCCGCCGGCGATATGAAGGACGCGGGCAGGGAGACGGTGATCCGCGCCACCGGCGAGTACCGATCCCTGCGCGAGATCGAGGAGACGGTGGTCTCGATCCGCGAGGGCCGCGCGATCCGCGTGCGGGACGTGGGCACGGTGGTGGACGGAATCCAGGAGCTGCAGAGCGAGCTCTGGATCAACGGGGATCCCGGCATCCGCCTCTCGATCTCCAAGCGCTCCGGCGCCAACACCGTCGAGGTGGCGGAGCTGCTGAAGCGGGAGATCGAGCGGATCAACGCGGAGTACGACGGCAGGCTGCGCATCGACGTCCTCTTCGACGCCTCGGAATTCATCGAGGCGTCGGTGCTCAACGTGGAGTCCGCCGCGCGCGACGGCGCCCTCCTCGCGGTGCTGATCCTCCTCCTCTTCCTGCGCAACCTGCGGGCGACCTTCGTCATCGGCATCGCCATCCCGATCAGCATCCTCGCCACCTTCGCGCTGATGTTCGCCGCGGAGATCTCCCTCAACATCATTTCCCTCGGCGGGCTCGCCCTCGGCGTGGGCATGCTGGTCGACAACTCGATCGTCATCCTCGAGAACATCTTCCGGAAGCTCGAGCTCGGCCTGTCCCGGACGCAGGCGGCGATCGAGGGGACGGCGGAGATGGCGGGGGCGGTGATCGCCGGCACCCTCACCACGGTGGTGGTCTTCGCCCCGGTGATCTTCCTGCAGGGTTTCGCCAGCATCTTCTTCCGCGAGATGGCGATCGTGGTGAGCTTCTCGCTCCTCTGCTCGCTGGGCGTGGCGCTCACCCTGGTGCCCACCCTGGGCGCGATCCTGCTCCGGCCGATCGACGAGCCGCCGGGCTGGCGCGGCAGCCTCTTCCGCCGCGCGGGGGCGCTGGTGGACGCCACCAGCGGCAGCTACCGGCGGATCCTCGACAAGGCCCTCGCCCGGCCGGGGCTCACCGTCGGGCTCTCCACCGCCGCGCTGCTGATCAGCCTGGTCGGCGTCCCCTTCATCGGGACGGAGCTGATGCCGGAGACCGACGAGGGCGCCATCGACTTCGACATCGAGCTACCGGTGGGGACGCCGCTGGAGACCACGATGGAGGTGATGCGCGAGATGGAGCGCCGCCTCCTCGGGATCCTCCCCGACGGCGAGCTGCGCCACGTCACCACCGTGGCGGGGCCGAAGGCGGCGTGGCGGCCCGGCGGATCGAACGAGGGCGAGGTGGAGCTGCTCCTCACCCCGATCTCCTCCGGCCGCAGGCCGATCGGCGAAATCATGGAGGCGGGGCGGCGCGCCCTCGCCGGCATGCCCGGCGCCGACGTGCGCATGCGGCCGCGCAGCACCAACCCGCTGCTGCGGATGATGCGCGGCGGCGGCGACCGGCTGATGATCGAGGTGCGCGGCTACGACATCGCCGAGGGCGAGGCGCTGGCCGGCAGGGTGATGGCGGCGGTCAAGAACGTCCCCGGCGTCACCGACGCCTTCCTCAACCGCGAGCCGGGAAAGCGCGAGCTCCAGCTCACGCCGGATCGGGAGCGGCTGGCGGACGTGGGGCTCACCGGCGAGGACCTGGCGCGCACCCTCGAGCACTACGTGATCGGCTACGTGCCCACCTACTACCGGGACGCGGGGGCGGAGTACGACGTGCGGGTGCGCCTCGCGGAGGCGGCGCGCGAGCGGGTCCAGTCGCTCCCCGGGCTGCCGCTGATCACACCCGACGGCAACGTCATCCCGCTGGGCGCGGTGGCGCGGGTGGAGCGGACCACCAGCCCCGGGTCGATCGCGCGCAAGGACCAGGAGCGGATGCTCGTCGTCAACGTCGGCATCTCCAACGAGCGGCCGCTGAGCGAGATCGCCGCGGACGTGCGCGCGGCGATGGCGTCGATCGAGGTGCCCGAGGGCTTCCGCCTCTCCATCGCCGGCGAGCTCGAGGAGCAGGCGGAGGCGTTCGGCGGGCTGGTGGTGGGGATCTTCCTGGCCGTCTTCCTCGTCTTCGCGGTGCTGGTGGTCCAGCTCGAGTCGCTCAAGGCGCCGATCGTGATCATGACCGCGGTCCCCTTCGCGGTGATCGGCGTGGTGGCGGCGCTGCTGGTGAGCGGCACCACCTTCAACCTCAACTCCTTCCTCGGGGCGATCGTCCTGGTGGGGATCGTGGTCAACAACGCCATCGTGCTGGTCACCAGCATCGACCAGATCCGCAGCGACGAGGGGCTCGGGGTGCGGGAGGCGGTGCGCGAGGCGGGGCTCCGGCGCCTGCGCCCGGTGCTGATGACCACCGCCACCACCGTGCTCGGGATGCTGCCGCTCGCCTTCGGTCTCGGCGAGGGGAGCGAGCTCCAGGTGCCGCTCGCGCGGGTGATCGTGGGCGGGCTGACGGTCTCGACGCTGATCACGCTGGTCTTCGTGCCGGCGCTCTACCTGGTGATCGAGGGGCGGCGGGAGCAGGCGGCGGTGGAGGCGCCCGCGGCGGAGACAGCGGCGGCGTGAGACGCGCGACGCCGCTCATTCCGCAACGATTTCTTACAGCCACCCTGGGAATGACGCGCGCAGCGGGCGCGCCGCCCCCGTTTTCTCGCCGTCCGCCGGCGGTCACGCGATCGGGCGGCGCACGTGGACGAAGATAAGCACCTGCGCAAATTCCGGTCGGCTCGCAGGGCCTGCTTCCGGCCGCCCGAGCGCCGCGATCGCGCCGAAGGGCGCGGCGCGGACGCGGCGGAAGGCCTCGTGGCCTGGCGGGTCTCAACCCACGTTGGCGAGCATGCCGCAGGCGCCCTCGATCGACTTGCCGCCGGAGTAGCGGCGCACCACGGGGCAGCCCACCATCTGCAGGTGATCGCGGAAGCGCTCCAGCTCCTCCGCGTCGGGGGGCTCGTAGCGGCCGGTGGCGTCGTTGACGTCGATCAGGTCGAGCTTCACCGGCGTGTCGCCGATCAGCTCCTTGAGCGCCAGCGCGTCCTCGTAGCCGGTGTTGAAGCCCTTGATCACCACGTAGGCGAGCATGGCGCGGGTGCGCCGCGCCCGGGCGTGGTCGCGCACCGCCGCCATCAGCTCGTCCAGCGGCCAGCGGTTCTCCACCGGCATCACCACCTTCCGCTTCTCGGGGATGGCGGAGGTGAGGCTCACCGCGAGGCGGAAGTTGTGCCCCTCCTCGGTGTAGCGCCGGATCATCGGCACCCAGCCCGCGGTGGAGATGGTGATCGCCTTGGCATCGATGGCGGCGCCTGCGGGATGGGAGAGGATCTGCGCCGCGGCGATCACGTTGCGGTAGTTGAGCATCGGCTCGCCCATGCCCATGAAGACCACGCCGCGCACCGGCCGGTCCGCCTCGTCGCGGACGGCGAGCACCTGCTCCACGATCTCCCAGGGCTCGAGGTTGCGCTTGAAGCCCATCCGCCCCGTGGCGCAGAAGTCGCACGCGAGGGCACAGCCCACCTGCGAGCTGACGCAGACCACGTAGTGGGTGTCGAAGATCGGGATGCGCACCGCCTCCACGCGCTGCCCGTCGTGGAGGGCGAAGAGGTACTTGGTGAAGCCGTCCGCGGGATCGGTGCGACGGGTCACCACCTCGATGCGCGGGGCGGCGCACGAGGCCTCGACCCGATCGAGGACCACGCGGCGCACCTGCTCGAGGCCGCGCAGCTCCTCCACCCGGGCCCGGCCCTTGACCGACGCCGCCCAGATCCGCCGCGCCTCCTTCTCGGTGGCGCCGAAGGCGGCGAGGGCCTCGAGGGCGCGGGGCTCGGGGAGGTTCTTGAGGACGAGCCGCCCCCCTGCTGCGGGGAGGCTCATTTGCAATGCTTGCTGAGGAATTCGTCCAGCTTGTCCGCCAGCACCGCCGGGATCTCCATCTCCAGCGCGCGCTGGGAGAGGCGCGAGGAGGCGCGGTACTGGTCGAGGAAGTCGAGGCACGGAGGACAGCCCATGAAGTGCTCGTCCAGCGCCTTCTCCTGCTCGGGAGGAAGCTGGCCCTCGAGGTAGTCGACGAGGAGGTCGACGCAGTGCTTGCAGTTGACCTTGCTGTGACTGCCGCAGTGGCTCATCACGCGCCCTCCTTCTCTTCGAAGTAGGCAGCGAGATCGGCCCGCAGCGCAAGGCGGGCGCGATGGAGGCGGCTCTTCACCGCGGGGATCGTGGTCTGCAGGGTCTCGGCGATCTCGTCGTACGAGAGCCCGTCGAAGTCGCGAAGCATGAATACGGCCCGGTACGTGTCGGGAAGCTTCTCCACCGCGGCGATCAGGCGGTTGCGGAGCTCGGCGTCGAGCGCGAGATCGTCCGCGCGCCTGCCCCACATGCCGGTCGGGTAGACGTCCCAGTGTCCGTCGGGGCGGAACTTGCCGTCGAGGCTCTCGAGCGGCTCCTCCACCCCGTCGACCACCTTCTGGTGGCGCAGCTTCATCAGCGCGAAGTTGGCGGCGATGCGGTGGACCCAGGAACCGAACTGGGCCTCGCCCCGGAACTCGGGGAGCTTGCGCCAGGCGGAGAGGAAGGTCTCCTGGACGATCTCCAGGGCCTCCTCCTCGTTCTTCACCATGCGCAGCGCGAGGGCGAAGACGCGGTTCCGGTGCCTGCGGACCAGCTCCTCGAAGGAGGCGCGATCCTGCTCGTCACGGATCCGTGCCACCAACTCGTCGTCCGAGTGCAGCAGCTTCACGGCGGCGTCGGTACTCATAGGCCTCCCGTGCCCTCCCCCCCGGTTGCCAGGGTGGGCGTGCCTTCTAGCACGCTGGCCTTCGCACGGCCACCCGCGCCCCGTGCACGGGGCTTCCGGGGCCGCACCGAGACCCAGGGGCTGTCCAGCCAGAACCGCCATGGACGCTCCGCCCATTCTCCGGCGTAGTCGACGCCGATCCGCTTGCCGCACTCCACCGGACCGCGGGGCAGGTCGGGCTCCTCGAACCAGAGCTCCCTGCCCGCGGTGAGGTCGAACCTGTCGAAGGCCCGGTCGATCGACAGGGCCCGGGTGAGCCGGGCGGGTCCGTCGGTGCGGACCCCCTCGGCGAATCCTTCCAGCGGCTCCAGGGCGCGAATCAGCACCGCCGTGCCGCTGCCGGGCTTCTCCGTCACCGCGTTGAGGCAGTGGTGCAGCCCGTAGATGAAGTAGACGTACGCGTGTCCCGCCGGGCCGAACATCGGCTCGGTGCGCGGCGTCCGCCCCTTCGCCGCGTGGCAGGCGAGATCCTGCGGGCCGCAGTAGGCCTCGGTCTCCACCACCCGGGCGACGTGGAGGCGACCGCCCACCAGGCGGACCAGCCTGCAGCCGAGCAGGTCCTTCGCCACCTGGATCGTGTCGCGCTCGTAGAACTCTCGTGGCAGCGGCTTGGCACTCATCCCCGGTCGAACAACCGCGCATGCTTCCTCCTGCCCGTGTCGCCGATCGGATGCGACGGGCGGGGGGCGGTTGCGCGGCCATCGTACCTCGTCAGATCGGGGAGAGCGCGGCGGGGAGCCAGCGCCGCTCCAGACGGTGGGTGCGGCGGAGGAGGCGGTGCTTCATCCGGTCGAGGCGGCGCGCCGGCGTACGCACCGGGTGGAGGAGGCGCGGCGTCAGCGTCCCCACCGTCGCGCCCACCAGGTAGCCCATCAGCACGTCCGTCAGGTAGTGGCGGTCCGAGGCGATGCGCAGGTAGCCCGTCAGCCCCGCGCAGACCGCCATCAGCAGCACCAGCGGCGTGCGCACCGCGCGGCGGGTCGCCACCTCCGCCACCGCGAAGGCGAAGGCCGACGTCGTCGCCGTGTGGCTCGAGAAGAAGCTCAGGTTGTCGTCGTCCGGCTGGCGCGCCGGCGCCGTCGAGCCCGGCGGCGCGAAGCGGCCGAAGGGGCGCTGCCTGCGGAAGGCGAGCTTCGCCAGTTGGCTGAGCGTGCCCGCGTAGACCATCGCCTCGTTCGCCACCAGGACGTCCGCGAACGGGCCGCCGCCCTCCTTGATCCCCGCGGCGATCGCCAGCCCCACCGCCCCCGCCGGGACAACCCCGTGCGCCAGCACGTTCGAGAGGTGGCGCGCCTTCAGCGTGTCCCCCCACTTGAGCTTGCGCCGCGCCCAGCGGTCCAGCTCGTTCACGCACTCCCTGCCGTGCTCGTCCACCTCGTTCCACACCACCGACATGGGGGGCCTGCGCAGGCGCCAGAAGTGCGTGCCCAGCCAGATCCCCAGGCAGGCGAGCAACGGAACGCCGTGCTGGAGCGGGCGGAATTCGAGGTGCCCCGGTATCCCGCTGCGCCAGAACCACCAGCGCCGGGGGGCGTGCTCTCTGCGCCACACGAGGGGAAGGTGTGCACGCCGGCGCCTGGAGGCGTGGCGGGCGGGGAGGGGGACGGGGAGGAAGCCCCGGGGAGGAAGACCGGGGGGAGAGGAGAACGGCGGAGAGGAGGACGGCGGAGAGGAGGACGGCGGAGAGAAGGACGGCGGAGAGAAGGACGGCGGAGAGAAGGACGGCGGAGAGAAGGACGGCGGAGAGAAGGACGGCGGAGAGAAGGACGGCGGAGAGAAG
>Ga0182742_1001920_pt1 | contig 24742 bp, 21 predicted proteins | sample eDN5th37CBELigMG_FD_128880 | JGI IMG/M metagenome (GOLD analysis project Ga0182742, IMG submission 128880) | Enriched Miracle-Growth compost microbial communities from Emeryville, California, USA - eDNA 5th pass 37_C BE-Lig MG (version 2)... ...
TGTACTTTATTGGGTAGGAAAAGATATTGCTAGAAAATTCCCATGTAGTGACATTCAATTAATTGTTTCATTTTTTGAAGATGCAGGTTGGGGAGAATTGTCTTTAGAAAAGGAAATGAAAGATGGATATATTTTCCAACTAAAGAACGAACCCGATTTATTTAACATTGAGAAGCGAAAATTCCGTTTGGAGGCTGGTTTTATAGCAGAGCAGATCCAAGTCTTTAAAGGGTATTTAACAGAATGTTACGATGAGAAAAAGGAAAAAAGTAATATCGTTCAATTCACTGTGAAATGGGACGTAAAAGAAAAAATAAGTTAAATGAAGGCAGCTCCTAAGTGTACTACCAGGAGCTGCCTTTCTTTAAAGATCCAATTCTATTTATGACTCTAAAGGTTTACTTAAATATGTAGATAGTCAATTATAATAATTCTTCTACTAAATTAAATTCATCGTGTAATGCATTGGCTGCACGAACCATATCATCCTGCGGAACAACTACGGATACTTTTATTTCAGAAGTACTTACCATTTTTACGTTTATGTTGTCTTTTCTTAAGCGTTCGAACATTCGAGCCGCAACACCAGGGTTTGACGCCATACCAGAACCTACAATTGAAATTTTCGCTAAGCCAACTTCAAAATCCGCAAAACTAAAACCTAGTATACTTTTATTTGTTTCCAGCACATTTATAGCTTCAGCAAAATCCTCTTTATCAATCGAGAAAGAGACTGTTGGTTTTACCCCGTCAATTACTGCCTGAACAATGATATCAATATTTATATGGTTTTCAGCTAATGTAGTAAATAGACTAGCTAATGATGCTTGCTCATAAGAATCATAGCCAACTGTTAACCGAATTATATCTGTTTCATAGGCAACCCCACGAACGATTAAATTTCTCTCCATTTCTACCTCTCCCTTTATCATTGTACCTGGTTCGTTCTCTGTACTTGAGCAGACAACTAATGGCATATTATATCTTTTTGCTAATTCTACTGCACGGGGATGTATAATCTTAGATCCTAAATGTGATATTTCCAACATTTCATCATAAGAAATCTGTTTTAATTTTCTTGCTGCTTTCACCATGTTTGGATCTGCGGTGAAAACACCTGTTGCATTTGTGTAAATGTCAACTCTTTCTGCCTCAATAGCCACTGCAACTGCTACGGCAGTTGTTTCAACTCCACCATCGCCTAAAAGTGCTATGTTATTCTCCTTATCAATTCCCTGACCGCCGGCAATTATAGGAATAGTTCCTTCACTTAAAAAATGGTTAATATTTTCACTTTTAATATGTTCTATTAAAACTGTACGCTTCGGAGTAATTGTTGATATTCCTGCTTGCCATCCTGTTAACGAGACTGCATTATGTCCAACCTTATTGAGCGCAATAGCAAGTAAGCTACTTGCTATTTGAGCGTTTGTTGAGCGAATAGTTTCTAATTCCCTTTTAGTAGGTTGATCAGATATTGAATATGCGTACTGACTCAGGTTTTCATCAAATAACTGATTTGAAGGAACTACGACAACTACCTTTAATCCTTTTTCTTTTTCATTAATAATTTTTTTAGTAATTTGTTGTATTCGATCAGTTGATGTAAAAGATAGTTCATCTAATTTAATCACAATACTTGCCATGTAAATTCCCCCTTTAATACTACAAAACTATTCTAAAATTCAGCTACTCAGTTGATGAATCTTTATGAAAATGAAGGTAGATTGATTCAGCAAGCTTTACGGGTATATTTGCACTTTGTAGTTCTTCTACTGAAGCTTCGCGAATTTTCTTCACAGATCCAAAATGTTTTAATAATTGCTGTTTACGTTTTGGTCCAATCCCTTCAATATCATCAAGCACTGAATGAATGGCATTTGTTTGGTGTTGCTGACGTAAAAAGGTAATTGCAAAACGGTGAACTTCATCTTGAATACGTTGTAGTAAATAGAAGCCGTCACTTGTCCTCTTCATTGCTACTGGTACTGGTGGTTCACCAAATAATAATTGAGATGTATTATGCTTTTCATCCTTTGCTAGTCCTGCAATCGGGATATATAATCCTAACTCATCCTCAATTACTTCCCTAGCAACTTCCATTTGCCCTTTTCCACCATCAATTATAATTAAATCCGGCAATGGAAGATTTTCTTTCAGTACCCGAGTATATCTTCTACGTATTACCTCTTGCATAGAGCCGTAATCATCATAGGCCGCAGCTTCTTTAAGCTTATACTTACGATATTCTTTCTTCGCAGGCTTTCCATCAATAAAAACGATCATTGCCGAAACAGCATCGGTTCCATGCATATGACTATTATCGAATGCTTCAATGCGAAGTGGCGTAGCAATTGACAAAGCATTACCTAGTTCTTGACAAGCCCCAATTGTTCTTTCCTCTTGCCGTTCAATAAGTTGGAATTTTTCGCGGATGGCTATTTCGGCATTCTTCATTGCTAGCTCAACCAATTCTTTCTTAGAGCCTCGTTTTGGGGTAAATACTTTCACTTCAAGCAGTTTCTCTAACAATGTTTTATCAATATTAGTTGGAATAAAAATTTCTTTTGGCTTGATATGTTCAGGGATGTCATAGAACCTACCTAGGAATGTAAGAAATTCCTCTTCTGGGTCTTGATACACTGGAAAAATGGAAACGTCTCGCTCAATGAGTTTTCCTTGTCGTACAAAAAATACTTGAACACACATCCAGCCTTTTTCTACTGCGTAACCAAATACATCACGATTTGACATATCACCCGTCACAATTTTTTGTTTTTGCATGACAGTTTCAATATGCTGAATTTGGTCACGAAACTCTTTTGCTCTTTCAAATTCTAATTTTTCAGCAGCTTCAACCATTTTCTTTTCAAGGTTCTCTTTTACTTCTTCAAAGCCCCCATTAAGAAATTTAGAAATTTCTTCAGTCATTTCATCAAATACTGTTGGATCAATATCTTTAACACAAGGGGCTAAACATTGCCCAAGATGATAATATAAACAAACACGATCTGGAAGATTATTGCATTTTCGATAAGGATAGATACGATCTAACAATCTTCTCGTTTCGGTCGCTGCACCAGCATTTGGATAGGGACCAAAATACTTGGCTTTGTCTTTTTTTACTTTTCGAGTAATTAGGATTCTAGGGTATTTTTCATTTGTTATTTTTATGTAAGGATACGTTTTATCGTCCTTTAACATAATGTTATATTTAGGGTCATGAAGTTTAATTAAATTTAATTCTAAAATGAGAGCTTCTAAATCACTAGAAGTAACAATATATTCAAAGTCTTCAATTTCACTGACTAGTAATTGGGTCTTCCCATTATGAGAACCAGTGAAATAGGAACGAACACGGTTTTTTAATATTTTTGCTTTACCTACATAAATGATGGTTCCTTGACGATCTTTCATCAAATAGCAACCAGGTTCATCAGGTAAAATCGCTAATTTATTTTGAATGTTTTCATTCATTGGGTATCACCTAAAATGGGGTTTTTCAATATTATAAGTTGTTTAACATTACAAATGCGAGAAAAAGTCAATTTAATTTAAAATTTGTAGAATCTTTTGAAAATCGATTGGTTTAGTAGTTTGTGGAAGTTATGAGTTTGAGTTTGATAGTGCTTAGTTAAATGATAGGGTTGCTGCTTGTTTTGGTGATTGTGTTGAAATTCTTCTTTAGGTGTCACGTATGAGCAGCCATTTTATTAGACAAACTTTGCGGATTCCTCATGAAAATGTCGCGTAACGCCTATTTACATAAATCTCACATTAATATCTCTTAACCCAAACCCCACTTAACTAAAGCTCTACTTCAATATCCTCCTATGCCCAACACAGTATCCTCAAATAATTCAAGCAGTTTCTAATTTAAGAAGATAATAAAAAAACCGAGCACTTATGTACTCGGTTTATTAGCAAATTATTATTTATTGCTATTGATGAATTCCAATAGAGCTTCTTTCGGTTGGAATCCAACAGTTTTTGCAACTTGTTGACCATCTTTAAATAATAGTAAAGTTGGGATTGACATTACTTGATATTCTGCAGCAGTAGCTTGATTATTATCAACATCTAATTTTGCAATTTTTACTTGGTCGCCAATTTCAGAATCGATTTCTTCTAGAACTGGTGCGATCATTTTACAAGGTCCACACCAAGTAGCCCAAAAGTCTACTAATACAACACCGTTAGCGATTTCTTCGTTAAAGTTTTGATCTGTTACATGTACAATTGCCATTTTCATAGCCTCCTTAAATCTAACATCTTAATGTAGTATAGCACGCGAATTAAATGAGTGTTAGTAAAGTGAACTGAAATTAGCATAAAAAATTTACATCTTATTTTCATAAAATTAATTAAATAAGCAATGTAAAAAGCCCTACTATTTCTCAATAGAAGGGCTTTCATTCGACATATTATGATCCAACTTTTAATGCTTTAATTTCTTCAATCATTAATGGAATAACTTCAAATAAGTCTCCCACGATTCCGTAATCTGCAACTTTAAAGATATTTGCTTCTGGGTCTTTATTAATTGCAACGATTACTTTTGAATTCGACATACCTGCTAAATGTTGAATGGCACCTGAAATACCAGCTGCAATATATAAATCTGGAGTTACAACTTTACCTGTTTGGCCAATTTGTAGTGAGTAATCACAATAGTCAGCGTCACAAGCACCACGGGACGCACCAACAGCTCCACCAAGTAATTTTGCTAATTCTTGTAATGGCTCGAAACCTTCAGAAGATTTCACACCACGTCCACCTGCTACTACAACTTTAGCTTCTGATAAATCTACACCTTCAGTCGTTTTACGAACAACTTCTTTAATAATTGTACGTAAATTTGTAATCTCTACTGATAGAGATTCAACTGAACCAGTGCGTCCTGCATCTTTTTCAAGTGGCGCAATATTATTTGGACGAATTGTAATAAATACAATACCATCTTTAATTTTTACTTTTTCAAAAGCTTTTCCTGAATAGATTGGGCGAATAAATAATGCACTGTCACCTGATCCTTCAATTTCAGTTACGTCAGAAATTAGTCCCGATTTTAATCGAGATGAAATTTTTGGCGATAAGTCTTTACCTAGCGATGTATGACCAATTACAATTGCTTCTGGCTTTTCTTGGTCACAAACAGCTAAAATCGCTTGGCTATAGCCATCCGAAGTATATGATTTTAAATGTGGATGCTCCACCGTTACCACTCTGTCTGCTCCAAATGCGATTAAATTGGACGCCAAACTAGCGACACTATCACCTAATAATAAACCAATAATTTCTCCACCATCAGCAATTTGTTTTGCTGCTGCAATGGCTTCATATGATACGTTACGAATAACCCCTTCACGAACTTCACCTAAAACTAATACTTTTTTAGACATGTATACCCCTCCGTTTCCCTAATAGCCTATTAGATTACTTTCGCTTCTGAATGAAGTAGTTGAATTAGTTCTTTTACTTGCTGACCAAGATCGCCTTCTAGTATACGACCAGCAGCTTTTTGCTTAGGTAAGTAAACTTCAACCGTTTCAATTTTTAGCTCAAGATCATCTTCATCAATATCTAAGTCATCTAACTCTAATTCTTCAAGAGGTTTTTTCTTTGCTTTCATGATACCTGGTAAAGAAGGATATCGAGGTTCATTTAATCCTTGTTGTGCAGTAACTAACAATGGTAATTTTGTTTCGATAACTTCAGAGTCACCTTCAATATCACGTACTATTTTTACATTTGTACCATCAATCTCTAAATCGGTAATTGTTGTTACGTAATTAATATCTAAAAGATCAGCTACACGTGGACCAATTTGACCAGTGCCACCATCAATTGCCACATTTCCAGCTAATATTAAATCAACCTCTTTATCTTTTAAGTATTCTGCTAGAATATAAGCTGCTGTTGACTGATCTAACTCATCTAGATCATCTTCAGTATTAATTAGTACTGCTTCATCAGCACCCATCGCAAGAGCTGTACGAAGTTGCTTTTCTGCATCTTCTCCACCAATTGTAACTACTGTTACTTTTCCACCCTTTGCATCTCTAACTTGAATTGCTTCTTCAATTGCATACTCATCGTACGGATTAATGATGAATTCAGCACCATCTTCTTGAATTTTCCCACCTGAAATAACGATTTTTTCTTCCGTATCAAAAGTACGTTTTACTAATACGTAAATATTCATTTTATATACCCCCTGTTCGAATTATTTCCCCGTAAAGTTTGGCTTGCGTTTTTCGATAAAAGCTTGGATTCCTTCTTTTGCATCTTCTGATACAAACACGGTTCCAAAACTTTCTGCCTCAGCAGTTACCCCTTCGTAGTAAGATGCATCTTTGCTATATTGAAGCATTTGGATTGCTGCCTTTAAAGCTATTGGACTTTTTTCAGCTATCTTACTAGCAAGCTCTAACGATTTTGTTAAAAGCTCAGAAGCAGGAAATGCTTTATTAGCTAGTCCAAATTGAACTGCTTCAATTCCTGAAATTGGTTCACTCGTAAAGAGCATTTCTGCTGCTTTTGCTGTACCAACATACCTAGGTAATCTTTGAGTCCCTGCAAAACCTGGGATAAGACCTAGACTTAATTCAGGTAATCCAAGTTTTGCATCTTCAGCTACATAGCGAATATGACAACCCATAGCTAGTTCTAATCCCCCACCAAGTGCAGCTCCATGAATTGAGGCAATGACTGGTTTGTGGAAAGATTCAAGTCTTTCAAATACCTCTTGGCCGCTAGCTGATAATTTAGAGAATTCAGCACCTGTAGAAACTTCCGTAAACTCCTTAATATCAGCTCCAGCTGAGAAGAATCTTCCTTCTCCATGAATTACAATCACTCTAACCGAATCATCATGCTCGACAGCAGTTAGCATTTCGTTTACTTCTTCAATTAATTGTCTAGATAATGCATTTGCTGGTGGGCGATTGATTGTAACAACGGCAATTTTTTCTTCAACTTTCCATGATAAAAATTCCATTTGCAGGTCCCCTTTATGTTTATGCTTTTAGACCGTTTAATAATAATTTTTTCACTTTAGGTGCACTTTCCAATAAGTTATAACGGAACTCATTCATTACCCATGTTGTAATATTTTCATCGATTGTTCCAAATACCATTTGCCGTGCAACTCGCACATCCATGGTAGGATCAAAATCACCTTTTGTCATACCTTCAATTAAAATTTCATCTAGCAATCTTAAATACTCTTTTAGAATCATATTAATTTTCATTCTTATTTCTTTATTGGACTGTCTTAATTCTAATTGTGTTACTGTAGCCAAGTGGTGGTCATTTGCTAAAACTTGAAAGTGGTTATCGATCATATTTGATAACTTTTCAATTGGTGTACTCCCATTTCGTATAATCTCTGTTAAATTTTCTACGAAAACACCCATCTTTTCTTGAAATACGGAGATTAAAATATCTTCTTTATTTTTGAAATATAAATAAATTGTTCCATCAGCAACTCCTGCCTGTTTAGCAATTTTAGAAACTTGTGCTTGGTGGTACCCGTTTTCCGCAATTGCAATGACAGCAGCATCAACTATTTGTTTATATTTCGGTTTATCACGATTTATGTTAATCACCACCATTTGTAAAAACTTGTTTAATAAGTTTAACTTCGTACTTAGCAATAATTGCAATAAAACATAATTTTTTGTGCAAAAAAATACGAAAACATAAAATGAATGATTATTCATTCATGTTTTCATATTATATTTTATTCAATTTTCTGTCAACACTTTCGGTTGATTATTTTGCTTGTAATTGCTCCAGCTTTGCTTTTTCTTCATCTACTAGAGAACGTCTTAAAATCTTACCTACCGCTGTTTTCGGTAATTCTTTACGGAATTCGTAGAAGCGAGGCACTTTATATGCAGCAAGATTTTGTCTGCAGTATTGGTTCAGTTCTTCTTCCGTAACCGTTTTACCTTCTTTTAAAACAATATATGCTTTTACAGTTTCACCACGATATGGATCAGGAATACCAGCTACAACACATTCCTGTATAGCATCATGTTCATATAAAACTTCTTCAACTTCTCTTGGATAAATGTTGAATCCACCAGCAATAATGATATCCTTTTTACGATCTACTACATAAAAGTAACCTTCTTCGTCCATATAACCAATGTCTCCAGTTAGGAACCAACCATCGACAAATGTCATTGCTGTGTCCTCAGGTCTGTTCCAGTAACCTTTCATCACTTGAGGTCCTTTAACAGCAATTTCACCAACCTCCCTAGGTGGCAAAATAGTACCATCCGAAGATTGCATAATGACTACATCTGTATCAGGCCATGGAACACCGATTGAACCTTTCACACGTTTACCCCAAATAAAATTAGCATGAGTAACAGGTGAAGTTTCAGTTAAGCCATATCCTTCAACAAGTTTACCACCAGTAACTTCTTCAAATTTGTCTTGAACTTCAACAGGTAGTGGTGCCGAACCACTTATACAAGCTTTGATTGATGATAAATTGTATTTAGACAAATCAGGATGATTCAATAATCCAATGTACATTGTTGGTGCACCTGGAAATAGTGTAGGCTTTTGTTTATCAATTGCTTTTAATGCTGTTTCAACATCAAATTTTGGGATAAGTACCATCTTGTTATTTTTCATAACAGTTAATAATAGTACGGTTGTCATACCATATACATGGAAAAATGGAAGCATACCAAGGACAACTTCTTCTCCCTCAACACATTTAAACAACCACGCATCTGCCATTTTCGTATTTGCAATTAAATTTTTATGCGTTAACATAACCCCTTTTGGAAAACCTGTTGTTCCCCCTGTGTATTGAAGAAGTGCGACATCTTCTTCAATATTATTTGATATATTAATAGATTTTGCCTCAGCAATACGCATAATTTCTGTAAATAGATGAGTTTTCTCCTTATGTTCAACTTTTACACTAAATCCGTATTGTTTTTTTTGAATGAACGGATAAATTAAATTTTTCGGGAAAGGTAAATAATCTTTAATGGCTGTAATGATAACGTTTTCAATTTTTGTATCTTTTAATACCTTCATAACGCGTGGATATAATATATCCATTGCTAAAATAACTTTCGCTTCAGAATCAGCCATTTGATACTGTAGTTCTCGCTCTGTATATAGCGGATTAGTTTGTACAACTACTCCACCAACATATAGAACTCCAAAATACGCTATTACTGCTTGTGGACAATTTGGTAGCATAATTGCAACCCGATCCCCTTTTTCCACACCTAGATCACGTAAATAATTTGCAAATTTGAGCGATGATTCGTAAAGCTCTTTGTAATTTAACTCTTTGCCCATAAAGTGAATTGCAATTTTGCCTGGGTTATTCTTGTAAGCTCTAGTCAGTAAGTCTTGGATAGGCATATCTTCATACGTTAGTGTGGTTGGTATTTCCTCCGGATACTGTGAAAGCCAAACTTTCTCCGACATGAACATCCCCCTTTGTTCAGAAAATTAAATTTTCTGAATTTATTATAATTGAAAAAGATTTGTATATCAACCTTATTTTTATCAAAATTACTAATTTTCGCTAGAAACTGTACGTATTTTCTATTATATCGACAGACTTTCTTTATGGAATGTTATTATTTTCATAGAATACAATAGGGAGTTTTTGTTTTTCTAAAATAGTATTTTAAGGACGAAATGAAGATGAAAAAAAGTTAGCAAATAGTTCTTTAGACTATTTGCTAACTTTTACTAATCAAAATTTATTTGAAATTCAATACTATATTGTGACCATATAATAGATACCTACTAATATAAATAATATACAGACGATAATAAGAACTTTCGCTAACTTTTCCATCCAATCGCTCCTAAATTATACTGGCTCCTATCACAAAAGATAATCCTAAAGAAATGGTAAAGGAAATAAGTCCAACAGATCGATTATCTTTTGCAATTTCTCCATCGACGTGAATGTGTGGTGTTAGAAACTCAAATAATAAATATGCGCAAATGAGCAAGACAAATCCATACAATCCCCATCCGAGCATTTCTAACAATGATGTGTGACGTTCAATGGAGTATCTAAAAATATTACATACACCTAGTATTTTACCACCAGTCGCAAGAGCAACAGCAACATTTCCTTTTTTTATTTCTTCCCAGTTTTTATATTTTGTCACAAGTTCAAAAAGTATCATCGAGACAATCAAACATAAAATAACCACACTAAAATATCCTGCGGTCTCAACTACTGGATGATTCCAAAAGCTCGAATTTTGCAATTTGTTATCTCCTTTTCGATTCGCACGTTTTCATAACGAACGTAAACAATGCATTCTTTTTTATTTCAGCTCGACTACGGTAACACCAAATCCACCTTCACCGGCTTCACCATATCGATACGATTTGACTCTTTTATGGTTCTTTAAATAATTTTGAATACCTTGACGTAATGCTCCTGTCCCTTTACCGTGAATTATTGAAACACGAGGGTAGTTTGCAAGCAGTGCATCATCAATATATTTTTCTGTTCTGTGAATGGCATCTTCGTATCGTTCTCCGCGCAAATCTAATTCTAACTTAACATGAGTATTACGATTTTTTACGCTAGCCATTGTAGCCGTTTGTTTTTGTTTTTCAGGTTTCACATATTCGAGATCGGATTCATCAAGTTTCATTTTTAAGATTCCTATTTGAACTATCCATTCATGATCAGCTACTTTTTCAATAAGAATCCCTTTTTGACCATAACTAATCACCTTCACCTCATCGCCAACAGACAGGTTTTGAGCTCTTTCTCGGATTTGAGCTTGTTTTTTCAATACTGGGTTTTCAGTAGGAGAAACATTTTCAAGTCGTTTTTTTGCTTCGATTAATTCGTGCTCTTTAACGATATGGCTTGCATTTTCTTTCAACTCTCGTAGCTCAGCAATGACTTTTTCTGCTTCTGCTTTTGCCTCATCCACGATTTTCCTTGCCTTTTCTTTTGCCTTCTTCTCTAGGTTTTCCTTTTTCTCTTCATAAGCTTTTATTTTTGCTTCAAGCTCTTTGTGTAACGCTTGGGCATCTTCAAGTAATAGATGAGCTTCTTCCGCTTCTTTTTCTGATTTCCTTCTTGATTCTTCTAAGGAGGCAATCATCGATTCCACTTCATGACGATCTGAGCCAGTGAAAGATTTTGCTTGATTAATAATACTCTCTTTTAAACCAAGTCTTTTTGATATTTCAAACGCATTAGAACGACCTGGTACGCCTATTAGCAATCGGTATGTAGGACTTAATGTCTCTACATCGAATTCTACACTTGCATTGACGACTCCTGGTCGGTTGTAGCCATATGCTTTTAATTCTGGATAGTGAGTTGTTGCCATCACTCGTGCTCCTCGACCTACAACTTCATCTAATATAGAAATAGCAAGTGCTGCTCCTTCTTGCGGATCTGTTCCGGCACCAAGCTCATCAAATAGAACTAGGGAATTTGAATCAAATTTCGCTAAAATATCAACAATATTCACCATATGTGAAGAGAATGTTGAAAGCGATTGCTCGATAGACTGTTCGTCCCCAATATCTGCAAAGAGTTGTTCAAAAACAGCAAGCTCTGAGCCATCAAGTGCTGGTATGGGTAACCCCGCTTGTGCCATTAACGTACAAAGTCCAACTGTCTTAAGAGTGACCGTTTTACCACCAGTATTTGGACCAGTGATAACAATTGCCGTTATTTCTTTTCCAAATTCAATCGTATTTGGTACAGCATCTTCTCTTGAAATTAAAGGGTGTCTTGCACGGATTAAACGGATATACCCTTCTTGATTCATTTTTGGCTTTGTGCATTTATTTACTTGCCCGAATTTCGCCTTCGCTAAAATAACATCGATCTCACCAAGTAAATGAACAAGAACAAAAATTTCATGACTTACTTCTTGTACTTTAGATGAAAGTTCTAATAGTATTTTTTCAATTTCTGCCTGTTCCTTCACTCTTAAGCGTTGAATTTCATTATTTAATTGAACAATTGCCTCTGGTTCAATAAACAATGTTTGTCCAGATGACGATTGATCATGAACAATTCCACCATAATGTGATCGATATTCTTGTTTAACAGGAATTACAAAACGATCATTACGAATTGTTACAATTGAATCCGATAACATTTTTGCAGCATTAGAGCCTCGAGTTAAACTTTCTAGCTTAGAACGTACCTTTGCTTCCTCGGATCTCAAAGATTGTCGAATCGAACGTAAAGTAGTACTTGCAGAATCCATAACAGTACCGTTATCATCAATACAATCATTAATCTCATGCTGGAGTGCAGTTAGAACAGGGATTTGTTCTTTTCGTTCAACAAAATGAGGAATGGAAATTTCGTTTTCATCTTGTATATCTTCAATGAAATTTCGAAGTATACGACTAGCTCTAATCGTACTTGCAATTTCCATAAGTTCCATACTACTAAGCATCCCGCCAATTTGAGCGCGTTTTGCATGCGGGCGTACATCAAATATTCCGCCCATTGGAACATTACCCTTTACACGTAATATGGAAAGACCTTCGTCCATTTCTTCTAATAGTTCAACAACTTTTTCATAATCTGTTTCGGGGATTAGTTGCTCAATTTCTGTTTTACCAATGGAAGAAGTACAGAAATTTGCCACTTGTTCTATGATTTTATTGTATTCTAGTGTCTTCAATGCGCGTGATGCTATCATTTGCGAACACTCTCCAATCTAATTCGAATTCGCCAACTTTATTTACTTGTTTTTGTATAAAAAGGTTTCAAAATCTTTTTGCGACCATGTATTTACAATTAACTCTTTTTTCAACCATGCTTTTTGGGCATACTCTGTACCAAGTTTCATGTATCTTAGTTGTTCAATAGCATGGGCATCTGTGTTTATCGCAATTGGAACATTGTACTCCATTGCCATAGTTAAATAATCGATAGATAAATCAAGTCGATAAGGACTCGCATTTAATTCTAGTATTTTGCCATATTCAGCTGCCCATTTAATTAATTGTGGAACATCTGGATTATATCCTTCTCTCTCACCGATGATTCGACCAGTAGGATGTGCAATCATGTGAACATATGGGTTTTTTATCGCTGTGAATAAGCGTTCCATAATTTTATCTTGAGATTGTGAAAAGCTAGAATGTATCGATGAAATAACAAAATCTAAACTTTTTAATACTTCATCATCAAAGTCTAAAGTTCCGTTTGGTAAAATATCCATCTCAGTACCTGCATACAAACGAAATTCCGGATGCTCATCATTAAATGCATAGATTTCTTGTCTTTGTCGTAAAAGTCGTTCAGGTGTTAAACCATTTGCCACTTTTAAATATTGAGAGTGATCTGTAATAACTCCATGAGTGTAATCGCGGTCAATCAGTGCTTTACCCATTTCCTGGACGGAGTGTGCACCATCTGACCATGTCGTATGCATATGCAAATCTGAAACAATATCATCTATTGTTACTAAGTGTTGTATTTCGTCTAAGCGATCCAATTCTTGGCCACTTTCTCGTATAGTTGGTGGTATATATGGCAAGTTAAAGTGAGCATAAAAAGCTTTTTCTGAATTGAATGTTTTTATAGTCCCATCTGGTTGTTCAACACCATATTCACTAATTTTTTTATCTTGCTGTTTAGCTAACTGACGCATTTTGACATTATGATCTTTTGATCCTGTGAAATGATGAAGGGCTGTTGCGTACTCGTCATCACTCACTAGACGGAAATCTACATTTATTGCGTCATCAAGATCTAATACCACAGATACTTTTGTATCACCATCAGCAACAACTTCTTTAACGACAAGATCCTCAAGGATTTTTTCCTTTACGATTTCACGATTGTCAGTGGAAATCACAAAGTCAATATCTTTACTCATTTCATTAACACGGCGGAAACTTCCTGCAACTGAAAATTGCTTAATTTCATAAATAGAACTGAGTAAATCATTAATATCTCTTACAATCATTTCTAACTGCCAAATTGGGTGTTTTTCACTACGCTCACCAAGATGCTCTAACTCTTTTAGAATTTTTTCTTCTGTTTTTGCACCAAAACCTGCAAGCTTTTGAACTTCCTTATTCTCACAAGCTATACGCAAGCTATCAACACTATCAATACCTAAATCTTGATAAAGTTTGGCTAACTTTTTTCCACCAAGACCAGGTAATTTCATAAGGGGAATTAACCCCTTTGGTGTTTTTTCTTCTAATTCCTTTAACACCAAGGATTCCCCATTTTCCATTAATTCATTGATAACTGCAGCAGTCCCTTTTCCAATCCCTTTTATCTGAGTGATATCGTCTATTTCACTTAAACTTCGTTGATCTGCCTCTAGAGCAGCGGCTGCTTTACGGAATGCAGAAACCTTAAATGGATTTTCGCCTTGAAGTTCAAGGTATAATGCTATCTTTTCAAGAGTGTTTATGATAATTTTCTTATTCATATAGAACCTCCTATTATGGGGATTTCTTATATATTAGACTTATGCATTGAAAAAACTTCTCCCAAACTTGAGAGAAGCAATTGTACTTAATTAATTTGTATAGATATACCACAAGTTTTGAAACATACTTGTAATTAGTGGGGTGTGTTCTAGCATTAACCCTGCAATAAATGATCCGCCTAAAAGCCCTTGAATAGGTCCTAATGGCAATAGTGCTGACACATACAGTATGATAAAAGCAATTAAATAAAATTCGATAAAACATAAGAAAGCTCCAAGCAAACGATTTACCGATTTTAAAACTGGTAAATATGTTAAAAAATCAAAGATTGATGCAATAACTTGCATGACAATTTTCGTTGCAAAGAAAATGACTGCAAATGCTATAATTCGATAAAAAGTTTGATCGACATCAATTGCATCTAAAGTTAACGTCTTGGATGTATCTTCAGAAATACCTGGATAAGGTATCCATAGTACAAAGTTATCTGCTAATGGTTTATAAAAGATATAAGCAACTAATACTGACAAAAAATAACTGACAAGATGGATTGCTTGAACAACAAATCCTCTTTTTATTCCAACCATTAAACTAGCAATAAATATAATTATTAATATTAAATCTAGCATACAATTCAACCCTTTAGTTTTCTTAATTCGTCTTCGAGCTTCTCAACTTCTACCTTTAGCTTTAGCATTTCGTTTACAGTGTTAACAGCAGTTAGGACCGCGAGTTTACCACTATCCAAAGAAGGATTAAGAACACTAATTTCACGCATTTTATCATCTACTATTGAAGCTACTAATCGCATATGTCCGGTAGATTCGGTCCCTACCATTTTATAAGTATGACCATATATTTCCACTGATATTCGATTTTTTTCTAGTTCAGCCAAAAGAGATACCTCCTACAACATAAGCAACACACAATTTAAATGCGCCTTGGCGAATTTATACCAAGAAACTATTCTTGAGTGAAGTTAAAATACTAAGCCAATAATGATTAATTTGAGATACAATGACGATAGCTAAGATAGTCAATACTTAGCCTAACATGATTTAGATACTATTAGAATATTCTAGCAAAAATTATAATACATATCATAACACGAAAACTATTTTCATGTGAACAGTCAACATAGAAAGGAAAGAATATATGACAAATATCGTATTGCAATTATCATCAGCACAACAAAATAACGTAAAATCGTCCTATGCATCATATAAAGTTGAACGAAACGCACCTGGAGTAATATTTGCTGCAAAGCTTTCTGATGTGGCAATAACAGTTTACAAATCTGGAAAAGTGATGTTTCAAGGTGCAGGGGCTGAGCGAGAAGCGAGTAAATTTGGAGAAGTTTCTATAAAAGAGAATGTTACGAAATCTACTAATTCAACAATTAAAACAAAGGGTGACAAACTTCCAGATAATTTTGCAGGGATGTCTGTTATTGGATCTGATGAAACAGGAACAGGTGATTATTTTGGTCCTGTGACAGTCGCTGCTGTGTATGTACCAAGTAATAAAATAGAACTTATTAAGGAATTAGGTGTGAAAGATTCAAAAATGCTAACTGATTCTAAAATGCTAGAGATGGCACCACAGATTATGACCGCATGTTCTTATAGTATTTTGACATTAAAAAATGAAAAGTATAATGAAATACAAGGTAAAGGCTATTCTCAGGGTAAAATAAAGGCGATGCTGCATAATCAAGCGCTAAAACATGTACTTAATAAAATTGCACCAGAAAAGCCAGACTATATTTTAATCGATCAATTTGCAGAGCGAGACACATACTATAAACATATTCAAAAGCAAAAAGAAATTGTTCGTGAAAATGTACTCTTTTCCACAAAAGCAGAACAATTACATGTAGCAGTTGCTGCTGCTTCAATTTTAGCACGCTATGCTTTTTTAACGGAAATGGAAAAGTTGAGTGTGAAGGCAGGAGTGGAATTACAAAAAGGAGCAAGCGGTATTGTAGACAAAATGGCTGCACAAATTTGGGTTAAACATGGTGAAGAATTTCTTAAATCCATTTCAAAATGGCATTTTGCCAATACTGAAAAGGCAAGGGTTATCGTCGGTAAAACCAAAAGAAACTAAAGAGAAAGGGCAATCTTACTAGTTTGCCCTTATTATAGTTCCTTATATTACAAATTATATTTTTTGTTTTGATTTGCGCTTTGATGGTTTTTTGTATTTGTACTTCCACTTTCCATCTCTTTAAATTCTTTTTTATAAGTTACTTCTTGCATTTTTGTTAAGCCATTATCATTTGTCGTTAACTGTTCATGGGGTTGTTTACCTTTCATATTCTTACACTCCTTTCATTTTCTATGATTAGTTTTTCCTGTTCTTCGAATGCTATGTAAAGAATTATTAAGTAAAAAAAAGTGATGAATGTTATATATCTTTTTCAATTTCAATTATGTAAAAAATTTACATTGATATTTGACGATGTTTTACATTAGTGTATTGAGGATGTTTTATGTGGTTATGGTTCAACAGTAGAATTCAGTAAATAATCAAAAGTGAAAATGTGTAAAATTCAAAAAAATCGGAAACTACATTAGCTGCAGTTTCCGATTACTTCATACATATTATTTTTTAATAAACATTTGTGTCCAAACGTTGCCATTTGCTACGTATCCTACTCCCATATGAGTAAAGTTAGCATTTAAGATGTTTGCACGGTGACCAGCACTGTTCATCCAAGCAGTCACAACCTCTTGAGGTGATTTTTGACCTTTGGCAATGTTTTCTCCAGCAGCTGTGTACTTGATACCATAAGCTTTCATCATATCGAATGGGGATCCATAAGTTGGACTTGTATGGTTAAAGTAACCTTTATTTGCCATATCTTCTGATTTATCTTCAGCAACTCTAGCAAGTTCCCAATCATTTTTTAAAGCCGGCAGACCAGCTTTAGCACGTTCAACATTTACTAGACGTAAGACTTCTTGCTCGTAAGCCTCGCCTTCTTGAACAGGTACATTAAGTTTTTGACCAGGATATATAACATTTGGATTTTGTAATTGTGGATTTGAATTAATTAATTCTTGTACGCCAGTTTGTGTTTTCACTGCGATTTTCCATAAAGAATCACCTGAAACTACTGTATATGATGATCCAGCTGCAAAAGCAGATACTGGAATTAATAACGATAATGATAGAACTGATGCTACTACACCTTTTTTCAAGTTTTTAAACATCAAATCAATCCTCTCTGTTTTGTATAATTCAATCATAATAGCAATCTATCACTAATTCATTGCAAAAATATTGGTAGGATTATTTCGGTAATATTACAAAAGTAACACATCATCTAATGACCTTAGTCTCGTCAATGGTTTGTAAAACTCAATTTTTGTAATATTTCTCGTTATTTTAGATAAAAAATCTTATCTAGTTTCATAAATTCATGGTGAGTTTCCAAATAGTGTGAGGGGAAAATGCCAAAAAAAGAGAGAATGCACGTTTATCATGCATTCTCTCATACTTTTATTATACTCTATGACAATATTGTTACTTAATAATTTTACTAATGGCTTTAAACTCATCGCCTTTTGCAATTTGTTGCATTTCTAACAACGCCATCTCAACTGTCGAAACTTTTACTCCAAGCTGTTTCATTTTTTCAAGGCCAATTTCACTGTTTAATGCAGTTCTTGATGATACACAATCTGCTAACACTTCTACTTCATAACCGTCTACTAGTAAATGTGCAGCAGTTTGATATACACATATATGCGTCTCAATACCCGCAAGCAATACTTTCCTGCGACCCGTATTTTCTAACTGTTTAACAAATTCAGGTGTATCGCATGCACTAAATGTAATTTTTTCAATTGGTTGCTGCTCAGTTAAGTGCTCAGCAATCTCTTCTACTGTTGGCCCAAGTCCTTTTGGGTATTGTTCCAACCAAAGTATTGGCAAGCCCAATACTTTTGCTCCTTGTATAACTTTAGAAATATTTTGGATCACAAACTCACTATTTACAGCCATTCTAGCAAGTTTTCCTTGGATGTCGATTAATACTAACACAGTATCCTCTTTATTTAACATATCCATATCCCCTTTGATATTATTTTCCCATCTACACTATTATACTAATCATTATTGGAGATATCATCACTTACGAATTTCATTCTTCATTGAATCCACCCATATACGCATGTATAGTTAATTAGAAGAAAGGATGATTATTTTTGCTAAAGCTAAGTTGGCTAATTAGTCTAGGGATTTCGTTAATTGGCTTTTTAATTATTGAAAGTTTTTTCACTATTCAACCTGAAGGCAGTTCTGGAAGTGGGAATTTAGGTGCAGTGGGAATTGCACTTGTGCTCCCTTTTTTATTGCTTAGTTTGTATACTACTTATCGTTACTTTTCTACACTACTTGGTCAATCAACAGATACGCTGAACCGCGTTTTAATACTAGTTAGCAGTATTGTATTATTTGGTGTATTTCTTTACTTTTCCAACGAGTATCGAACGGATGTTATCGATTCTTTAGGTGGTCCTACTACGGATCCAAACTCAAAAATTTATCAATATCCACTATTAAATCAATTTACAAATAGTATTTTTTTCAACTTTTATACGTTCGGTCTCATACATACAATTAGTGGCGTAATTGGTGGTCTTGTTGGGTGGATTAGACCAAAGAAAGAAGAGTCTCCCAAGTAAAAAGCACCATATAGAGCAAAGAAAAAAGCAGGTTTTAAACCTGCTTTTTTAGTACATATATAATTTATCAATTTATATAGGGAATCCAGATAGTAAACTATCTCACTTCTGCCCCTGCTTCAGCTAAAGCTTTTAACACTTTATTATGAGCGTTTGTAATATCGTCGTCAGATAATGTACGTTCTGGGTCGAAATAAGTTAATGAAAAGGCAACAGATTTCTTACCTGCTTCCATTTTCTCCCCTTCATATACGTCAAATACTTTCACGTTCTTTAACAATTTCGTTCCAGCAGCACGGATCACACTCTCGATTTCTCCAGCTGGTTTTGTACGATCAAGTTCTAACGCAATATCACGAGTAATCTCTGGGAAACGTGGTACTGGTGTATAGACTAAAGCATTAGTTGTTGCATTAATTATCGCAAATAGATTTAGCTCAGCAACATACGTTTCTTTTAAATCCACTTTTTTACGTTCTGCTGGGTGTAAACCACCGATAATTCCTACTTTTTCTCCATCTAAAAGGATATTAGCAGTTTGACCTGGATGAAGACCAGCAACAGAACCTTTTTCATAAGATACACGGTCAGTTAAACCTAATTTATCAAATAAAGCTTCCACAATTCCTTTTACAACAAAGAAATCTACATTACGTTTTTCCCCTTGCCATGCATTGTCGACCCATTTTCCTGTTACAACAAGCGCAAGATGTTCTTCTTCATAAGGAAGTTCTTCTTCTGTTTGACCCAGGAATACAGAACCAACTTCATATAATGCAACTGATTCTGCTTTACGAGCAACATTATAGCTTGCTGATTCAATTAAATGAGGGATTAAACTTTGACGTAAAGTTGTTCTTTCTTCACTCATTGGCATTAATAATTTTGTTGTGTCTTCAACTTTTAGAGCGAATTTTTGAGATAATTCCTCAGAAGTTAGTGAATATGTTACCGCTTGTAAAAGTCCTGCACCTTCCATTACATTACGTACGACACGACGTTTTGCTTGGTATGGAGTTAAACCGCCAATTGTCACGTTACCTTCTGGTAATGTCATAGGAATTTCATCATAGCCGTAAAGACGAGCGATTTCTTCAACAATATCTTCTTCTATTTTAATGTCTTGTCGTCTTGTAGGTGCGTCAATGATTAATAACCCATTCGCAGCCTCAACATCAAACTGTAAACGATGTAAAATAGCCAACATATCTTCTAAGGAAATCTTCATTCCAAGTCTAGCATTGATGAAATCAGGTGATACAACTACTCGAGCTGGTGTTTTATCTAATTGGTCAACTAATACTGTACCTTGTAAAACCTCTCCACCAGCAAGTTCTGCAAGTAGTTGTGCAGCTCTTTCGGCAGCAAGTAAAACACGATTTGGATCCACGCCTTTTTCAAAACGAGCAGATGAATCTGAACGCAATCCTAATTCTTTTGAAGTACGACGAACCGAGAATCCATCAAAATAAGCAGCTTCAATGACAACAGTTGTTGTTTCAGAAGTTACTTCGGAATTCGCACCACCCATAACACCAGCAACTGCAACTGGTTCTACCCCATTTGTAATGACAAGGTTATGCGCTTTTAATGTGCGTTCCTGATCATCAAGAGTTACAATCTTTTCGCCTTCATTTGCTAATCGAACAACAATTTCTTTTGTGTTTAATGAATCGTAGTCAAATGCATGAAGTGGTTGACCATATTCCATTAAAATGTAGTTCGTAATATCCACAACATTATTATGCGGACGGATTCCTGCTGCCATTAGATAGTGCTGTAACCAAAGTGGTGATTCAGCGATTTTTACATTTCTAACAACTTTAGCGGCATATAAAGGATTTACATCCGGTGCTTCAGTACGAACCTGAATATAACTTTCAGCTTTTTCAGCAGAAGTAGGATAGTTGATTTCCGGAAGTTTAACTTCTTCAGATAAGATTGCTGCTACTTCATATGCAACCCCTAACATTGATAATGCATCCGAACGATTTGGCGTTAAACCAAGCTCAAGTACAACATCACGTAAGCCGATTAATTCCAATGCGTCACTACCTGGAACAGCTTCTTCAGGTAATACATAAATTCCCTCAGCATATGCTTTTGGCACTGTACGACCTTCAACACCTAATTCTTGAAGAGAACAAATCATCCCATTTGACTCTACTCCGCGCATTTTTGCCTTTTTAATTTTCACTCCACCTGGCAAACGTGCACCTGGTAAAGCAACAATTACTTTTTGACCTGCAGCTACATTTGGTGCACCACAAATAATCTGGCGTACATCCCCTTCACCTACTTCAACTTGACAAACATTTAATTTATCAGCATCAGGGTGTTTTTCTTTAGAAACAACATAACCTACTACTACATTTGTCATTCCTTGAGAACGGTCAATGACTGCATCTACTTCGATCCCTGAACGAGTAATTCTTTCAGCTAACTCATTAGGAGCAATTCCATCTATATTTACATATTGTTTTAACCAATTTAATGATACTAACATTATTTGCGCCTCCTTACCCTTCTGTTCGGTGGAATTGAGATATGAATCGAGCGTCATTTGTATAGAAATGACGAATATCTTCTACACCGTATTTCAACATGGCGATACGTTCTGCACCGATACCAAATGCAAAACCTGAATATTTCTTCGGATCATAGCCGCCCATTTCAAGTACATTTGGGTGAACCATACCAGCACCTAAAATCTCAATCCACCCTGTATGTTTACATACGTTACATCCAGAACCACCACATTTGAAACATGAGATGTCCATTTCTACAGATGGTTCAGTGAATGGGAAAAAGCTTGGACGTAAACGGATTTCGCGGTCAGCACCAAACATTTTCTTCGCAATTGTATCTAGAGTTCCTTTTAGATCACTCATACGAATGTTTTCTCCGACAACTAATCCTTCTACTTGCATGAATTGATGTGAGTGCGTTGCATCGTCATTATCGCGGCGGAATACCTTACCAGGACAAATAATGCGGAAAGGTTCACCTTTTTTCTCAAGCATTGTACGAGCTTGAACTGGCGAAGTATGCGTACGTAATAATGTTTCCTCCGTGATATAGAACGTATCTTGCATGTCACGAGCAGGGTGTCCTTTAGGCAAGTTTAGCGCCTCAAAGTTATAATAATCTTTTTCAACTTCTGGACCTTCAGCAATTTCGTATCCCATTGATAAGAATAAATCTTCAATCTCTTCTACAACACGTATTAATGGATGGCGGTTACCTACGCGAACAGGGCGTCCTGGTAAAGTAACGTCAATTGATTCTTTTTCTAATTGCTCTAGAATTGCTTGTTCTTCTAATTGTGCAACTTTAGCTTCTAGTTGCTCCGTAACATGTTCACGAACAGTGTTTACTAGTGCACCCATTTTTGGTCGTTCTTCTTGAGAAAGTTTACCCATACCTTTTAATAAATCAGTTATCGGTCCTTTCTTTCCTAGATAAGCAACACGAACTTCATTTAACTCTTTTAAATCTGAAGCAGCTTCAATTTTTGTTAGAGCTTCTTGCTCCAACTGTTTTAATTGTTGTTCCATCTTTAATATGACCTCCTTATATAGTTGAAACTGTGATTTTTTATAACGTTTTTGGGTGTGGAAAATCGGGAGAATCAAATCGCTTTGTTTGGATTTGAGTTGCTCCAACTTGTGAGAGACTCGCCCCAATTTGTGACAAATTAGCCCTACATGGTTCCATTTCGCCCTTAAAAAGACAAAATAAAAAACCTCACCCCCAAAAAGGGACGAGGATTATTTCGCGGTACCACCCTAGTTATCGCAATAAATTTGCAATCACTTCATTTACTTAACGACTTTTCTGCCGGCATTCCTTTACAGCTATTGCTGGTCCCGGAAGCTGCTTGCGAGGTGAACTTCAATAAATTGTGTTTGCATGTAAGCTTCCAGTCCACGGCTTACATTCCCTGCAGCAATCCAACTATTTACTCTTCTCGCTCAAACGCATTTAAATAATGTATTAAAACTATCTTAAATCATTCTACGATATTTTATTCATTGTTTCAAGAAGTTGTACCCTCTCTTGTCAATCTTTATAAGAATTAACAGTCCTAATAGTTAATCATGGAAATTTCCATTCCATTACATTCTATTACAGATTCCCATTTTTTTAATTTTTATACAATTTCGTAATATTTATATTATAATTATGTTAATTAATCTTACATGAAGAGAGTGTGGCTTATGTTGTTTTTAAAGAAAAAAAATCAACAATCTTTTGATTCTACAACAGAACAAAATTTACCGTTCAATATTGATGGAGAAATCCAGGTTGCTGTTGATCAATTGAAAAGTGTAGTTGAACAAATGGACCTTACTTCGATTGCATTAGGGCATACGTTTGCAACTAGTAAAGAAATAACAGGTAAATTGCTTTCACATAGTGAAAAAACAACCGATTATTCTCTGCAAGTGACTGAGAAAATGAAAGAAATCGAATCATCAGCCCTCCACATCTCTTCATTCTCTCAAAAAATACTCTTAGATAGCCAAACTTCAAATGAAGAATTACACCAATCATTTGATTCTTTCCAATTATTATTAAATAGATTTGAAAAGATCCGTCACAGTCATTACACCTTATTAGAACAAATGAATCAACTAGTTGAACATTCAAATAAGATACACGAGATCGTACATACAATCGGTTCAATTTCTCAAAAGACAAAAATCCTCGCACTTAACGCTTCTATTGAAGCTGCACGAGCTGGCGAACACGGAAAAGGATTTTCAGTAGTGGCTAATGAAGTGGGCAGTTTAGCAAGTCAAACGTCATTAGCAGTGGATGAAACAAGAAAGACAATTGCTCTAATTCAAAAAGAAATTAACAAGTCTAGTGATATGGTTAAAACTGAAACAACACAAGTTGAAGAAGGGTCCAATGAAATGACAAAAATTCTTCAATCACTAAATTCATTTAAATTGAATTTAAATAGTATTACGAATATGGTGCATGACTCTTCTGAGGCCGTTGACATACAAAGAGATAACCTTGGGGAAATTTCAAACTTACTACAAGAAATCGTACAGATGGCTATTGAAAATAAGAACTATGTCGATCAAGTAACTTATGCTATGGATAATCAGCATACTTACGTTGAAAAGATGCATTCCATTAATTATTCACTAACCGCTACATCTAATGAACTTCAAACTCTCGTAAAGCAAAATGAAGAGAACATTGTCATTGACCAAATCAAAGTAAATCAAATTGTACAAATACTATCAAAACATGTTCAATCTAATGACCTTTTAACTATGGACTCAAAACGCCATCAACTAGAATTAGATGCTATATTAGCAGAAAACCCACATGTAGAAACGATTTGGACAAACCGAATGGATGGTACATTTATCTATTCCAATCCAAAAGCGGCATTAGTTAATGCTAAAATGCGACCTTGGTTTTTGGAAGCAACACAGGGTAGAGAATATATTTCTGACCCATACATCTCAGCAGTGACAAAAAAACATTGCATTACACTTTCATTTCCTATTTTCCATGACCAAGAAGTTATTGGTGTATTAGGAGCAGATTTATCCATAAATTAATATCGAAAA
>Ga0182742_1001921_pt1 | contig 24736 bp, 19 predicted proteins | sample eDN5th37CBELigMG_FD_128880 | JGI IMG/M metagenome (GOLD analysis project Ga0182742, IMG submission 128880) | Enriched Miracle-Growth compost microbial communities from Emeryville, California, USA - eDNA 5th pass 37_C BE-Lig MG (version 2)... ...
CGCCGCGAGGCCACTCCCGCTTGCCCGCTCTTTGACATTCCAGGCTGATCGCCGGTTCTCATACCCGCAACCGTCATCCCCGGGCTTGGCCCGGGGATCCACGTCTTTGCACCGCTGCGGCTCCCGAAGACGTGGATGGCCGCGACAAGCGCGGCCATGACGAAGAAGCGCACGACGCCCAACGTCATCTTTCATCTTCCCCCTCATCCTGAGGAGCCTGCGCAGCAGGCGTCTCGAAGGATGATCTAGAGAGCACCGGAAACGCCCTCGCCCTTCGAGACGCTTCGCTCCTCAGGGTGAGGGCTGCGGCGGCGGGATGAACCAGGGGTGTCCGGAACAGAGGCGCAGGCCCGACGATACGCTAGACTCCAGCCCTTGATTGCACCGTGGACGGCTCATCGAGCCAATGATCGAGAAACCGGTCGATCCAGCGCGACACATGGGGGTCGTACTGGTAGCGCCCCTCGAGCTGGCGGATGCGGTCCTGGGCGCCCGGAATCGAGAGTCGCTCTTCCGCGACGACGGTCCAGCGGCAGATCATGGCGTGCGTGACCTCCGGGTGGAACTGGAGGCCGAAGGCCCTGTCGCCGGCCTGGATGGCCTGGGTCGGGAAATCGTCGCCCGTGGCCAGGGTCCGGGCCCCGGAGGGGCAATCGAATCCCTCCCGGTGCCAGTGATAGACATGGCTCGGCCAGGCCATGCCCCAGGCCTCGCTCAGGCGTTCGCCGGCCTCGGTCGGCACCAGGGGGTAATAGCCGATCTCGGCGCGGCCCTCCGGATGCTGCCAGACCTCGGCGCCGAGATGCTTGGCGAGCATCTGGGCGCCGAGGCAGAGGCCGAGGAAGGGCTTGTTCTCCTTCAGCGGCACGCCGATCCAGTCGATCTCGGTCTTGACGAAATCGTCCGGATCGTTGGCGCTCATGGGACCGCCGAAGATCACCGCCCCCGCATGGCCGGCGAGGGTCTCGGGGAGCGGATCCCCCAGGCGCGGCCGGCGGATGTCGAGCCGGTGCCCGCGCTCCGCCAGCAGGCGCCCCACCCGCCCCGGGGTCGAATGCTCCTGATGCAGGACGATGAGGATGGGCGCCTTGGCCCCCGGGCTAGCCACGGTCCCGCTCCGAGGCGTCGATGGTCGGGGGGAGCGGCGGATGGCGCCGAGGCGAGACGGGGGCAGATCGACTGAACATGACGCGATTATCCGGGAGGAAGCCTGTCCTGCGCAAGGCTCAAGGCGAGGTGCGCGGGCGTGTTTTCATGCCGCCGGTCCCGCCGCGACGGGGCGGGAGCCGGACGGCGGCCCCCGTCGGCCCCAAGGCGAAGAGTCGCACGAGGGCCCGGGCGGGCCTGGACGTCACCATTGCTTTTTCCAGCAAACTCAAACGCTTCCGGACCTATGCAATTGGGTGGGGCTGCACTAAGATCAACGCAGTGATAAGCTTCGGGGCTCGAAGGGTTGCCGTCGGCTTTTGCACCTTTGTGCAAGAATGATAGAACTCTCTGATTCCCGGGATGGACATCACCGGCATCCGGCCCAGGTCTGGTGCGGCGGATGCCGATCCTGCCCTGCCTGGCGTAAGAGAAAGTAAAGACGTGACCGATAGCGTGACGAGCGACGGAGACCTGACGGGCCTGCGCATCCTCGTGGTGGAAGACGAGGCGGCGATCTCCCTGCTGCTGGAGGACATGCTCCTCGACTTCGGCTGCGAAGTGATCGGCCCCGCCGCGCGCCTGTCCGCTGCCCTGGAGGCGGTCGCACGGGAGCAGGTGGATCTGGCCATTCTCGACGTCAACGTGGCGGGCGAGCCCATCTACCCGGTGGCCGAAGCCCTGGCCCAGCGCGCGATTCCCTTCGTCTTCTCGACGGGATACGGCAGCGCCGGCATCCGGGATTCCTTCCGTGACCGCCCGGTCCTGCAGAAGCCCTTCGCTCAGAACGACCTGAAGCAGAAGCTCATCATGGCGCGGAGCAAGATCACGTCCTGAAGCCCCTCCCCGGCTCATGATCGTCTGGCGGTTTCCCCAGAGGAATCCGTCGTGTGCCGTAGAGCACAGAATACGTCTTATGATTCAGCTTTGATCCTGCGGCTTTCCTGCTAAGCTTGACCATCGAAGAATTATAACGTTATTACGATCAGCATCATGACCGCACGTCTGTTCCGGCTGCTTGCAGCGGCAAGTTCCTTTGCGCTCTGCTTGGCCGAGGCCCATGCGCAATCGCCCATTCCCAGGCCGGTTCCAGCCGTGGGCTCGATCGTGGCCGCCAAGGGCGGCGAGGAGATGCGCTTCGTCCGGGAGGATCTCTGGCGCGCCGCCCAGGTCCGCCAGGACGTCCTCGGGGGCGACGTGCTGCGCACGAACACCATCGGCAACCTGGCCATCCTGTTCGCCGACCAGACCCAGATCCGCGTCGGCCGCAACTCCACCCTGACCGTGAACGACGTGGCGGGCGGCGGCTCCGGCACGACGACCCTCAACCTCGATGCGGGCAATATCTGGGCGCGCGCCGCGCGCGGCGGCTCGGGCGTCGACGTGAAGACCCCCGCGGCGGTGGCGGCCATCCGCGGCACCGACTGGTCCCTGTCCGTCGAGGGCGGGCGCACCTCCCTCGTGGTGCTCGAAGGCGTCGTGGAGCTGCGCAACCCGCAGGGCTCCGTCACGGTCCGGCAGGGGGAAGGCGCGGTGGCGACCATTGGGCAGGCTCCGACGAAATTCGTCCTCACCAATTCCGAGGACCGCGAGCAGATGCTCTTCTACCTGAGCCTGCGCGACACCTTCTCGTCGCTGCCGGCGTCGCCCCTGGCGGGCGCGGCCCTGCGGGCGGAGCGGGCGCGGGTCGCGGGCATCCCCCCGGAAAGGCGCGACGCGAAGGACTGGCTGAGCCTCGCCGAGACCGCCGCCGCCTTCGAGGGCCGCGGCGTCGCCGCGCAGGCCCTGGCGGAGGCCCGCGCCCGGGGCCTGAACGCCGCCCAGCGCGCCCGCGCCGACCTGGTGGAGGCGACCCTGCTGGGCGCGCAGCACCGCTGGTCCGAAGCGGCCGCGCTCTTCGCCCGGGCCGAGCGCGGCGTCGACGCGAAGCGGCGGGTGATCGCGTCCTACGGGCGCTACATCGCGCAGTCGCTCGCCGATCCCAAGCGGGCGTATCCGGAGCCGAGAGGCTCCGCCAACGAGCCGCTCGCAGCCCTGGCCCACGCCTATGTGGTGGCGTTCCGGGAAGACCTGAACGCGGCCGCCGACGTGCTGAAGGCAGCGGAAAGGCGCTTCCCGAACGATGCGCGCATCGCCGTGATGTCGGCCCAGGTCTCCTATGCCCTGAACCGGCGCGAGGAGATGCGCGCCTCCATCGCCCGCGCGAAGGCCATCGACCCGGAGGATCCGGAGGTCATCGCCGCCGACAGCAACATCCGCGGCGATATCGACGGCGAGGTGAACGCCGCCGTGGAATCCCTGCGCAGGGCCGCCGCCATCGCACCGGGCAACTCCACCATCTGGAACAGCCTCGGGCTCTTCGAATCCGACCGCGACCGGCCGCTCGCGGCGGAGGAGGCCCTGCGCCGGGCCATCGCGGAGGACCCGGGCAGCCCCGTCTCCTACGCCAATCTGGCGATTCTCCTGCTCGACCAGAACCGCGTCGAGGAAGCGGGCGCCCTCATCGACCAGGCGCTCGCCCTCGATCCGGACTTCCACGTGGCCTATGTGGCGCGGGGCCGCTATTTCCTGCAGAAGGGCGAGACCGACAAGGCGATCGAGTCCATCCTGGCCGGCTCCGCGGCCAACCCCGCCTGGTCCCAGGGCCTGCTCATGGCGGCCGCCGCCTATTACCAGAACGGCGACGAGGACCTCGCCGAACAGGCCCTCGACAATGCGGACCGCCTCGACCCCAACGACCCGGTGGTGTCGAGCGCCCGCACGGCGATCGCCATCGATCAGTACCAGGCGGACCAGGCCGTGCTTGCGGCCCGCGAGACCCTCCGTCGCTACCGCCAGCGCGGCGGCGACTTCGCGGGCCTCGCGGTGAACAAGGACGGCGGCTCCTACCCGGCCCAGGCCTATCGCTTCCTGAACCTGAACGAATGGTCCCGCTTCTACGGCGACCGCGTCTTCGATCCGTTCAACGCGTCGAGCTATTTCGACCAGGCCGCCGTCGACCGTCCGTTCCTGTTCACGTCCCGGCCCGACGTCTCCACCATCGAAACCGGCGTCGGCACGGACCTGAGCGCCTTCAACCTGGTCCTCCAGGGGCTGTTCTACGATCCGCTCGCGGTCTCCGGCCGGATCGGGCGCCTGGACCTGATCCGTCGCCCCTTCCTGGATGTGGAGATCGGGGGCGGCCTCTTCAGGCGCAATGGCGAACTCGGCTGGGAAACCTCGGCGAATGTCCAGGGCTATTCGAACGAGCCGCTCCCGACCTCGTTCTCGCTGAACGCCGGCCGGGCGCTCGCCGGCAGAGGGCCGACCATCGACCGGGAGGAGGCCACCAACGGCGCCTTCTTCATCGGCTCCGCCCCCTCGGCGGCGGACCGCTTCGTGCTGTTCGGCGCGGCCTCCGACCTGGAACCCGGGATTGCCGAGATCGGCACGGCCACCCGCCTCTTCTCGGGCACCCAGGACACCACCTCCGTGCTCGGCGGCGGCGGATGGAGCCACAGCTTCAGCGACCGGAACGTGCTGACGGCGGCCGTCTTCGGGCAGCGCGGCTTCGACCACCGCTCCTGGGTCGCGGCGATCGCCGATCCGTTCGGCTTCCCCCTCGTGGGCGGCGTGCAATCGACGCGCGCGCGCCTGGAAGGCGTCGCGGCCGCCGTGTCCCACACGATCGGGTTCGACGACTTCACCCTCCGCTACGGCTTCGAAGGCCAGCGCGGAAACAGCTTCAGCAGCACCGAGGGCAGCGGCTTCGTGTTCAATCCCGGCACTGGCCTCTTCGAGCCCACCATCGTCGACGAGGAATCCGAGACCTCGTTCCGGGCAAGCCGCCTCTACGCCGATCTGTTCTGGCGGCCCTCCGACTGGTTCGAGGCCCAGGCGGGGATTCAGCGCACGGCCCTGGACACGGATTTCGGGGACGACCACCTGGTCTCCCCCCGCGTCGGCATCGGTATCTCGCCCATCGAGGGCCATTGGCTGCGGGCGGCCTATCGCAGCGACGGCCTGATGCCGCTCGCCTACACGCTCTCGCCCGTGACCACCGTGGGACTGGTTCCCAACACCCTGCCCGTCGCGGCCGGCGGCAAGGTCGAGACGCTCGCCCTCCGCTGGGATGCGGAATGGTCGCCCTACCTGTTCACGGCCCTCGAGTACCAGCGGCAGGATGCGGAGAATCTCGACATCGGCATTCCGACCATCTTCGACAGCATCGCCGTCGAGAAGGCGCGCATCGAGCGGCTGGCGGCGACGGCCAATCTCTGGCTGACGCACGGCATCGGCGTGTTCGGCACCGTCGGCACCCAATCGGGCGAGGTCCGCGCCGGAGCCGCGCGCGGGACCGACGTGCCGCTGCTGGTCGGCGATTTCGCGCGGGCCGGCGTCACCTTCGTCCATCCGAGCCGGATCAAGCTCATCATGGCGGCCACCTATGTGGGCAACCTCACGGGCGACCTCGCGGGCGACCAGCTCGACGATTACTGGACGGCGGACGCGTCCCTGACCTGGGGAACGCCGGACCGCCGGCTTCTCGTGGAATTGAGCGTCCTCAACATGTTCGACGAGCAATACGAGGTCGCGCGGGACATTCCAGGGCCCGGACGCACGATCGCGGCCAGCCTGAAGGCACGGTTCTGAGGTGCGCGATCCCGCCTCCGCCGCGCGGGCGCAGAACGGGGAGCCGCTCTGGCGGCACTTCGTCATGGCGGGGCTCGTCGCGGCGCTTCTGGCGCCGCTCGTCTTCTTCCAGCCGTTCACGCTGATCGAGGCGAAGCTCTTCGACATCCTCTCGACCATCGCGCCGCCGCGCCCGCAGCCCTACGGCGTGGAGGTGGTGGCCATCGACGAGCCGTCCTTCTCCGAGATCGGGCAGCGCTGGCCCTGGCCGCGGGATCTCCATGCCCGGCTCGTCGAGCGCCTGCGGGCGGCCGGCGCGAGAATCGTCGCCTTCGACATCATCTTTTCCGAGCTGTCCACGGAGGAGGCCGACACGCGCCTTGCGGGTGCCCTCGGGCCCGATGTTGTGCTCGCCGCGGACGACGTGCTGACGCGGCTCGATCATGGCGTCCAGACCACCCGGGTCAATCCGATCGACCCGTTTCTCGATGCCGGCGCGGTGCCGGGCGTCGCCGCGGTCCAGCCGGACGGGGACGTTTACCTGCGCCGCATGCCGACGCAGCCCGACGGCTTCGCGGCCGAGATCCTGCGGCTTGCCGGGGAGCCGGTGCCACCTGCGCCCGAAGGCACCCTCATCCAGCATTTCGGGCCTGCCCGCACCTATCCGACCGTGTCCTATTACCAGGCGCTCGATCCGGAGGAATTCCTCCAGCCCGGGCGCTTTCAGGGCAAGATCGTCCTCGTGGGCCTCAGCCTGAAGGCCGCGACCTCCGCCGATGCGGGCGCGCCCGATACCTTCCCCACCTCCTATACGCTGACCACGGGCGAGCTCGTCTCCGGCGTGGAGGTGCAGGCGACGATCCTTGACAATCTGCGCCACGGCCTCTTCGTCACCCCCGTCCCGCGCCTCGCCGTCCTGGCCCTGCTCGTGGCGGCCGCCGCTCTCGCGGCCGCCCTGTCCGCCCGCGGGGTGACCTGGCACACGGGATTGGCCGCCCCGTTCATGATCGCGCTCCTGTTCGCGGGCGCATGGATCGCGCTCCGCTTCGGGCGCATCTGGGTGCCGCCGGTCCTTCCGGCGGCCGCATCGCTCGCGGTCTTCGGCGCCCGCTTCGGGCTCGATTACGCCCGCGAGCGGCAGCTGCGCCATGCGGTGTCGGAGGCCTTCTCGCGCTACCTCTCGCCCGATCTCGTGGCGGAGCTCGCGCGCGATCCGAGCGCCCTCAGGCTCGGCGGGGAGCGGCGCAATCTTTCGGTCCTGTTCTGCGACGTGCGCGGCTTCACCACCCTGTCGGAGACGCTCAAGGACGAACCGGAGCGCCTGACCACGCTCATCAACCGCCTGCTCGACCCGCTCTCCGAGGCCGTGCTCACGGAAGGCGGCACTATCGACAAATACATGGGCGATTGCGTCATGGCCTTCTGGAACGCCCCCCTGCCGAGCCCCGATCATCCGTCGCGGGCGGTGCACGCGGCCATGCGCATGATGGACGCCGTCGACGCCCTGAACGCCACCCTTCGGCAGGAGGAAGGCGCGCGCGCGCCCCAATTCGCGATCGGCGTCGGCATCAACACGGGCGATTGCGTGGTGGGGAATGTCGGCTCGCGCTGGCGCTACGATTATTCGGTGCTCGGCGATACGGTGAACCTCGCTTCGCGACTGGAAAGCCTGTCGAAGGAATACAAGGTCTCCCTGATCCTCGGCCCGGCGACGGCCGAGGCCGTGCGCGATGACTACGTGCTGATCGAGCTCGATCGCATCGCCGTGCGCGGACGGGCGACGGAATCGGCCATCTTCACCGTCGTGGCGCCCGCTTCGCACCGGCACGATCCGGCGATCGCGGAACTGTCCCGGCTGCATGCCGAAGTCCTCAAGAGGATGCGCGAGGGGCAGCCCACCGAAGCGCTCGGCCTTGTCGCGCGCTGCCAATCGCTCGCCCCTTCCCTGGCCGGCTATTACCGCACGCTCGTGCAGAAAATCGACCGGATGCCCCGGTGAGAGACCCGCTTTTGCAAGCGAATTGCAAGTAAAATGAAAGGCTTGCACTCAAAGGCGCAGTCACTATAACGGCGGCTTCGCCCCTTCCGCCGCCCCGTTCGTCGATGCCAGCCATGAGTCGCATTCAAAAGCTCGCCATCGGCAGCATATTCGTTGGCGCGCTCGTCTTCGCGCTCAAATATGCCGCCTATTACGTGACGGGGAGCATCGCGCTCTATTCGGACGCGCTGGAGAGCGTCATCAACGTGGTGACGGCTGTCGCGGCCTTCATGGCCGTTCGCCTGAGCGCCGCGCCCGCCGACGCCAATCATCCCTACGGCCACCACAAGGTGGAATATTTCTCCGCCGTTCTCGAAGGCGTGCTGATCATCGTCGCGGCCCTGATGATCCTGCGCGAGGCCTATCTCGGATTCCTCTCGCCCCGGATGCTCGAGGCTCCGGGCGTCGGTCTGGCGATCAACGCGCTGGCGAGCGTCCTCAACGGCGCCTGGTCGTGGCTGCTGATCCGCCGGGGCCGCCACCTTCGCTCGCCCGCCCTCGTGGCCGACGGACGTCATCTCCTGACCGATGTGGTCTCCTCCGTGGGCGTTCTCGCGGGCCTCGTCTTCGTGCCCGTGACCGGATGGGCCTGGCTCGATCCCCTCCTGGCGGCCTTCGTGGCGATCAACATTCTCTGGTCCGGCTGGGGCCTGATCAAGGAAAGCGTCGGCGGCCTCATGGACGAGGCCCTGCCCGAGGCGACCCTCTCTCGGGTGCGGGAGATCATCTCCTGCAATGCGGAGGGCGCCATCGAGGCGCACGACCTGCGCACCCGCCACGCGGGCAAGATGACGTTCATCGAATTCCATCTGGTGGTGCCCGGCACCATGAGCGTGACGAACGCGCACGACATCTGCGACCGCCTGGAGCGCGCTCTCAAGAGCGAGGTCGAGGACGCCCTCATCACGATCCATGTGGAGCCCGACAACAAGGCGAAGCACGCGGGGATCGTGGTTCTCTGAAGCGGTCCGCCCAGAGACCTGGCCGGCCAAAGCGCCTGCGACATCTTCGGGCAAGCTTCGGCGATTACCTCCTCATCGACATGCGATTGCGCACGCCGTGGTAATGGCGGCGAAGATGAGGATGAAATGTCTCGACATATTTCCACCGCCCGTTCCAGATGGGCGAATGCTTTCGGCGGCATTGCGGGCCGCTTCTACGCCGGGATGGCCTTCGGCATCCTGGCTCTGTTCGTTCTGGCCGTTTACGGGTCGATGACGATTTCCGGCATTCTGCTCGAGCGCAAGCAGGCGGAGCTGAAGAACATCGCTCAGTCCGCGACCACGCTCATCGCCGGCTTCCAGGAGCGCGCCAAGAAAGGCGAATTCTCGGTCGAGGACGCCAAGAAGCGTGTCGCCGACGCCCTGCGCACGATGCGCTACAACGGGAACGATTACTTCACGGTGCTCGACTACAACAATTTCGTCGTCATGCATCCCGACAAGGGCACGGAAGGCAAGAACCTCTCCGACATGAAGGACGTCAACGGAGTCTACGTCACCCGCGAGCAGATCGCGGCCGGCAGGAGGGGCGGCGACTTCGTGACCTTCTACTGGCCGAAGCTGAACGAGACCGTGCCGTCTCCCAAGACCGTGTACGCCGTCGCCATTCCCGAGTGGGAGTGGGTCATCACGACGGGCGTGTACGTGGATGATCTCGCGGTCATCACGGCCGGCCACCGGAACGTGTTCCTGGCCTTCGTGGCCGTTTCGGCTCTCGTCCTGATCGGCATCGCGTTCGGCCTGGGACGCAGCATCTCCGGTCCGATCCAGAAGCTCGTCGCCAACATGCGCGGCCTTGCCGGCGGCGACCTGAGCGTGGCGATCGAGGGCACCGCCCGCCGGGACGAGATCGGGGTCATGGCCCAGGCCGTCCAGGTGTTCAAGGACAACGCCATCGAGGCCCGCCGCCTGGCGGCCGAGCAGGAGGCCGAGAATCAGGCGAAGATCCGCCGCGCGCAGGCTCTGGACGAACTCACCAAGCGCTTCGAGACGAAGGTTTCGGCCCTCACGCAGGGCCTGGCGTCGGCTGCCACCGAGATGGAGGCCACCGCCCAGTCCATGAGCTCCGTCGCGGGCCAGACCAGCGAGCAGACGATGGTCGTCTCCTCGGCGGCCCAGCAGACCTCGGCCAATGTGCAGACGGTCGCCGCCGCGGCCGAGGAGCTGTCGATCTCCATCCGCGAGATCGCCACTCAGGTCGGCCAGTCCTCGCAGGTGGCCGAGCGTGCCGTCCACGGCACCCAGCGCACCAACGAGACCGTGCAGGCCCTCGCCGCCTCAGCCGAGCGCATCGGCAATGTGGTCCAGCTGATCCACACCATTGCGGGCCAGACCAACCTGCTCGCGCTCAACGCCACCATTGAGGCGGCGCGGGCGGGCGAGGCCGGCAAGGGCTTCGCCGTGGTGGCGACCGAGGTCAAGGAGCTCGCCTCCCAGACCGCCAAGGCGACGGAGGAAATCAGCGCGCAGATCGCCTCCGTTCAGCAGGCGACCCAGGAGACCGTCTCGGCGATTCACGAGATCGCCCGCACGATCACCGAGATGAGCCAGATCTCCACCTCGATCGCGGCCGCCATGGAGGAACAGGGCGCTGCCACCTCGGAGATCGCCCGCAACGTGCAGGAGGCCGCCCGCGGCACCGAGCAGGTGACGGGGAACATCGACGGCGTCCGGCAGGGGGCCAGCGAAACGGGGGCCGCGGCCAGCCAGGTCCTAGGAGCCGCGCAGGAGCTGTCGCGCCACTCCAACGATCTCAGCCATGAGGTCTCGAGCTTCCTGGCCGGCGTCAAAGCCGCCTGATTCCGCCGCCGGCGCGGCGAGGCCCTGCGCCGCGACAGCGATTGCTCTCATAAAGCCCGGCAGCGCCGGGCTTTTTCTTTCCCGCCACGCTGAAACAAGTCGTCCGGCAAACCTTTTTAATAATGACGAGCCCATCTCTTCCATGGTGAGAGGCGCCCGTCGCGAGCACGGATCGGCATGATTGACTGAAGCGGGTTCCTAGACAGCAGCCGACCGCAGGAATGGCTGGCCGAGCACCCGCCCCGGCCCTGAAGAGATGGAGGCTGAGATCGCAATACCGCCTGGGCTGCAAGCATCCTCCACTATGCCGGATTGAGCATCGGGGAGTATCATCAGCCCCACAATCTGAATCGAATGAGCCGGGTCAACCCGGATGAGCATCATCGATGCATGACCTTCGAGGTCATGGCGGGCCCCCTCGACCGAATGGCAAGGGCCCGCTTTCGTTTGGGACATAACGGTCCCGACATGCAAAAAGCCGCCCGAAGGCGGCTTTTTTGGAAACTGGAGCGGGCGAAGGGATTCGAACCCTCGACCCCAACCTTGGCAAGGTTGTGCTCTACCCCTGAGCTACACCCGCACGCTCTGTCTCTTCTGGCTGGTTGGTGGAGCCAGGCGGAATCGAACCGCCGACCTCTTGAATGCCATTCAAGCGCTCTCCCAACTGAGCTATGACCCCCCGCCAGGCTTCCCGCCCGGAATGACACAGATCGCCCGAAGGCCACCCATGCCGTACCGCTTGGGAAAGGCACCGCTGACGCGGCGCATTCTTTCACCCCTGCCGAGAAGCGTACCCTTTCGTTTCGCCTGGAAGCGAGCCGAGGCGGGTGGGCCACCGGAGAAGTTCGGAATAGCTGCCTTTTGAACGTCTAACGGCACCATGTCAAGGGCGCTCTGCCGCGAAATTCCATCGCCATGCCGAACCTTCTTCACCACGGCATTCCTGAGGCTGAAGGTCGATCAGAGAGCCGGAATGACACCCGGAAAAATCGGTTCCGCGACGATTTGACCGGCCGCCGTTACCGGAGGAAGCGAAGTCCGCCATTCCGAGGACCGTCGCCGAGGAACATCGACGGGACCGATCAATTGACTGATCGGGGATCCGGGATCGCGCGCCCCTTCCGAACACAGCAGCAATGAGGAACCCATGGCCGCCGAAATCCCCAAGGTCGTGATCGTCGGGGCAGGATTTGGAGGTCTGACGGTCGCCCAGTCCTTGGCGAGAGCGCCCGTCGACGTGACGGTGATCGATCGACACAACTTCCACTATTTTCAGCCGCTGCTCTATCAGGTTGCAACGGCGGTCCTGTCGCCCGCAGACATCGCCTGGCCGATCCGCAGCATTCTCCGGCGCCAGAAGAACGCGCGCGTCCTGATGGCCGAAGTCACCTCGGTGGATGCCAAGGCACGGACCGTTCAGGCCGGCCGGACGACCATTCCTTACGATTATCTCGTCGTCGCGACGGGCGCGACGCATTCCTATTTCGGCCATCCGGATTGGGCTCCGTTCGCTCCGGGCCTGAAGCAGATCGAAGATGCAACCGCCATCCGGCGCAGGTTCCTGTCGGCCTTCGAGCAGGCCGAATGCACGCAGGACCCCGAAGAGCAGCAGCGGCTGCTCACGTTCGTGGTCGTGGGCGGCGGTCCGACAGGGGTCGAAATGGCCGGAGCCATTTCCGAGGTCGCCCACTATTCCCTGCCCGCCGAGTTCCGCCAAATCGATCCTCACGCCGCCCGCGTGGTCCTCATCGAGGCCGGGCCTCGCCTGTTGCCTGCCTTTCCCGAAGACCTTTCGGCCTATGCCCAGCGAGCCCTGGAGAGAATGGGAGTCGAGGTCAGAACCTCTGCCCGCGTGACCAATTGCGACGAGGACGGAGTCGAACTGGGCGACACGCGCATCGCGGCAAGAACCGTCATCTGGGCGGCAGGCGTCGTGGCTTCGCCTGCCGCTCAGTGGCTGGGCGTCGAGGCGGATCGGGCCGGACGGGCGAAGGTGGGGCCGGATCTCACCGTTCCGGGAAGGCCCGAAATATTCGTGATCGGCGACACGGCCTCGGCCGTGGATGAAACGGGTCGTCTCGTGCCGGGGATCGCTCCCGCCGCCAAGCAGATGGGGCGCTATGTCGCCCAGGTCATCGCCGCGCGGGTATCCGGCGAAGCCGCTCCCGCGCCGTTCCGGTATCGCCATCAGGGCGATCTGGCCACCATTGGGCGCAAGGCTGCAGTCGTCAAACTGGACCACGGGCACCTGAAGGGTTTCATCGGCTGGCTGTTCTGGGGCATCGCCCACGTCTACTTCCTCATCGGCCTGCGCAACCGGGCCGTGGTCGCCTTCAGCTGGCTCTGGAGCTATCTGACCAACCAGCGAGCGGCGCGCCTCATCGTCGATGGGCCCGACGCACAGGAAGCGGCGCGCAGGGAAAAGACGCGTTCGCAGGCGTCTTCCGTGGAGGTCAGCCGTGCTCCGGAGCGGGGAGCGGTTGGTTCGAAGGACGCGGACTGGCGATGATGCAGCGCCGATCCGGCGCGAGGAACCGATCGGGACCATCGCGCGTCTCGGTCAAGCGAGGGCCGCACGGGCCTTCGCGGAACCCCCCGACCCGCATCCAGGAGAGGCGATGTACATCCTTGAGATCGGCGGCAAGGCCATTGCCGTCATTGATGCCGTCGAGGCGCAGGCACGCGCGGTCTTTGAAAGCGCCGCGTTCAAGCAGGACCTGATGGTCATGACCCACCAGGACACGCCCCTGTGGGACGGAACCGCGCCCCTGCATATCCGGGCAGCCTCGCAGCAGGAGAGCTCCGCTTGGGAGGCCCCTCGGCCGGAGCTCGACGGGGAAAGCCCGGAAGACCATGGCCTGTCCGTCGTCTTTCTCGTCCCGATAGACCACGACCATGAGGAGGTTTCAGGCATTCCGCCGGAACTTCGGACCTGAAACCGGTCACGGCACTCGGGCGTGACTAACCATGGAACGGCAGGCGAGCCGGCTTGTTGGTCCGCATCCCGGTCGTTTCCTGAGAAAGCAGCGTTATGAGGACAATTCCTGCATCCCTGATCGCCACGGCGCTGGCGACCGGCGTCATGGCGCAACCCGCCGGCACGACCCTGACCATGACCTGCGAGCAGGCCAGGCAGATCGTCGCGTCCGAGGGAGCCGTGGTGCTGCGCACGGGACCGACCACCTACGACCGCTATGTTCGCGATTCCCGTTTCTGCGAGCGCTTCACGACCACGCGGCCTGCCTGGATCCGGACCGCCGATACGCCCCAATGCCCGGTGGGCGCGATCTGCCGTCCGGCCGAGATCGAGAGCGGGCGGTGAGCGGAAGCGGCTGGCCGGGATGATCGGACCGGGGACGGTCCTGACGGATTGATTTTTTCGGGGAAGCGATGGTGCCGCAAGAGGGATTCGAACCCCCGACCCCCTCATTACGAATGAGGTGCTCTACCAGCTGAGCTATTGCGGCGCGCCGATCATGCGATCGAAGAGGGCGATCACATACCCTCTCGCCTGCCGCTTGGCAAGGCAGGCGAGAGCTGAATTTTCGCTACCAGATCGAAAAAACGCTGCGGCGGGCGGGCTCCGGCTCCTCCGGCCTGGGCACGTCGGGGGGCGTCACCGGGAACACCACGGGCTCCGCGCGGGGTTCCGCGCGCGCAGGGGGCGCTTCTTCCTTCGCGGGCTCCGGCCAGGCGGCCTCGACCGTGGCGGCGGGCTCCGGCTCGGCGGGAACAGACGCAGGGGCAGGCTCCGGGGCCGCGGGTGTCGCGAGCGCCGGGGCGGCAGCCGGCTGCGCCTCCTCGGCGGCGGGGACCACGGGCAACGCCCTGGGCTCGTCGTCGAGATCCCCCGTCACGTCGTCATGCATGGTGATTTCGGGGGCGACCAGCACGTCCGGCGGCGCCTGCCACACGAAGGCGTCGAGGCGGCCGGTCACGGGGGAGATTGGCGCCCATTGATCGGACACCACCCCGTCCGCGATCCAGGCCGGGTCGCGGGGCGCGCGGGTGGCGCGGGCCAGCCATTCGCGGCCTTTGCCGGTGGACCCATGCTCGGCTTGTTCGAGATCCGACATCAGCAGGCAGACCCGCATGGAGGGCCGGTCCGCGAGGAGCGGTTCCAGCGCGTCGCGGGCGCGGTCGAACTCGCGCGATTCGAGGGCGGAGCGGGCCACCGCCAGCCGCCCTTCCGGGGCGCCGCCCGAGAGCCTGAACAGGGTCTCGGCGCGCTTGAGCCGGTCGAGGCCCGAATCGCCCGGGCGCAGGTTGAGATAGACCTCGGCCAGATCCGGATGCGGCTGGCTGCGCCAGGCGGCCTCCACGATCTTGGCGGCCCGGCGCAGATCGCCCCGGCGCGACAGGAGCTTTCCGGCGAGGGCAGCCGCGGGTACGAGGCCTGGGGCGAGCTTCACCGCGTCCTGAGCGCTTCTGAGCGCACCTTCGGGATCCTGCTCGGCCCGGTCGAGGGCATCGGCCGTGAGGAGAACCGCCCGGTGGCGCCTGGCGGTGGCCTTGTCGAGGAGCCCCAGCGATGTGCGCCGCTCGATGGTCTCCAGCGCCCCGCGCCAGTCGCGCTCCGCGCAGCGCGCCTCCAGCACAGCGTCGCTCGCCCAGGCGGCGGAGGGCGCGAGGCGCACGGCCTCGGAGGCGTATTCGCGGGCGGCCGGGGCATCTCCCCGACGGCGGGCCTCCACGAAGAGCCCGCGCAGGCCGAGAACCCGGGTCTCGTCCTCGTTCATCATCTGCCTGAAGGCGGCTTCCGCCGCCTCCCGGTTGCCGGACACCTGAGCCGCCTGGGCCTTCAGGAGAAGGGTCAGGGGCTCGCGTCCGAGGAGGCGCTCGGCCTCGTTGGCGTAGCGACGGGCCGCGATGGTGTCGCCGGCGCCCACCGCCACCATGCCCCGCGAAACGGCCTGGTAGCCCCGGGAGCGGCGGCGGGCCCGCGACGCGAAGGTCACGCGCGACGGCAGCCGCAGGACGGTGCTCACCGCCGACCAGAGAAGGGCCAGGGCGAGGGCAAGACCCACCAGGGCGATGCTGGCAACCGCCACGGAGGTCTGCACTTCATAGCCGCCGAAAGTGACCAGAACCGTGCCCGGCCGGTCGGCCAGCCACACCGCCCCGAAGGCCGCGACGCAGAGAAGACCGATGAAGAGTAGAGCGCGCCACATCCTGGGCTGTTCCTTTTACTGAGTCGAACGGTTGAGGGCCGCGAGAGCCTCGGCGGTGAGCTCGCGGGAGGCCCGCTGCGCCTCGGCCAGCGCCGTCGCCTGCCGCCCCCATTCCTCGGAGATCCGCCGCGCCGGCTCGGGCAGGGAGGCCCAGGCGCTGGCCGCCCCCTCCATGTCGCCCGTGGACAGCGCCTGACGGATCCGCGCCACCGTGGCGGATACGCCTGTCGCGCCGGGCTCGTTCACGGGCCGCACGGTGACGACCTTGTCCAGCATGCGCAGCACCCGGTCGGACCATTCGCCGGAGGCCACGCGCTCCTCCCGCAGGATCTGCGCCTCGAGCGGCTCGAAGCTCCCGAGCATGGCCGAGGCGGTCGGGGCGCCCTTCTCGGCGAAAGGCTCCAAGGCCTTCAGGCGTCCGGCATCGGCCCCGGTTTTCCGCAAGCCGTCCAGCACATCCGCATAGGGCGCGCCGCTGCGCAGGGCATCGTCAAGGCTCTCGACGAGAACGATCCGGATCCCGGTCTGGCCCGTCTCCTCCACGTTCCTGCTGTTGTCCGCGACCTGGCGGGAGAGGGCCTCCAGGCGCTGATCCTGCTCGCCGAGGCGGCGGCCCAGATCCTGCACCGCGCCGGATGCGTCGGCTGCGCTCTGCGCGCCCGTCCTCACCTCGCCCTCGAGCGACCTGACGGCCTCTTCGGCGGCCGCGATCCGGCCGGAGAGATCGTCGAGCGCCGCCGTGTCCTGCGGCGGCGCGGCGGCGGGTTCGGGCAGCGGCCGGTTGAACGCTTCCTCGGCCCGCGCCGCGGCGCGGTTCGCCGCCTCCTGGATCTCCTGGAGGCGCTGGTCGAGGGAGCCGCGGGCCGCTTCGAGCTCCTGCAAGCGGCTCTCGATCGGAGAGAGGTCCACATTCTGCGCCTCCGGCTGCGGTCCCGGCCGGGACTGGCCCAGGGCGGTCACGCGCTGCTCCAGCTGCGCGAGGCGCTGGTCGTCCTGGTTCGACCGGGGCTGCCAGGTTCCGAGGCCATAGACGAGGCCCGCCCCGAGCAGGCCGCCCAGGAGGCCGGAGCCGATGAGAGCGCCCACGGGGATCCTGCGCTCCGGAGCCGGCGGCGGACCAGGCGGCGCGCTCTGCGGATCCTCGGGCGGCAGATCGGGTTGCGGCGGCAGCGGCTGGTCGGGCGGCGGCGCCTCGCCGGAGGCCTCGGCGGTTTCGGCCGTGACGGTTTCCACCGTGGCCGATTCGGTCGTGGCGGATTCGATGGAATCGGCGCTGTGTCCCGAATCGGGCACCGATTCCGGATCCCCGGAGGCGCCCTGCGCCGAGGCGGGGGCTTCCGGCACGATCGTGTCCTCGGGCTTCACGGCGTCCCAGGCCTTCTCCTGCTGAGCGCCCTCGTCGATCACCGTCGCCTTCAAGTCGATGGTCGCCGGCTCGCGGGCCGGCTTCTTGCGGGAGTTCTTGGGAGATTTGGGATTGGATGAATTGGTCACAGGTCGCTCTTGGTAGGACAATTCGGGCAAGGAAGACTGGAACGCAATTGAGGCAAGCTTGAGCGCAGTGTTTCGGTTCCCGGGGGGACCGGGGCTTTCAGGTCAGGAGAACGCATCATCGGACCACGCCCCCTCCTTCGGCAAAGATCCCTAGACCTCTATCGTAGACGAAGCGGCGACCGAGGTCACGAAAGGCTCCGCACCAGCTCGAGAAGCGCATCCTCATGAGGCTCGCCCGCGATGCGCGTGCCGGCGCCTGCGGCCGCGAGCGGGACCGCGACATCGGCCGAGAGGCAGATATGGGGGCAGCCTCGGATCGCGGCTTGAAGGCCCGCCTTTCCGGCCAGACGGACGAAGAGGTCGGCGCTCCGACGGGAATAATGGAGCACGGCCCCGATTTTGCCAGTGCGAAGGGCCTCGACGGCGACTTCGGGCAGGTCAGGCAAGGCTTCGGCTTCATAGGCCTCCCAGGACAATATCGTGAATCCCGCCGCGCCGAGGGAGGCTGCCGGCTCCTCCTTGTGATGACGGGCAGTGACGTGGAGAAGCGTCCGCGGAAGCCTGAGGCTGTCCCGGATCAGCCGGGACAGCGACACCGCATCCCCCGCCGCCGTCGCGATGGCGGAGAAACCCACCGCCCGCAGCGCCGCGGTCGTCCGCTCGCCGACGGAGAAGACGGGAATCGCCTTGTCCGGGTGGGCGGACAGGGGCTCCGCCGCATGGGCGCTGGTGACGATGAGCGCGTCGTGAGATTGCGCCGGCATGGGATCGCCAGTCGGCACGATGCGGAGCACGGGAGCGATCAGCGACTCGTGCCCGAGGGCCGCGAGTCTCTTCGCCGTGCGCTCGGCATCCTCCTGGGCGCGTGTGAGCAGAATCAGCATCAGGCGGTCAGGAACCCGGCCGGCATCCGGGCGCGCAGCTCGGTCCCCGCCTCGCGCCCGAGCGCCACCGCATCGTCCGGCGAGCCGCGACGGAATGCCTCGAGGCATTCCGATCCATCCGGACGCAGGACGAGGCCTCGGATTTCGAGCGCGTCGCCCACCAGGCGCGCATGGCCCGCGATCGGCGTGCGGCAGGAGCCGTCGAGGATGGTCAGGAACGCCCGCTCGGCGGCCAGGGCATGACCGGTGGCGGCATCGAGGATGGGCCGCAGGGCTTCGCGCACGCGCTCGTCGTCGGCCCGGACGGCGATGGCGATGGCCCCCTGTCCCACGGCGGGAAGAAAGTCGTCGGTATCGAGAGTGGCGGTCACATGGTCGGTGAGGCCGAGGCGGCGCAAGCCCGCCATGGCCAGGAGCGTGGCGTCCACCTCGCCGCGCTCCAGCTTGGCGAGCCGTGTCTGCACGTTGCCGCGCAGGAGCGTGACGTTCAGGTCGGGCCGCAGGCGGCGGATCTGCGCCTGACGGCGCAGGGACGCGGAGCCGACGACCGCGCCGGGCGGCAGTTCGGCGAGGCTCCCGTAGCGGCGGCTGATGAAGGCGTCGCGCACGTCCTCCCGGGGCAGGAAGCCCGCGATCGCGATACCTTCCGGGAGGGTGGTCGGCAGGTCCTTGGCCGAGTGGACGGCCAGGTCGATGGAGCCTTCGAGCAGGGCGATATCGAGCTCCTTGGTGAAGAGCCCCTTCCCGCCAGCCTCCGAGAGAGGCCGGTCCTGGATGGCATCGCCCGTGGTCTTGATGATCGACAGGGGGAGATTCTCCACCGCCCAGCCATGGGCGGCAACCAGCCTGTCTTGCGTCTCATGGGCCTGCGCCAGCGCCAGGGGGCTGCCGCGCGTGCCGATGACCAGGGTCGATGAAGTGGCCATTCCTGCTGCGTACTCCTGATTGAACACACATCCGCGTTTGATCTTGTGCGGCGGTGCGGACTATAGGGGGAGGACAGCCGGGCCGAAAGCCCGAAAGATCACTTAAGCCAACGGCACCCGACAGACCATGCGCATCCTAGGCATCGAGACCACCTGCGACGAAACCGCGGCCGCCGTGGTGGGCGTCAGCTTCGACGGGCGGGGCGAGATCCTCTCCAGCGAGGTCCTGAGCCAGATCGCCGAGCACGCGGCCTATGGCGGCGTGGTGCCGGAGATCGCGGCCCGCGCCCATGTGGAGGTGCTCGACCGCCTGATCGCACGCGCCCTCAAGAACGCCTCCTGCACGGTGAAGGACATCGACGGCATCGCCGTGGCGGCGGGCCCGGGCCTCATCGGCGGGGTGCTGGTGGGGCTCACCACCGCCAAGGCCATGGCGCTCGTCACCCGCAAGCCCCTGATGGCCGTGAACCACCTGGAGGCCCACGCGCTCACGGCGCGGCTCACGGACGGCATCGGCTTTCCGTATCTGCTCCTGCTCGCCTCCGGCGGCCATACGCAGCTCGTGGCCGTGAAGGGCGTCGGCGATTACGTGCGCATCGGCACCACCATCGACGACGCCATCGGGGAGGCCTTCGACAAGGTGGCCAAGATGCTGGGCCTCGGCTATCCCGGCGGGCCCCACGTGGAGCGCGAGGCCGCGAAGGGCAACCCGGAGCGCTTTGCGCTGCCCCGCCCCATGCAGGGACGGGTGGAACCGAATTTCTCGCTCTCGGGCCTCAAGACCGCCGTGCGGATCGAGGCGGAGAAGATCGCGCCGCTGACTCAGACCGACGTCGCGGATCTCTGCGCCAGCTTCCAGGCCGCCATCGTCGACGTCGTCGTGGATCGCACCCGCGTGGGCCTGCGCCAGTTCCGCACGATCGCGGGCGCCCCCAAGGCGCTCGTCGTGGCCGGCGGCGTGGCCGCGAACCAGGCCATGCGCCAGGCGCTCCAGCGCCTGGCCGTCGAGGCGGGCCTCAAGCTCGTCGCCCCGCCCCTGGCCCTGTGCGGCGACAATGCCGCGATGATCGCCTGGGCGGGCCTCGAGCGCATGCGGCTCGGCCTGATCGACGACATCGACGCGCCCGCCCGCGCCCGCTGGCCGCTCGACACCAGCGGCCAGGCGGTGGGAGCGAAGGCCTGATGCCCAGGGCCACGGGTCCCATCGGCATCGCCGGGGCCGGAGCCTGGGGGACGGCGCTCGCCAATGCCGCCGCCATCGCGGGCAACGACGTGATTCTCTGGATGCGCTCTCCGGAGCAGGCGGCGGAGCTCGCCGGCACGCGCCGGAACGAACGCTTTCTGCCCGGTGCGCAGCTGCTCGACCGCATCATCCCGACCGCGGATGCGGGCCAGCTGGCCCCATGCTGCGCCGTTCTCCTCGTCACTCCCGCGCAGACGACGCGCGACCTGGCAGGCGCATTGTCCCGCATTCTGCCGCGCGAGACGCCCCTCGTGCTCTGCGCGAAGGGCATCGAACGCGCCACCGGCTCGTTCCTTGCCGACGTGGTGGCGCAGGTCCGGCCCGGCTCCCCGATCGCCGTCCTGTCGGGCCCGAGCTTCGCCCATGACGTGGCGCGGGGCCTGCCCACCGCCGTGACGATGGCCTGCCGCGACGAGGCCCTGGCGGAAGAGCTCGCGGCGGCCCTGTCCGGCCCGACGCTGCGCATCTATCACCACACGGACGTGCGCGGCGTGGAGATCGGAGGCGCGGCCAAGAACGTGCTCGCCATCGCCTGCGGGGCAGTGGTGGGGCGGGGCCTCGGCGAGAGCGCGAAGGCCGCGCTCATCGCCCGCGGCTTCGCGGAGCTCCTGCGCTTCGCGCGCGCCTACGGCGCCAGGGCCGAGACGCTCATGGGGCTGTCCGGCCTTGGGGATCTCGTGCTCACCTGCTCGTCCGCGCAGTCGCGCAACTTCTCCTTCGGCCAGCGCCTCGGCCGGGGCATGAACGCCCGGGAGGCCTCCGGCGGAAAGCTCGTGGAAGGCGCCACCACCGCGGGCGCCCTCGTGGCGCTGGCGCGCGCGAAAAACGTCGACATGCCGATCGCCGAGGCCGTCGAGCAGATCCTTTCCGGCGCGTGGACCCTCGATCAGGCGGTCGATGCGCTCATGAACCGTCCGATCAAGTCCGAACACTGAGAGTGAAGAGTAGACACATCATGGCGCACTGGCTCTACAAGTCCGAACCCTCCGTCTGGTCCTGGGACCAGCAGGTCGCAGAAGGCGAGAAGGGCACCCATTGGAACGGCGTGCGCAACCATGTCGCCAAGCAGAACCTGATGGCGATGAAAAAGGGTGAGCAGGGCTTCTTCTATCATTCCAACGAAGGCAAGGCCGTTGTCGGCATCGTGGAGGTGATCAAGGAATACTACCCCGACCACACGGACGAGAGCGGCAAGTTCGGCATGGTGGACATCAAGGCCGTGAAGCCCTTCAAGCGCCCCGTGACCCTCGACGAGATCAAGAAGCAGCCGGGCCTCGAAAAGATGATCCTCGTCAACAATTCCCGCCTCTCGGTTCAGCCGGTCACAGACGAGGAATGGGAGATCGTCTGCCGGATGGGCGGACTTTAGGGCGAAGTCGGCACAAATCGGTAATGACCTGTTATGGGAAAGGCGAAAAGCCCGTCCTCTTCCCGCGTTCCTCTGCCGATATTGTGGATCACGAGCGGCCTTGTCCCATCGGCGCTGCGCCGGTCCGAGACGATGGCGATATGCGGCAGGTTTCCGGGCAGCACCTGCGTGACCAGATCCCCCGGCCGGTAATCCGCCGGGTCGGGCGTGACAGGCAGGGATGCGCCCTTGCGCTGGAAGAGCTTTTGCAGGTTGGGCACGCGGCGGTGATCGATATTCGGGTCGGGCCGCTGCAATCCCCATTGCCTGGGATAAGACGCGAATGAGGATTTCATGTCCTCATGCACGAGCTTCTGCAGGTCGATGTTCAAGGCGGTGCGATAGGCCCGCACGATCACATCCGTGCAAACGCCCTGCTCCGGCGAAACGTCGCCGCCGGGATAGGACAGGCGCACATAGGCCGGATTGTAGGTGAGCGTCACACCCACTTGCTCCCTTGCGGCCTTGACCAGTCGCAGAGGCGGATTGTCGGTCGTCTCCGCCCATGCACAGGGCGATGCAACCAGAGCCAACGCAAGCAGGAAGACGCTGGGCCACCTACGCCAGGCGTTTAAAGAGAAGCTCTTGGCCGTAATAGCCGATGAGTGATCCAGCGATGCCGCCCCGACAAAGCTGAGCAAGCCGTAAACGACAAACCGCATGGATCCTCCCTGTTCTGGGAAGGGAGGTTAGGCTACTACCGCCCAAACCGCAATAACATTACAATTCCTGTGCGCGAGGTAGCCCTCGGCCAGTCCTCAATAGCAGCCGCGACCAAAGTCCGATCCGACCCCGCTTGCTCAGCGCCTCTCTTCTTCCGTAAACCTAGCTCTAAATCCATCATGGGAGCATCTGGGAGAAGCGCCATGGACGAGAAGATCTACGACGTGCCGGCTGAATGGGCGCATCGGGCCTATCTGGACGATGCGGGCTACCGCGCGAAGTACGAAGCCTCGGTGAAGGACCCGGAGACGTTCTGGGCGGAGGAAGCCAAGCGCATCCACTGGTTCCGGGAGCCGACCCGGATCAAGAACACCAATTTCGGCCCCGGCAGCGTCTCGATCCGCTGGTTCGAGGACGGGGTCACCAACGTGGCCTATAACTGCATCGACCGGCACCTGCACACCCGGGGCGACCAGGTCGCCATCATCTGGGAAGGCGACGACCCGTCCGAATCGAAAAAGATTACCTACCGTGAGCTGCACGCCCAGGTCTGCCGCATGGCCAATATCATGCGCAACCGCGGCGTCTCGAAGGGCGACCGGGTCACGATCTACATGCCGATGATCCCGGAAGCCGCCTATGCGATGCTGGCCTGCGCCCGTCTCGGGGCGATCCACTCCGTGGTGTTCGGCGGCTTCTCGCCCGATTCGCTGGCGAGCCGCATCCAGGACGCCAAGTCGGCCTTCATCGTCACGGCCGACGAGGGCCTGCGCGGCGGCCGGAAAGTTCCCCTGAAGGTGAACGTGGACGCGGCCATCGAGCGCGTCGGGCCGGGCGTGGTCGACCACGTGCTCGTGGTGCGCCGCACCGGCGGGGCGGTCAACATGGTGCCGGGCCGGGACGTCTATTACGACGAGGCCGCCAGCATGGTCTCCGACGATTGCCCCTACGAGGAGATGAACGCGGAGGATCCGCTGTTCATCCTCTACACCTCAGGGAGCACCGGCGCCCCGAAGGGGGTGCTGCACACAACCGGCGGCTATCTCGTCTATACGGCGATGACGCACCAATACGTGTTCGACTACCACGACGGCGACATCTACTGGTGCACCGCCGACGTGGGCTGGGTGACGGGCCATTCCTACATCCTCTACGGACCGCTCGCGAACGGCGCGACCACGCTCATGTTCGAAGGCGTGCCCACCTATCCGTCGATCTCCCGCTTCTGGGAGGTCATCGACAAGCACAGCGTGAACATCTTCTACACCGCCCCGACGGCCATCCGCTCGCTCATGCAGGCGGGCGAGGAGCCGGTGAAGAAGACCTCGCGCAAGTCCCTGCGCCTCTTAGGGTCCGTGGGCGAGCCGATCAATCCGGAAGCCTGGGAATGGTATCACCGGGTGGTCGGCGACGGCCGCTGCCCCATCGTGGACACCTGGTGGCAGACGGAGACCGGCGGCATCCTCATCACGCCGCTGCCCGGCGCGACGAAGCTCAAGCCGGGCTCGGCCACCCGCCCCTTCTTCGGCGTGAAGCCCGAGGTGGTGGATGCGGACGGCAAGGTCCTGGAGGGCGCCGCCGAGGGCAACCTCGTGATGGCCGATTCCTGGCCCGGGCAGATGCGCACGGTCTATGGAGACCACGAGCGCTTCGTGCAGACCTACTTCTCCACCTATCCGGGCAAGTACTTCACCGGCGACGGCTGCCGGCGCGATGCGGACGGCTATTACTGGATCACCGGCCGCGTGGACGACGTGATCAACGTCTCCGGCCACCGCATGGGCACGGCGGAAGTCGAGTCGGCGCTGGTGGCGCATCCGAAGGTCTCGGAAGCCGCCGTCGTCGGCTACCCGCACGACATCAAGGGCCAGGGCATCTACGCCTATGTGACCCTGATGGCGGGCGAGCAGCCCTCGGAAGACCTGCGCAAGGAGCTGGTGGCCTGGGTCCGCAAGGAGATCGGCCCCATCGCCTCGCCGGACCTGATCCAGTTCGCCCCGAGCCTGCCCAAGACCCGCTCGGGCAAGATCATGCGCCGGATCCTGCGCAAGATCGCCGAGGACGAGTTCGGCTCGCTGGGCGACACCTCGACGCTCGCCGATCCCGGCGTGGTCGACGACCTCATCACCAACCGCCAGAACAAGCGCACGCAGGCGGCGTGATCGTCCCAAGACCACCCTCTCCACGTCATGGCCGTCCCCGGACTTGATCCGGGGACGGGATGACGGACTAGGGTCGGGACTCATAACCAGAACGCGATGATTGCAGCGATGTGGACGGCGGCCAAGTAATTCTGGGCGAGCTTGTCATAGCGCGTTGCGATACGACGGAAGTCCTTGAGCCGACAGATC
>Ga0182742_1001922_pt1 | contig 24733 bp, 18 predicted proteins | sample eDN5th37CBELigMG_FD_128880 | JGI IMG/M metagenome (GOLD analysis project Ga0182742, IMG submission 128880) | Enriched Miracle-Growth compost microbial communities from Emeryville, California, USA - eDNA 5th pass 37_C BE-Lig MG (version 2)... ...
AAAAGGTTATCGGCTTTAACTCTTCCGCTGATACACAAAAGGATTTAAAACCTGGTGAATACTTATCTATGGTATTACCTGAAGATTTATTAAAATTCGGATTAATTCCTGAGTTTGTAGGTCGTTTACCAGTTATTACAACGCTAGAGCCATTAGATGAGGAAGCGCTTGTACGTATTTTAACTGAGCCTAAAAATGCTTTGGTCAAACAATATCAAAAGCTTCTTGAGCTTGATAATGTTAAGCTAGAGTTTGATAAGGGTGCATTAGACGCCATTGCCAAAGAAGCGATTAAACGTAATACTGGAGCACGTGGTCTTCGTGCAATTATTGAAGGTATTATGCTTGATTTAATGTACGAGGTTCCTTCACGTGATGATTTAACTACTTGCGTGATTACAGAAGAAACTGTAAAAAGTAAGGCGATTCCAGAATTAACTGAGCAGAAAAAAGCTGCAAAGGGTAAAGAGGAAAGTGCTTAACATAACTTAAAAGTGGATAAAGGACCACCCTGTGTACGCTAAGTATATGGGGTGGGCTTTCACGTTTGGGAGAGATAAAGATGTATCTACGTCAAAATACAGTTCCAGTTAAAGTTGGCAATCTAACGATAGGTGGCAGCAATGAAGTGCTCATACAAAGTATGTGCACAACTAAAACTGCTAATGTTGAAGCAACAGTTGCTGAAATATTACGTTTAGAAGAGGCTGGCTGTCAGCTTGTTCGAGTCACGGTGAATAACATGGAAGCTGCTGAAGCGATAAAGGAAATAAAAAAGCAAATTCATATTCCGCTTGTAGCAGATATTCATTTTGATTATCGTTTAGCTTTAAAAGCAATAGAAAATGGAATTGATAAGGTTCGTATTAATCCTGGTAATATCGGACGCCGTGAAAAAGTTGAAGCAGTCGTTAATGCTTGTAAAGAAAAAGGAATTCCGATTCGTATTGGCGTTAATGCTGGTTCACTTGAAAATCACTTGCTAGAGAAATATGGCTATCCAACACCAGAAGCAATGGTTGAATCTGCACTTTATCATATATCTATTTTAGAGGAATTAGATTTTCACGATATTATCGTCAGTCTAAAGGCTTCAGATGTTCCGATGGCAATCAAAGCTTATTCAATGGCGGCTGAAAAAATAAAATATCCGCTGCATTTAGGGATAACCGAAGCAGGTACTTTACATTCTGGTACGATTAAAAGTGCTGCTGGTATTGGTGCATTACTTAGTCTTGGTATCGGAAGTACATTACGTATCAGCTTGTCAGCAGACCCAGTTGAAGAAGTTAAAGTGGCACGTGAGCTCCTGAAAACCTTTGGACTTATTACTAATGCAGCAACATTAATATCATGTCCGACTTGCGGTCGTTTGGATATTGATTTGTTCTCTGTTGCAAATGAAGTAGAGGACTATATTTCTAAATTAAAAGTACCGATTAAGGTTTCTGTTCTTGGCTGTGCTGTAAACGGTCCAGGAGAGGCTAGAGAGGCTGATATTGGAATCGCCGGTGCTCGTGGCGAAGGGTTGCTGTTCCGCTATGGACAGATGATTAGAAAGGTTCCTGAGGCGGAGCTAGTTAACGAGCTCAAAAAAGAAATTGATGAAATTGTAAGAGTGTTTGAAGAAACTGGTGAAATTCCAGGTCGTAAAGAGCATGTAAAACATGTATAGCAAAATAACTGCAGTGTATGAATATTTTTGTCGTGCACTGCAGTTTTTTAGTTTATTCCCTATGAAAATATTGCTTGGATAGATTATTCCATTATTTGCAAGGCAATACTAATAAAAAAAGTATGTCTTGGAAACGAATGGAGAGATTTTTATATGGAATTAAACGGTATATTAGTTGCGATTCAAATGTTTTTTATTATCGTAATCGGTTTATACTTCTTTACGCTATTGCGCAATCAAAAAACAAATAAGGTCGCAGTTGAAAAAGAATCACAAAAGGAAATGGATAAGCTGCGCAAGCTTCGTCAAATCTCTTTGACTAAGCCTTTGGCAGAAAAGACAAGACCTCAGTCTATGAATGATATTGTCGGGCAAGTGGATGGTTTAAAGGCATTAAAAGCAGCACTTTGCAGCGCTAACCCACAGCATGTCATTATATACGGCCCTCCTGGTGTAGGTAAAACCGCTGCCGCTCGAGTTATTTTAGAGCAGGCAAAGAAAAATAAGCAATCCCCCTTTACAGCAAATGCTACATTCACAGAAATCGATGCGACTACTGCTCGCTTTGATGAACGGGGAATTGCAGATCCACTGATTGGCTCTGTCCATGATCCTATCTATCAAGGTGCTGGTGCGATGGGCGTTGCAGGCATTCCTCAGCCCAAATTAGGAGCGGTCACTAAAGCTCATGGTGGCATATTATTTATAGATGAAATTGGTGAGCTTCATCATATCCAGATGAATAAGCTCCTAAAAATATTAGAAGATCGTAAAGTTTATTTAGAAAGTGCATATTATCATTCTGAAGATACGAATATTCCAGCACATATTCACGATATGTTTCAAAATGGTTTACCTGCAGACTTCAGATTAGTTGGAGCAACAACACGCTCGCCTCAAGATATTCCTCCTGCACTTCGATCACGTTGCATGGAAATATTTTTTAGACCTCTACTACGCGATGAAATTGCAGAGATTGCTATGCATGCTGTAACAAAAATTGGTGTGCCTGCTGACTCGAAGGCAATTGAGGTAGTTAAAAATTATGCAACCAATGGGCGAGAAGCGGTAAACATTATTCAGCTTGCTGCGGGTATCGTCTTAAGTGAACAGCGTCTAAAAATAGAAGTGAAAGATATTGAATGGGTCGTTAATAGTAGCCAAATACCACCTCGTCCTGAACGTAAGGTTCCTCAAGCACCACAGGTTGGTTATGTTAATGGCTTAGCGGTTATGGGGCCGAGTATTGGAGCGTTACTCGAAATTGAAGTAAATACAATTTTCACAACAGATAAAGGTCAATTTAAGATTACTGGTGTTGTTGATGAAGAAGAGCTTACAGGAGCAGGAAAAACAATTCGTCGTAAAAGTATGGCAAAGGAATCTGTTGAAAATGTATTGACCGTATTAAAGGCAAGAGGTTTAAAACCAGATCAGTATGACATTCATATCAATTTCCCAGGAGGAACACCAGTAGATGGTCCTTCTGCAGGTATTGCGATGGCAATTGCGATTACATCTTCTATTCTAAATATGCCTGTTGATAATAGAATAGCTTTAACTGGTGAAATTAGTGTTCAGGGTAAGGTGAAGCCAGTTGGCGGTGTACTAGCAAAAGTTGAAGCGGCTTTCCAAGCAGGGGCGACTAAGGTTATTATACCTAAAGAGAATTGGCAAGATATTTTTGCTCATTTGAACGGCTTACAAGTTATTCCTGTGACTACTTTTGATGAGGTGCTTTCATGTGTATTTCCTAGTATGTCTCAGGTGCAAAGTGAAGAGCTGGGTAATATGTTCAAGAAAGCATAGTACAAAAGCAAAGTATATATCATATACGCTATTTGCAGGTAGAACCATCTGAATGATAATATATAGTATGATTGAATAATGGAGGTGTTGTAATGGTATCAAATAAATTAAAAGCTCGTCGTATTCCGTTGCTCCCTCTAAGGGGTCTGCTCGTTTATCCGAGTATGGTATTACACTTAGATGTTGGCAGAGAAGTGTCAATTAAGGCATTAGAGAAAGCGATGTTGGATGATCAAATGATACTTCTATGCTCACAGGTGGAAGTAGGGATTGATAATCCTGGTGAAGATGATATTTTCCGCGTAGGTACGGTTTCTAAAATAAAACAAATGTTAAAGCTGCCTAATGGCACAATAAGAGTACTTGTTGAAGGGATTAATCGTGCGGAAATAGTACAGTTTTATAACGTTGAGCAGCATTTTGAGGTTCAAGTAAAGGAACTGCATGAAGATGACAATAGAACGGCTGAGCAACATGCATTAATGCGTAATGCACTTAAAAAGTTTGAGGATTATGCTACGCTGTCTAAAAAAATAACGCCAGAAACATATGCAGCTGTTGCGGATATTGAGGAGCCAGGTCGACTAGCTGATGTGATTACAAGCCATTTGCCACTAAAATTAAAGGATAAGCAGCAAATACTAGAGCTTGTCGATGTGACTACACGTTTAGAAAAGCTTATTTCCTTTATAAGCAATGAGCATGAGGTTCTAGAAATGGAACGTCAGATCGGGCAACGTGTGAAAAAGCAAATGGAAAAAACGCAAAAGGAATATTATTTGCGTGAGCAGATGAAGGCTATTCAAAAAGAGCTTGGGGAAAAAGAGGGTAGACTAGGGGAAGTAGAAGAGCTCCGTAGTCAAATTGAAGAGATTGAATTTCCAGAGGATGTACTAGCAAAGGTTAACAAGGAAATTGATCGTCTTGAAAAAACTCCACAGTCCTCTGCTGAGGGTGGCATTATTCGTAACTATATTGATTGGTTAATTGGCTTGCCTTGGAATAAAATTGTTGAGTCAGAAATCAATATAAAACAAGCCGAAGATATTTTAAATGCAGATCATTATGGTTTAGAAAAACCAAAAGAGCGTGTACTAGAATATTTAGCAGTACAAAAGCTTGTAAATAAAATTAAAGGTCCTATTTTATGCTTAGTTGGTCCTCCTGGGGTTGGTAAAACCTCTTTAGCAAAATCAATTGCTAAATCGATGGGCAGAGAATTTGTTCGTATTTCATTGGGCGGAGTTCGTGATGAAGCAGAAATTCGTGGGCATCGTCGCACTTATATTGGTGCAATGCCAGGAAGAATTATTCAAGGGATGAAAACTGCCGGCTCTAGTAACCCCGTATTTTTACTTGATGAAATCGATAAAATGGCTTCTGATTTTAGAGGTGACCCTGCATCAGCATTGCTTGAAGTGCTAGATCCGGAACAAAACAATACATTTAGTGACCACTATATTGAAGTTCCATATGATTTATCTAAGGTTATGTTTGTCACAACAGCTAACTCACTAGAAACGATTCCAAGACCATTATTAGATCGTATGGAAATTTTACAGGTTCCAGGCTACACAGAATTAGAAAAGCTAGAAATAGCTAAACGCTATTTATTGCCTAAGCAAATCGAGCATCATGGTTTAGCAAGCATCGAATTACAAGTGCTTGATGAAGCTATTCAATTTATTATTCGCGAGTATACGCGTGAATCTGGCGTACGTCGTTTAGAGCAGCATATAGCTGCGGTTTGTCGTAAAGCTGCAAAGGTTGTAGTAAGTGATGAGACGATTACATCAATCGTAGTTGATAAAGCAAAAATTAAAGAATGGCTAGGACAGCCTAAGTTCAGATATGGTTCAATTGATTTAGAACATCAAATTGGAGCAGTAACTGGTTTAGCATGGACAGAGGTTGGCGGAGATACTTTAGTAATCGAAGTGTCTACAATGCCGGGAACAGGTAAGCTTAATTTAACAGGTAAGCTTGGAGATGTAATGAAGGAATCTGCACAAGCAGCTTATAGCTATATTCGTTCGCATGCAGAGCAGTTAAATATAAACCCTAAGTTCCATGAAACGTTAGATGTACATATTCATATTCCAGAGGGTGCAATTCCTAAGGATGGTCCATCAGCTGGAATTACGATGGCGACAGCATTAATATCAGCGTTAAGTGGAGCTTATGTAAATAAAGATGTTGCAATGACAGGGGAAATTACGTTACGTGGTCGTGTGCTTCCAATCGGTGGATTAAAAGAGAAATCACTTGCTGCACATCGAGCAGGTATTAAAAAGGTATTGTTACCAATTGATAATAAACGCGATTTAGATGACATTCCAGATACGATTAAGCAAGATATGGAATTTGTTCCTGTTGCACATTTAGATGAAGTGCTTAAGCACGCATTAATTGCTACAGAATAGGATGTTTAAATTATGAAAATAAAAGAATCAGAGTTTGTAATAAGTGCTGTCAGACCGAATCAGTATCCTATAGATGGGTTACCTGAAATTGCACTTGCTGGCCGCTCAAACGTAGGTAAGTCCTCGTTAATAAATAAGATGATATTACGCAAAAACCTGGCTCGTACGAGTTCACAGCCAGGTAAAACACAGCAATTAAATTATTATCGTATTAATAAAGAGATTTATTTTGTTGATTTTCCAGGCTACGGCTATGCAAAGGTATCAAAAACGCAGCGTGAGCAGTTCGGTCAGATGATAGAAACCTATTTACAAAGCAGACAACAGCTAGTTGTACAGCTATTGGTGATTGATATTCGTCATGAGCCTTCTAAAGATGATGTTTTAATGTATAATTGGTTAAAGCATTTTGAAATTCCGACTTGCATCGTGTGTACGAAGGCAGATAAAATACCGCGTTCAAAATGGCAAAAGCATATTAAGGTCATAAAGCAAAGTCTAGAAGCCGATCCTGCTGATAAGATCATATTATTCTCTTCTGAAACAGGGATGGGGCGAGAGGAGCTTTGGGAACATATTTTACTTCGAATTGATGAAGCGAAGCAGCAAAATCCAGAAGCCTTTATTTCTCAAATGGTTGAAGAGACAGAAGAGATAGATGAAGCATATGATATAGAAACAAGTCAGCTTGAAGAAAAAGTATAGCTAAATTTTTAATAACTATAGGCTTGTCCTATGGTTATTTCTTTATAAGCAGGGAAATAATACGCGAGAAGTTGTAATAGTTTAGCCATACATTTTTATTAATTTTGACTATGTTCTATGTTATAATCATTACAGTTAAAGAACTTGTACAAGTGAAAGGAGACCCACATGCATATTCTAGTTGTAGGATTAAACTACAAAACTGCTCCCGTTGAGGTGCGTGAAAAGTTTGCATTAGCTGAAGAGCAGTTACCGCAAGCCTTGCAAAAATTAAAATCTACGACAAGTATTTTAGAATGTGCGATTGTTGCAACATGTAATCGAACAGAAATATATGTTGTACTTGATCGTTCACAAATATGTGGTCACTATGTACGTACATTTATCGAGGAATGGTTTCAATTAGAACGTGAACAATTCACAAATAATTTATATATGTATGAAGATACTAACGCTATTAGGCACTTATTTAGTGTAACGTCTGGGCTCGATTCCATGATTATCGGCGAAACGCAAATTTTAGGACAAGTCAGAGATGCTTTTTTTGAGGCACAACAACAGAAGGCTACAGGAACTGTTTTTAATAAACTGTTTAAGGAAGCCATTACTTTAGCAAAGCGTGCTCATACTGAAACAAAGATTGGTGAGCTAGCAGTATCAGTTAGTTACGCTGCTGTTGAGCTTGGTAAGCATATCTTTGGTCAATTTGAAAATAAAAATGTTATGATATTTGGTGCAGGTGAGACAGGTGAGCTTACAGCAAAGCATCTAAATGCTAATGGTGCTAAGCATATAACGGTTGCGAATCGTTCATATGATAAAGCGGTAGAACTTGCTAATAAATTTTCAGGAACTGCTTGTACATTAGAGGATGCAAAAGCACGCCTTTTACAAACAGATATTGTTATAAGCTCAACGGCTTCACCACAGTATGTACTCACTTCACAGGATGTACAGCGTGTGATGCAGCAGCGTCCAAATCGTCCTTTATTTATGATTGATATTGCTGTGCCACGAGATTTTGATCCAAAAATTAGTCAAATCGATAATGTGTTTTTATATGACATAGATGACCTGCAGCATATCGTAGAAGCAAATCTATCGATGCGAAAACAGGAAGCTAAAAAAATTGAGCTTATCATTAACAAAGCAATTGATGAATTTGAACAATGGTATAAGACATTAGGTGTCGTTCCTATTATTCGTTCATTACAAAATAAAGCAGCTGACATTCATGAGCAAACAGTGCAAAGTATGTTTAATAAACTGCCTAATTTATCTGAGCAAGAACAGAAGGTTATTCGTAAATTAACTAAAAGTATGGTTAACCAAATGATTCAAGATCCTATATTACAAGTGAAGGAATTAGCTGGACAACGAAAAGCTGATGAGATTATGGATACTTTTGTCCAATTATTTCAGCTTCAGGATCAATTAAAGCAGCTTGAAGTTGAAGAAAAGCAGCAAATAGAAGTTCAAGATGCACAGAAGCAAAATGTTCCTCAGCAGACATCAATGGTCCGTTCTGCACAAAAAGTAGCTTCATTTGTAAGAGTTTAATATTATACGTTGGCTAAAACCCTAGAGTTTAGTACTATAAAGACAGTAAAACACAGGGTGGTGCATGAATGAACGCAACTGCTTGGTTATATGATGCGATTGTATATATATATGCCCTGAGTCTGTTGTTTTACTTTTCGGATTTTATATATGAAAATCGGAGAGCAAAACTAATAGGCACAGGGCTACTTATTTTTGTATGGCTTATCTCAGGGGTATTTATTGTCTCAAGAACATTGAGGCTACTTCAGCTACCTGTATTTGAGTTTTCAACATTTGAGCTTTTACATTGGTTTAGCTGGTTGCTTATTACAGTAGCCTTTATAAGCAGTCAATATTTCCGCATGAAGGTACTCGTCTTCTTTGTAAATGTTTTAGGCTTTGCTGTATTCGCCTTGAACATGTATAGCTCATCTCGCGAGGGACAGACGTTAGATTTAGAGCGCACAACAGTAGATTTGCTTTATGTTCATATTTCACTCATTATTACATCCTATGTTTTTTTAACGGTTGGTTGTTTACTCGCTATTATGTATTTAATATTACATAATAGATTAAAGAAGAAAAAATGGACAAAGTGGCTTAAAAACTTCCCGAGCTTAGAGTTAATTCAACGTGCCATTGATCGATTTGTAATAGTAGGGTTTCCACTACTTATTATGGCACTTTCAATAGCGATGATATCACTTATTGTAGAGGGAGAAGCTAAATTACTGTTTGATGTGCAGTCTTTAATTTCAGTCGTTTCCATCGGTATATTTGGCTATTATATTTATCAGCGCTCAGTTAGAAAAAAACATGGTTATTATTTAGCACGATTGTATATAGTGGCATACGCGGTTCAAATTCTAAATATGTTTGCAAATGAAATATCTAGCTTTCATTAATGAAAGGTAAGGTGCTGATGATGGAGCATGCTAAAGCAAAAGGCTATATCCCAATTATGGTTGAAGTCAATAGTTTACATTGGTTAATTGTTGGGGGTGGAACCATTGCTACACGTAAGGTGAATACTTTGCTTAGGCAAGGTGTCACTCACATAACGGTAGTTGCTCCCGACCTTTCAGAAGAACTTATTGAAGCTAACACGCTAGGCTATATAAAATACTGTCCTGATAAGTACAAAATTTCACATTTACAAGGAAAGCAAATTGTATACGCAGCTACTGATGATCATGTACTAAATCGAACGATTTGTCGTGATGCAAAGCTATATCATTTACTCGTTTGCAACGTCAGTGAACAAGAGCAAGGAAGCTTTATTACCCCTTCTTTCTTTCAGCGCGAGGATATAATCTTCTCTGTTTCTTCACAAGGTAAAAGTCCAATTGTAACGAAAATAATTGGTGATGAATGGGCCAAATATGTAGATGATCGTTTTGCTAAACAGCTTCCTATGCTTGAGCGTTTACGTCAAGATTTGAAGCGCGATATACAGCAGCCTGCATTAAGACATCAAATTTTACGTGAAGCGACACCTCAACTTTTATATGATGAAATTAAAGATTATAATGTATGGTATACAGCTTTACTAAAACATAACTGCTAATGGTTGTAATAAGACTCGTGAGTAATCGTGAGTCTTATTCGCGAATAAAGGAGATTATATAATGAATCCAAGAGTCATTAAGGTCGGTACTCGTCAAAGTCAATTAGCACTGACACAGACAGGACAAGTGATAGCACACTTAGAGGAACTATGTAAAAAGCACCGGCTCCCGTTTACCTTTGAAGTGCATAAAATTGTGACTAAAGGTGATAAGATTTTAGACGTCACCTTATCAAAAGTTGGTGGTAAAGGCTTGTTTGTTAAAGAAATTGAACAAGCACTATTAGACGGTGTTATAGATATTGCTGTTCACAGTATGAAGGATATGCCCTATGAATTTCCAAAGGGCTTAATTAATGGTGCAATTCCAAAACGATTAACAGCTCAAGACTGCTTAATTATGAAGGAAGGAACTAGCTTTGATGATTTACCTCAGGGTGCAAAGGTAGGCACAAGCAGCTTAAGACGCTCAAGTCAATTAAAAGCCGCTAGACCTGATCTTAATTTGCAATGGATACGTGGAAATATAGATTCTCGTATCAAAAAGTTAGAAACTGAAGGCTTCGATGCTATTGTTTTAGCTGCAGCCGGCTTAACGCGAATGGGCTGGACAGATCGTATTACAACCTATATTCCTGAGCATATTTGTGTTCCTGCTGTTGGGCAAGGAGCATTAGGTGTACAATGCCGAGAAGCAGATAAAGAGGTTGTTGAATTACTAGCTTTATATAATGATGAAAATTCAGCTAAAACAGTAACTGCGGAGCGTAGCTTTTTAGGCACTTTACAAGGCGGCTGCCAAGTGCCAATTGGAGCACATGCCACAGTTACAAAATCAAATGATGGCGCTCAAGTCATTGAATTAACGGGTATAATTGGTTCACCTGACGGATCAAAAATATTAAAGGAAGTTCGTAGTGGGACTGATCCTGTAACATTAGGGGCAGAGGTTGCTGAGTATCTATTAGCTACAGGTGGAAAAGAAATCTTATCAGAAATTGAGGTCTAGTGAATGAAAAAAGGGAAGGTTTTTTTAGTAGGTGCTGGACCTGGTGATCCAAAGCTAATTACAATAAAAGGTTTACAGTGTATTAAACAATGTACAGCTATCGTTTATGATCGTTTAGCTAGTCCCCGTCTGTTAAAGGAAGCACCGAAATCAGCAAAGCGTGTATACGTAGGTAAATTACCTGATAGACATACGATGAAACAAGAGGATATAAATCAGCTACTTGTTGATTTAGCGTTAGAGGGGCATATTGTGACAAGATTAAAAGGTGGCGATCCTACTATTTTTGGCCGAGTAGGAGAGGAAGCAGAGCTTCTAAAAGCTAACAATATTGACTATGAAATTGTCCCTGGTATTACATCTGCAATTTCAGTTCCAGCCTATGCGGGCATTCCTGTCACACATCGTAATCATGCTTCAAGCCTGTCGATTATTACAGGACATGAAAAACCAGAAAAATTAGACCATTCAATTAATTGGGCTAAAGTAACGCAAGCTACAGGCACGCTATTGTTTTTAATGGGCGTAGCGAAAATTAGCTATATTTCTGAGCAGTTAATGAAGTATGGGCGTGATCCACATACGCCTGTTGCATTAGTAAGATGGGGCACAACACCTGAGCAACAAACGTTAATTGGTGAGTTACATAATATTGCCGAAAAAGTGAATACCCATAAATTTGAATCACCTGCCATTATCATTGTTGGTGATGTTGTTAAGCAGCGTGAAACATTAATCTGGTATGAAAAAATGCCGCTATTTGGTACACGTATTTTGCTAACACGAGCTGCTGAGCAAAGCGCTGAGTTTGCAACAAAAATTGATGAGCTTGGTGGCGAGCCTTGTGAGTTTCATGTAATCTCATTAGAAAAAGTACGAGAAGAAGAAAAAGTAAGAGCCATTGAGCTAGTTTGTAAGCAAATTGAACGTTATGAATGGATCATCTTAACGAGTACAAATGGAGTAAACCATTTCTTTAGCTGGCTAGCCGAATACCGCATTGATATTCGTCGCTTTGCACAATCAAAGTTTGTCGCAGTTGGGCCAAAGACTGCAGATGCGCTGAAGGAAAAAGGCATTTATGTAGATTTAATTGCTGAGCGGTTTGATGCTGAAGGTATCATTGAAGTTATGAAGGAAGAAGCATTAGCTGGCAAACATATTTTAATTCCTCATAGTAATATGGCAAGAGAGATTTTAACACAGCATTTTACAGCTATTGGTGCGCAAGTCACTGATTTACCGATATATGAAAATGTTATAGCAACTGATCAGGAGCCTTTTATTATAGATTGGCTAAAAGAACATCATATTCATATTTTAACGTTTACTAGCTCATCAACAGTTATTAGTTTTATTGAAGTATTAAAGCTACATGGTATTGAACATCCAATTGAACTAATTAAAACATATCCTATTGCTAGTATCGGTCCAATTACAACAAAAACATTACAATCATATGGCTTAGAGGCTACAGTAGAAGCAAGCGAAGCAACTATTGATAGTTTAATTGAAGCGATTATTGCATATAGACTACAGCAGCAAAGACCACTCACACTATATTAAGTGCATATCTTAGGAGGAACACACGCTATGACATTTCCAATAACAAGACATAGAAGATTACGTCAATCTACAACACTACGCCGTATGGTAAGAGAGAATGAGCTTACAACAAACGATTTAATTTATCCTATTTTTGTTACACATGGTGAAAGCGTAAAAGAAGAAATTCCATCTATGCCAGGTGTTTATCATTTGTCTTTAGATTTATTAAAGGCCGAAATTGAAGAGGTAGTTAGATTAGGTATTCCAGCTGTCTTACTGTTCGGTGTACCAAGCTATAAAGACGCAGTTGGTAGCTCGGCTTATGATGACAATGAGGTTGTTCAGCGTGCAACACGTCTTATTAAGCAATGGGCTCCGGAGCTTGTTGTCATAGCAGATACATGTTTATGTCAGTTTACTGATCATGGACATTGTGGTGTAGTTAAGCTTGATGAATCTACAGGTGTGGCACATGTAGACAATGATCAGTCTTTATCGCTACTTGTAAAGACAGCAGTTTCACAAGCCAAAGCTGGTGCAGATATTATAGCGCCTTCTAATATGATGGATGGTTTTGTAGGTGCAATTCGCCAAGGCTTGGATGAAGCAGGCTATACACATATATCTATAATGTCTTATTCAGTAAAATATGCTTCAGCTTATTATGGTCCATTCCGTGATGCAGCACATTCCGCTCCGCAATTTGGTGATCGTAAAACATATCAAATGGATCCTGCAAATGTTAAGGAGGCGATTCGCGAAGCAGAATCAGATGTCATAGAAGGCGCAGATTTCTTAATGGTCAAGCCTGCACTTGCTTATCTTGATGTAGTAAAGACGCTTAGTGATAATTTCGAATTGCCTGTCGTTGCTTATAATGTTAGTGCGGAATATTCGATGTTTAAGGCAGCAGCTCAAAATGGCTGGATTAATGAAAAATCAATCGTACTCGAATCTTTACTAGGTATGAAACGTGCAGGAGCAGATCTTATTATTACTTATCATGCAAAAGATATTGCTATCTGGTTAAAGGAGAATGAATAATGTCAAACATCCGTATCGATACAAAATCTAAAGCTGCGTTTGAAAGAGCTAAAAAAGTTATTCCTGGTGGTGTGAATAGCCCAGTTAGAGCTTTTAAATCTGTAGGCTTAACGCCTGTTTATGTAGAGCGTGGCGAGGGAAGTCGAATTTATGATATCGATGGCAATAGCTACATTGATTATATTTTATCATGGGGACCGCTTATTGCTGGACATGCCCATCCAGAAGTAGTTGAAATGTTAGCTAAAACAGCTGCAAAGGGCACAAGCTTTGGTGCACCAACTGAGCTTGAGACGCTTATGGCTGAGCTCGTTGTAGAGCGAGTACCTTCAGTTGATATTGTTCGTATGGTTAACTCTGGAACAGAAGCAACGATGAGTGCCCTACGTTTGGCACGTGGATATACAAATAGAAATAAAATATTAAAATTTGAAGGCTCATATCATGGGCATGCTGATAGCTTGCTTATTAAGGCGGGCTCAGGTGTAGCTACACTAGGCTTACCGGATTCTCCAGGTGTTCCTGCAACGGTTGCGGCTAATACGATTACATGTGCGTATAACGACTTAGAAGCAGTAAAAGAAGCGTTTAAATTATATGGTGACGATATTGCTTGTGTTATTGTAGAGCCTGTAGCGGGTAATATGGGGGTTGTTCCTCCGTTACCAGGCTTCTTAGAGGGCCTACGTCAATTAACAACAGAAAGTGGAAGCTTACTTATTTTTGATGAGGTTATGACAGGCTTCCGTGTTGCATATAGCTGTGCACAAGGACATTTTGGTGTAACACCTGATTTAACATGCTTTGGTAAAGTCATAGGTGGAGGTTTACCTGTAGGGGCATACGGTGGTAAGGCTGAGATTATGTCACAAATCGCTCCTAGCGGTCCGATATATCAAGCTGGTACATTATCAGGTAATCCATTAGCGATGGCTGCTGGCTATACAACACTTAAGTTAATGACAGAGTCTAATTATGAGCAGCTAGAGAAAAAAGCAGCTAGATTACAAGAGGGATTTGAAGCAAATGCTAAAAAGTATGGGGTCCCACTTACAGTTAATCGTGTAGGCTCTATGGTTTGTCCATTCTTTACAGCTGAACAAGTTATTAATTTTGATACAGCAAGAAATTCGAACCTTGATCATTTTAGATCATATTTTGCAACGATGCTTGATGAAGGTATTTGTCTACCACCTTCTCAATTTGAAGGATTATTTTTATCTATAGCACATTCAGATGAAGATATTGAGCGTACAATTGAAGCTCAAGGCATTGCTTTATCTAAGCTATCGGTTTAATCGGAGTTAGGAGTATTATAATGATTAATTCATTTATGAAACGTGACGAAAACAATTTAGCCATTTATTGGCCAGACTATGCAGAGGCGTTAAAGCAAAGTGGAATAGCGAATGTACCTGAGGTTGGTACGCATCCCCATCACATAAAAAACTTTTTTATCGAACAAAATATATTTCCAGCAAAATGGTTAAATCGTGTGTTTTCTGTTGGAGGTATAAAGTGGGACGCTCAACTTTTGCTCATTCAAGCTTATAAACATGTTGATATCATGAAGGACGAAATTTATGTTTCTGCTAGGCAAATTGGAGCGAAGCTGGCAACGATTATTTATGAGGATGATCATTGCTTAGTCGCACTTAAGCCAGTTGGAATGTCTGTTCATGGTTCATTTAAAGGTGAGATTAACACATTAGATGTTGCCGTAGCAAAGTATATGCTAGAAAGTGAAGATCCTATTGAGATTCGGCATATTCATCGACTAGACGATGACACTTCTGGACCAGTACTGTATGCTAAGCATGATTTAGCACAGCAAAGATTAGATGAAGCGATGCGCTTAAAGCAGATTGATCGCTTATATATTGCTATAGTCGAAGGTGTTATGCTAAAGGATAAAGGAACGATCAATGCTCCTCTAGGGAAAAATCGTCATAATAGTAAAGCTAGAATGGTTACTCCATCTGGTGAGCACGCCATTACACATTATGAGGTCTTACGTCGTTTTGCTCGTCATACTGAGGTGAAGTTTGAGCTTGAAACAGGGCGAACGCATCAAATTCGTGTACATAGCAGCTATATCGGTCATCCGATTGCTGGAGACGCATTATACGGAGCGGCAACAGAGCTTCGTAAAACGCAAGCCCTACATGGACAATATTTATTGTTCCCGCATCCCATTTCACAACAGCAAATAAAAGTTGAAGCACCATTGCCAAGATGGTTTGTACAATTAGTCGAACAAATTGAAAAAAGTTAGTTCTGTATTTGCCTCCCTCACCATATAGATTAGTAGTGAAATGCTTATGTAGAAGCAATCATTATGGTGAGAGGAGGCATTTTTGTGTCTACAGAGAATAATGGACTAAGATTTGATATTTATGAACGAGTAAATTTGCCAGAAAACGTGGCGGCGATTGAAGAGCTTGAAGAAATTGAATTAGTTCCTCGTATTCAAGTTATAGATCAAGGCGAATATGTACTATTACAAGGGCAACTTGTGTTAAATGGAATTTATCGAGGCGAAGGATTTGGACAAGAACAAATTGCTTTAGAGCATTGGATTCCAGTAGAAATTTCATTGCCAATGAGTAGGGTGCAGCAGCTTGATGATGTGACAGTAGATATTGATTCCTTCCATGTTGAACCTGTTTCTGAACGTGCTCTAAATATTACTGGTGTACTTGCTTTAAGAGGTATTTACTTAGAGGAACAAGGACAACAATGGGGAGCAGAAGGACAATATGAAGATTTAAGCTTTGTTTCGGAAGCACAAGTAGAGGATTCCGATGTCGCTTGGCGAGAAGAAAGCACAGAGGATGAGCAAAATCAAGAAAATTGGTTTGCTCAAGAAGAAGAGGCAGATGTGCTTCAGCAGGAGCAAAATGTAGAGCATGAGCAAGTTGAGTGGCGTGAATACGAGGAATCAAGCTTGGATGAGGAAACACAGCAGCAAGAGTCAGATGAATGGCAACAAGAGTCAGAAGCAGATGCTGTAGAGCAAATTGAATCAGCTAATGAAAATGAATTTGCTAGCTATGAAGAAGCTGCGTGGGAGTCGTCTTTTGATGAGCAGGCACAGCATAATTTTAGAGAGGATGCTTTAGAGGAGAGTGTTGAATCTCAAGAAGAGGCTGACTTTGCTGCAGCCTATACGGAGGAACAAGCTTATTATAGTGAGGCTGACTATACCGCATTAAGCAATAATGAGGCTGATGAATCCCAATGGCAAGCAGCTGAGGTGCAACCAGCAAAAGTCACAACTTCCTTTAGCATAAAAGATATACTATCTTCAAGCTTACGTGAGCAGGCAGCAAATGAGGTATCTCGTTTAGAGGCGGAAAGAAATCGCATTGAGGAGCAGCTTCAGCAAGCACAAAATAAGTCTGAACCAATCGAGTGGCGTTCTATGCTACTTCAAGCAGATGGTAAAGAGCAGTTCCGCAAAATAAAAATGTATATTGTGCAAAAGAACGATACATTAGAATTGATAGCAGGCAAATATGATATTAATCCGCGTGATCTACTGAATCATAACAAGCTTCATGAAACAGCTATTAGTGAAGGTCAGCTTCTGTATATTCCGTAAAAAAACAGTGTTGAAAATTGACTTTAACCTTATTTTGTTCTATTATTAAGCATATATGCTTAATAATGATGATAAGGAAGAATATACGGAAGTTGCTTTCAGAGAGTAAAGCTATTTGCTGAGAAGCTTTACAGATAAACTCGTATATTGGTCGCCTTTGAATTGCCATACTGAACAAGCATTTGCTTAAGTAGGCTTGGCCGGCTTCAGCCGTTATCTGATTGAGAGCTAAGCTATAGGTTTATTTCTATAACTTAGAATTAAGGTGGTACCACGGAAGATAACCTTTCGTCCTTTTTAGGATGAAAGGTTTTTTTGTTTAAATATCGATTTGGAGGATGAACAGGATGTCAGATGAAAAATTAACGATGCCAACAACATATGACCCAAAGACGGCTGAACAGAAATGGTATGACTTTTGGCAACAAGGTCACTATTTTCAAGCAGGACAACGTAAAGATGCAGAGCCTTATACTATAGTAATCCCACCACCAAACGTAACGGGAATGCTGCATATCGGTCATGCATTAGACTTTACGCTGCAAGATATTATTATTAGACAAAAACGTATGCAGGGCTATGATGCGTTATGGCTACCTGGAACTGACCATGCAGGTATTGCAACTCAAACTAAGGTTGAACAACGTCTAAGAGAGCAAGATGGGCTTACACGTCATGATTTAGGACGTGAAAAGTTTTTAGAGAAGGTTTGGGACTGGAAAGAGCAATATGCTAATACTATTCGTAATCAATGGGCCAAAATGGGTCTTTCTTTAGATTATTCACGTGAACGTTTCACACTTGATGAAGGCTTATCAAAGGCAGTTCGTGAAGTGTTTGTACGCTTATATGAAAAAGGGCTTATTTATCGTGGTAAAAAGATTATTAACTGGGATCCGGCAGCTCGTACTGCACTTTCAGATATTGAGGTTGAGTATAAGGAAGTAACGGGTGCCCTTTACCACCTTCGTTATCCTTTAGTTGATGGTTCTGGCTACATTACAGTAGCAACGACACGTCCAGAAACGATGCTTGGTGATACTGCAGTTGCTGTTCACCCTGAAGATGAGCGATATGCGCATCTTATTGGTAAAAATATTTTATTACCGATTGTTAATCGTGAAATTCCGATTATTGCTGATGAGTATGTTGAAAAGGATTTTGGCTCAGGTGCAGTTAAAATTACTCCTGCTCACGATCCGAATGACTTTGAGGTGGGTGAGCGTCATAACCTACCACAAATTATCGTTATGGATGAATCTGGTACGATGAATGATGAAGCTGGACCATATGTAGGTTTAGACCGTTTTGAATGTCGTAAGCAATTGGTTAAGGACTTACAGGAGCAAGGTGTATGTACAAATATTGAAGAGCATGTGCATCAGGTAGGACATAGTGAGCGTAGCGGTGCCGTTATCGAGCCTTACCTTTCTACTCAATGGTTTGTATCGATGAAGCCACTAGCTGAGGTTGCAATCGATGCTCAGAAAAACGGTAATGGTGTTAATTTCGTTCCTGACCGCTTTGAGAAAATTTATCTTAACTGGATTGAAAATGTACGTGACTGGTGTATTTCTCGTCAGCTATGGTGGGGGCATCGTATACCTGCTTGGTATAACGAGGAGACTGGTGAAATTCGTGTATCAGTAGAGGATATTAATGAGCCTGGTTGGGTTCAAGATAATGATGTACTAGATACTTGGTTTAGTTCAGCTCTGTGGCCGTTCTCAACTCTTGGCTGGCCAGACGAGGCAGCAGAGGATTTAAAACGCTACTACCCAACGAATGTACTTGTAACAGGTTACGATATTATTTACTTCTGGGTTGCTCGTATGATCTTTACAGCACTTGAATTTACAGGTGAGGTGCCGTTTAAAGATGTATTAATTCACGGTTTAGTAAGAGATGCTGAAGGTAGAAAAATGTCTAAGTCATTAGGCAATGGTGTTGATCCACTTGAGGTCATTGAGCAATATGGTGCAGATGCGATGCGATTTATGATTTCTACAGGTTCAACGCCAGGTCAAGACTTAAAATTCCGCTTTGAAAAAGTAGAGCAAGCACGCAACTTTGCAAACAAAATTTGGAATGCATCTCGTTTTGCTCTTATGAACTTAGAGGGCTTTACGTATGATGATATTAATATCAATCAGCCTCTAGCAACTGCGGATCGCTGGATATTACATCGATTGAATGAAACTGTACGTGATGTTACTCGTCTAATGGACAGCTATGAGTTTGGTGAAACAGGACGAATTCTATATAACTTTATTTGGGACGATCTTTGTGACTGGTACATTGAGTTTGCTAAATTAAGCCTATATGGTGATAATGCTCAAGCTAAGCATGCTACTCAATCTGTATTAGCTTATGTTCTAGATCGCACACAAAGACTTATTCATCCGTTTATGCCTTATATTTCTGAAGAAATTTGGCAGCATTTACCTCATGAGGGTGAATCAATAACAGTGGCTGCTTGGCCAACATATGAAGCGGCATTTGAAGCACCTGACGCAGTTAAAGAGATGGTATTGCTAATGGATATGATTCGTGCGATTCGTAACGTTCGAGCAGAAGTAAACGTTCCAATGAGCAAGAAGGTTGAATTATTAGTTAAACCAGCTAGTAGCGTAGAAGCAACGATTTTAAATGCTAATACAGTATTTATTGAGCGCTTCTGTGGTACATCACAGCTAACTATTTCGCAGGAGTTAACTGCACCAGATAAAGCGATGACTGCGATTGTGACAGGGGCTGAGCTGTATTTACCGCTTGCTGGATTAATTGATATTGAAAAAGAAATTGCTCGTCTTGAAAAAGAAGTGGAGCATCTTAATAAAGAAGTAGAGCGAATTGAGAAAAAACTATCTAACGAAGGTTTTGTAGCTAAAGCACCTGCTAAAGTTATTGAGGAAGAACGTGCAAAAATGGCTGACTACGCTCAAAAACGTGAGAAGGTTCAAGCACGTATTGCCGAACTAAATAGCTAATCGATAAAACGGAGGTAAGATAGAGCATGGAAACAGAAGCTGTACAACCTTATCGCATGAAAAGCTATAACGAAGCTGTGCAATGGATTACAGGTCTCTATCCATTTGGAATACGTCCAGGACTAGAGAGAATTGATGCTTTACTTGAAAACTTTAAGCGACCTGAGCGTCGCTTAAAGTTCATTCATGTAGCAGGTACAAATGGAAAAGGTTCAGTTTGTTCTTATCTGACTCATGTATTACGTCAAGCAGGTTACGATGTCGGAACATTCACTTCGCCATATATCACGAAGTTTACTGATCGTATGCAATATAATGGTGAGGATATTCCAGAGGAAACCTTACTCGATTTAGCTAATCAAGTCAGACCTTTTGTAGAGCAGATGGCTGATACTGAACTTGGCTCTCCAACAATGTTTGAGGTTACGACGCTAATTGCGATTCTATATTATGCTACAGTCGCATATCCTGATTTTGTTGTATGGGAAACTGGTTTAGGCGGAAGATTAGATGTAACGAATATTGTAAATCCTATCGTTTCTGTTATTACGAGTATTGGTCACGATCATATGGATAAACTAGGTGATACCATTGAAGCTATCGCATTTGAAAAAGCAGGTATTATTAAAAATGGAATGCCTGTCATTGTTGGGGTTACTCAACCTAATGCGGTAGAGGTTATTGCCAATGTTGCAAAAGAGCGTAAGAGCACGATGTATCTTTACAATAAAGATTTTGAACAACAACCTCTTTATATTGATGAATTTGAGCAGCAGTTTAGATTCGAGGGCGTATTTAGAAATATCGAAGAGGTTACCATTCACTTAATTGGAGAACATCAACGTCAAAATGCAGCAGTTGCTCTTATGACGTTAGAGGTGCTAAGACAATACTACGCAGTTGTTATAGATGATGAGGATTTATTATCAGGTATGGCAGCAACGAAATGGGCAGGTCGTCTTGAGCTAATAAAGCAAAATCCGAAGCTTTTAATTGATGGAGCACATAATCCTGAAGGTGCTGAGTCTTTAGCACAAGCACTAAAGCATACATTTAAATATGAAAAATTACATGTCATGCTTGGGATGATAAATAGTAAAAGTCATTTTGAAACATTAAAGCATATTATACCGTTAGCTGACACTATAATCTTAACAAAGGCAAATTATCAGGCCGCATTACCAGCTGAACAACTAGAAGCTATTGTGCAACAAATTATTGCCAAAGGGATTTGTCCGAAGAAACCTAATATAATGGTGTATAAAGATTGGAAACAAGGGTTAGAAGTATTACAACAAGCTACTGGAGAGCATGATCTAGCAGTAGTAACAGGAACCTTATATCTTATTGGAGATGTTCGTTCTTACATGATGTACAATAAGGAAGCAGAAAAAGGCTGGTGAATTACCTTTGAAAGTCAATGAGCATATTCATTTCATCGGAATTGGTGGTTATGGTATGAGTGCTATTGCGAAAGTAGCACTAGAAATGGGGCATACCGTAACAGGCTCTGATGTTGCAGTATCAGCGTTATTAAGTAAGCTTCAAGAGCTTGGAGCAAAAATAACGATTGGTCATCACCCAAATAATATAGCTGGAGCTACAACCGTTGTCTATTCTACAGCAGTAAAGGAAGATAATGTTGAATTGATTGCAGCTAGACAAAATAGTGAGGTAACAGTTTTACATCGTTCGGATATGTTGGCTAAGCTATTAAATCATGCTAAAGGTATAGCAGTAGCAGGTGCCCATGGTAAAACAACAACATCCTCAATGATTGCCTATGTTATGAAGGATACAGGTCATGATCCAACTTATGTTATCGGTGGTGAGGTTGTTAATTTAGGAACAAATGCACAAGCTGGTCGAGGCGACTACTTAGTTGCTGAGGCTGATGAAAGTGATGGTTCATTTTTAAAATACTACCCCTCAATCGCTGTTGTAACGAACATTGAGGCCGATCATCTTGAAAATTATGATGGGGATTTCGAAAATATTAAAAAAGCTTATGTACAATTTCTTAGACAAGTAAAGCCTGACGGTAAGCTTGTCGTTTGTACAGATGATGATAATGTAAAGACGTTATTACCTAAAGTATTTGCTGATGACCAAATAAACCGTCAGCAGCTTATTACTTACGCCATACATGATAAATCTGCGACGTATCAAGCTACTGATATAGTAGAAGGTGATCGCTTAATCAAGTTTAATCTTTTAAGTGAAGGACAATCGTTAGGACAGTTTGTACTTGCTGTTCCAGGCTTACACAATGTATATAATGCGATGGCAACAATTATTTCGACCCTTGAAGCAGATGTAGAATTAGAAGCTATTCGAAAGTCGATAGCAAAATTTACAGGTGCTAAGCGTCGTTTCCAAGTGATTGCTGATTCAAAAGATTTACTAATCGTTGATGATTACGCACATCATCCAACAGAAATTATTGCGACATTAAGAGCTGCAAAAGCTACAGGCAAAAAGGTTAAAGCAATATTCCAGCCTCAACGTTTTTCTAGAACATTCTTCTTGTTAGATGAATTTAGTAAAGCATTTCCTGAAGCTGATGAAGTGATTATAACTGATATTTATTCTCCTGCTGGCGAAGTTGCAATAGAAGGAATAAATTCAGCTAAGCTTGTGTCATTGATTAAGGAGCAAGGACAACAGGCAGTTCGTTATATTCCTACTAAGGAAGAAGTAATAGAGGAATTGAAGAAGGAAATAACTGCTGGCGATATCATTATTACGATGGGTGCTGGCGATATTTATAAAGTAGCCTATTCATTAGCAGAATATATAAATAACTAACCAACAAAAAAGCAAATGCTTTTTCACTTGAACTTATTAAGTGAAAAGGCGTTTGCTTTTTTTATTTAACTCTAGCATATCCTATTTATAAGTTTCATAGAATGATAGTGAGAATGATAGAGGAGGGTTTACAATGAGCGCAAAAGATAATCGAATGACATATAGGCTAAATGATGAGCAACAAAAATTGTATGATATTAATGGAGTAAATATAAATAAAATAAGTGAAGGTACAGATTTGAAGCGAGCATTTACAATCGTGCCAAATGAAATAAAAAAATCAAATATAAATAAAGAGATGGTTACATTTGAAAATAAGACCAGCACCATTGATATTCAAAATACAAGTGAAATTGAAGCTGAAAACGCTGGTGAAAAGTGGCCAGATTTAGAGGAGCTTGAAGCCTTAATAAGAGGAGAAAATAAGCGTCATGAAAATGAAGAGCTCGAGCAATTAGAGTTACCTTTAACTTTTGACTTTTCTTCTGAAAAGCAATATCCAGTGTATGAATCAAAATTAGATGAAAGCATGGAGCTTAAGCAACCATTTAATAGCAATACATCTAAAACAGAAAAAGTGGAGCCGATTGCTTCCTCTTTTGTATTAGATCAAAATAAACAACAACCTGTTATCGATGATGCGTTAACATTTGAAGTAAAAGGTAGCAGAGCTAACAAGCATTATGATATGACTGTTTCTTGGACAAAAGTAACGACAGCGATTGCCTCATCCATTATTACTGGTGTGTTAATTGGTTATGTTTTATTGCTAGCAGTGTATGGTGCAAATGTGTGGCCGATAAATATAATTAGTCATCAATTAACTGATGCAAACAATAAAGTCTCTATTGATAAAGCTAATCCTGCTACGGATTCATCAGTAACATTAACAGATACCAATAACCAAGTCCCTATCGATGCGAAACCAATTGAGGTGGTGGGTTCGGGGGATGCAGCTCCAGCTGGTGAGCCAATTATCATACAGCCCATGCAAAGCTTTGAATATATTATTCTTCAGGCAGGCGTTTTTACAAAGGAAGTGACTAAACAAGCGATGGTGGAGCAATTAAAAGGAAAAGGGTTTCCTGCAGCTTCATTTATTACTCAAGATGGCAGCAAGCAAATTGTGATTGCAGGTATCGCATCGAGTCTGCAAGCCACTTATCAAACAAATCATATGGATGGTATTGAGTTATACAAAAAAACATTTTCAGTACATATTCCAAAGCTTAGTGAAGACTTAAAGGTTGAGGAGCAAGCACAGCAGTGGATATTTAATGTACATGATTTATTAAAAAGCTATATGAGAATGAGTGAAGCTCAGCTAGAACAAGCAAGCTTTTCAGCTATTTATAACGAAGGCTTTAGTTTGCTACAAGAAAAGTATAACGCCTTAATCAATGAAAGCACATCCTTAAACGAGTCTATTGCTGATGAAGGGCTCAGTGAAATAATACAATGGCATGTTGAGGAATTAAACGCACTTCACAAGCAATTTACTGCTTATCAGGAAAAACCAAGCTTAACTAGTTTATTACAAGCTCAACAGCATTTACTTAATATTATCGTGTACCAAACTGAACTATATGAAAAGTAAATGATTGTTAGTTACTCCAGTTGGTTTTATAATGAAACTAGCGAATGGAGAAAGGGCTGGAGAAGAACAAATGAAAAAAAGCAAATGGGTATTAGTGTTATATGTTATTCTTGGTTTACTCGCTGGCTCATTAGTAAGCTACTGGCTTGATGCTGTTCCAGGTCTATCATTTTTAACTAATGCAATAAACTTGGATTGGCAACCACAATTTGATTTACATGTGATTTCATTTAGTATGAGCTTAGGTATAAAGATTAGTCTAATGAGTATTATTGGAGCATGCATAGCGTTATGGCTATATAAGAAATATTAAGTACATACTATAACTAATGCGTTTATATTAATTATTGTAGAGGGATAATATGTTAAATGACACACATACAGCTTTTGTATTAGCTTCTGCATCACCACG
>Ga0182742_1001925_pt1 | contig 24714 bp, 22 predicted proteins | sample eDN5th37CBELigMG_FD_128880 | JGI IMG/M metagenome (GOLD analysis project Ga0182742, IMG submission 128880) | Enriched Miracle-Growth compost microbial communities from Emeryville, California, USA - eDNA 5th pass 37_C BE-Lig MG (version 2)... ...
CCCAGTAAAGCTAAACTTAACATTATCTTAGTAAAGCCAGTACACTGATGTCTATTCCGCATTGCCCTTCACTCGCTTTCACTATAAATAATTAATATATCTATTAGTTCACATATGAATAACTTGGTACATTCTATAATACATTTATAATTTCAACAAGTACTATTCTTTGTAGCATGACAAAAAAATTAACCAATATAGCCAATTACAGCAAGGGCAAATGCACCCAGTGTCCAAAACCAATCCATAAAAATCCTCCTTTAATAGCCGAAATTCATAACCTTATTGTGCTATTCTTCACGCTGGCTTAACTTTAGTTGCTCTTCAGTTAATTCAAACAGTAAATGATCTTCCCACACACCATTAATATTGATATAGTGTTTCGCTAACCCAATTTCTCTAAAGCCAGCCTTCTCTAATACCCGAATTGATCTCTTATTTTTGGGCATAACTCCAGCTTGTACACGGTGCAACTTATAATCATGAAATGCTTTTTTTATACACTGCAATACCGCCACAGTGGCATAGCCTTTTCCATTATATTGTTGATCAATATAATAACCGAGGTTTGCACTTTGAGCAGGACCTCTTGCTATTTCTGTTAGTGCAATTCTACCAATAAGCTTTTCCGATAAATCAGAAGCATCCTTTAACTCTAGATACCTTAAATAGATTTCTTCTTGCTTCATATGGCTTCCTTTCTTTATTATGCTTTTGAACATTCTTTAATTTTTGATTACTCATGAATATAAAAAGCAATTAGCATGACTTGCTTGCCAATTGCCTTTTTTGCTTTACAAATTTAAGCTATATGCTTAGTTAGTGATAACTCTATTACTTCCAATTTTTAAATTTGCTCTTTAGTTTTTGCCACTTATCCTTGAACACATTAATATTGTTATTTTGCTTTTGCCATTCATGTATACTTGCAAAGGTTATTAATACAATGCCTGCTACAAGTAAATAAATCCACCAAGGCATACTTTTCCAGAGCGGTCTAGTCTGAGTATAAAGTGTTATTAATATGATACCAGTTCCGATAAAGAAATACGATTTTACTCGTGTATTCATCCCTAGAATAACACCTAACAATCCAATAACCCCCATTATTATCGTATCAGCAGTCGTTGAAGAAACAATAGCATCATAGACAATCAATATGGCACTAATGGACAGTACTATCCATTCTAAAAATGTCATCACCTTTTCATTATCCCATACCCTCTTCTTTAAGAAGATAATCGCAAGAATAAATGGGAGAATCATGAATTCTAAAATAAGATGTGACCAAATTTCATCGTAAAATTCAAATAGAACTTTATAATAAATGTTTAATAAACTGCCAACGGTCAAAGTTTGTATTATGTTCAATGTTAACTTTGTTTTTACCCTATTCATTGTTGTAAATAATATTATAGCTAACAAAATTGTTGGAGTAATGCTTAGTAGAAGTGTTTCATTGAACAGATATAATTCAGTTAAAACAATTAGTAAAAATGAAATGATATAATACCAATCTAGGTACGTTTTAAAATTAAGTTTATGGCTTATTAGTCTACTTATATATTGTAAAGCCAGTATGACAAATGCAGAAATGAAAGTCATTGTTAGAGCACTAAAGTTATATAAATCCTCGAATAAGTAAATAAGTCCTACTAGTTGAAGCAGTGGTAAGACTAAAACATAATTCCAATTTCGCTTATGAACGATAAAAATACTCAATAGTACACTAACCACAAGTAAAATGTTTCCTAATATTAACTCATCTAGAGAGGTGCTTATTAACAATAAATTTGAAACTAGCAAATACGGAATAATAAACCAATCCATGACCCGCTTCCAATTATTATTAACAGATAACCATAAACCAATCATAGCTAAGCCTGAAAACATTAATACATAAGGTTTTTCGTGGAAGGCTGGGAAATAATCATCTGTAATTAATAGCATGACAATCGGCAAGTAAATTAAGGCTGAATATAAATTAATTTTGAGTTTTACTTCTGTATTACCTTTAATAGTGTGATACGCATAGACGAGCAATGGTATGAGCATCACTAATGCTGGAATCTCGTCTGAGTTAAAAATCGTAATGAATACCGCCACAACAGTACTAATGACAGCAAAGGCAAAAGAGGTCCAATAAAAATAAGGCAATAATTTTTCTTGAATGAATCTGGTTACTACTAAATACATAATTGGATATGCAAGTATAAATAAATTTGCAATAAGGAGATTATCGAATAGCTCCTCTATTGGATAGAGTAAAGAAAAATAAAACAGAGAAGATAATATAGTAAACGGTATCCAATAAGCATCTTTACCCAATCTTTTAATTAGTGAATATGACATAAATAAGGATAATAACATAATGACTGGTATCACTAAAGCTTTATGATTTATATAGCCTAAAGGAATATTTAGCAATACAATGACGTACAAGCCTTGTGCAATATAAAACATAGATATATCAGCAATATTCCATTTTTTCATGACTAAACTTAATACAAGCATTAGCACAGCAGTAATAGCAAAATGTAATATGTAATCATAATTGTGTATGCTCATCATCTCATATAGAGATAAGGAGCTTAATATGACTAACATAGGTGCCAACCATAAATTAATATAAGTGACTGTATTTTTTTCTTTTATATATGTGAGAAATAAAATAATTGCTGTCAATAATGCTAAAATACAAGTCGTTAACCATTCATGAGAAATAAACGCAATAAACAGAATAACAAAATAAGATGCCCCATTTACAACGAGTGAGGAATCCTTTAGATTAATAAGCCATTTATACGATTGTTTTTTGAAATAAAGCATGTAGAATACTCCACTTATTAATAAAAAATGGAAAATTTCAAAGTATTCTGTTAGTGCTGGTATCGACATATAGAGCTGATAAATAGATACTACTATAAAGATATTTGCAAGAAATGCGAAAAGCCTTCTATTTGTTATATGAGTTAGGTAGATGTAATTTACACATAAAATAAGGTAGGAAATTAACATGATTATGCTGTTGCTCTCTGCACTTAATAATAACGATTGAACACTAATATAAAAAAATGCTAAAAAAGAAATTATGGCACAGGTCCATTGATAAAGCCTTTTTAAATTTTCATTATTATTTTGTATATATTGTAAACCAATAAATATTAACCCGATAGAAACAATAATAATTTCTTCCATAAATGCTAAAGGTGTATGACTAGCTAACTGGTAAAAGCCATAGGTTAAAAATGCTGTAAAAGCAAAATGATAATGCTTAGAATGATTAAGATAGATCATTGACACATATAAAATTGAAATCAATATAAGATTAAAACTGTAGAATAGATTACTATTAAAGAACATGAGAGTGAAAATCGAACTTAAGATTAAGTTTATTTGTGAGTATAGCGGTACTTCTTTCATAATCCATTTGATTTTATCTAAGTCTTTAAATTTATAATATCCAAATAGCAATAAAGCATTGTAAAAAATAATGGCCAAGAAAAATAGATCGATATTTAATTTCATCGCTGCTAAAGCAAAGGCAACAATTGAAGATAAGGTTATTTAGGATAACCATCTAAATAATCGCGAATTGTTTCTTTTTGCATTAACACTGTATACGATACAACTAATTAATGATCCTAGTAATCCTAATATATATTTGCCCTCTCCATAAAAAGAAAGCCATCTTCCGAACAGCTCAAAAAATCCTATGCCTACAAATACAATTGGAACAAAACTACTTCCTAATATTAAAAATGCAAAGGACGTCTTTTTAATTTTTAGTATTTTTTCTGTAAACCAGCTTAATGATAAAAATAATATAGATACAGAGGCAATAGAAATGACCTTTAATAACTCATTCATATATTGCCAATTAGTTGTAGATAATATTAAGCCTGCTGTTAATAGCATAATAACGCCCAGTATCAGCGACCACGTTATATTGCGTTCACGAATTTCATCCGCACTTTTTACTTTCTTCTCCACTCTATTTATGTTTGGTTTCACAACATTATTTCCTGTATAAGACATTGGGGCTACGTTTACTTGTTGGTATTGTCCCTGATAAGGTACTTGATTAGTAGCATGGATTGGTGTCTGATACGGTCCTTGAGTAGGTATTGGATACGGACCTTGATTAGGCGTTTGATATGTTGATTGAGTAGGCATGTTATAAGGTGCTTGCTGTTGCCTTGTCGCATTGTATTTTCTCTGTATTTTTAATTTTGAATAAGCCTTGCTCATCTCATTAAATTGATTTTGATTAATAAAATTGTGCTTTAATAACTCATTTAATTCTCTATAAAAAATATTTGAATTTTGATTATCATCATGTGAATCCATAAAAACCTCCTTAAATAAAGTGATTTATACAAGTGTAATATAATTTATATGTCAATTAATTCAAATAATAACATATAGCTACCGAAATAAATGTCGAATTATGTTTTTAATTGCAGAAAGGCATGCAGCCAAAAAGAATCTCCATTATTCAATTTTGTGAATGATTTAGTTAGATGTGTTACTAAAAAGCGATAAAAAAACGGGTTCATTACGGTAATACTTGACCATAATGAACCTGTTCTCAAGCCATTTGAAATATTGTTTACTTAATGTTTAAACGATAATCCCTTCTCCTGTAATGCGTATCTAAGTTTAGGTATAGAAGCTGGTCCCATACCATGAAATTGTAATATTTCCTTCTCACTATATGTTGATAGCTGTTGTAAAGACGTTATCCCATTGTTTTCTAATGCTCGTCTAGCTGGTGCAGAAAGAAGTAACAGAAATTCATTTTCAGGTTTACGTAGTTGCTCACAAGTAGGACACATTGGACAATCACTACTTTTATAATATTTGTGTCCTTTGCTACACGTCCTTAAAGTTTTTTCTATTTTCGTCACCACAATTCTCCTTCACTATTTAGGCACTATATCAATATTATAGCTTATATACCTGTATTTACTATTTGATAAATTAAATTTGATTATCTATAATAATGACATAGATGTTTAGGACAAGGGCCTGAATTATTTATAAATATAAGTGGTTGGGCAACCACTTTCCAAAAGAATCTTTCTGAAAAGAAAGGTTCTTTTTTTTGTTTGATGAAACCACAAGGCGCAATAAATAGTAACACTATATAGAAAAAATGTAAAATTATGAAAATTTAGCTTTATGGACAAGCCATACCATATTCTATAGTAGATTGCTCTTATGTTCATAATTTTGATAACGATATAATTGAAGAAGGGGCTCAAGGCTTCATGTGGGAAGTAAAGAATAATGATACTACGGTGTATCTCGTAGGATCGGTACATGTTGCTGACGAGAACTTCTACCCCATACATGCTAAATACGAGAAAGCATTTTTAGAAGCAGACTATATAGGCTTTGAAATAAATCTCACCGAGATTCCAAGTGCTAAGGAGCAAAAAAACATAATAGAAATGTCGACTTATACTGATGGCAGTACAATAAAGGAACATGTATCCAAGGAAACATATTCGAGAATAGTAGACTTTTTAATGAATAACGATATAGAGCTTGAATCAATTAGTATGCTAAAGCCTTTTAAGCTGGCTGCATTTATTCAAGGTATGGCCATTGAGAATGCAGAATATATAGAAGGAATAGATGTGTATTTTCTTCAAAAGACCCTTGAACGCGGAATACCGGTAATTGGAGTGGAAACGCTTGAAGCTCATTCGGAGGTATTTGCAAAAATATCTACAGAAACTCAAGAGAGAATTCTCAATTATACACTAGACCAGTACTATTCTAACACTATTAATGATTCTACTGACGAGTTAATAGATTTATGGAAAAAGGGCGATGACGAATCTTTGCTAAAAATCTTTAATGATATGTCAAGTGAGCAAGAATACCAAAAGGTCATGCTAACTGATCGTAATATTTTGATGGCAAATAAAGTTGAAGAGTTATTGAACAGTAATAAAGAAGAGGTATATTTCATTATGATTGGTGCTTTACATTATCCAGGAAAGCAAGGAATTATAAAACTGCTTCAGGAAAAAGGCTATAGCGTAGTTCGTAAGTAAAAACATATGACCTTAATCATATGTTTTTACTTTTCATTATTAATAATTTTTCTGTGCCATTAAGCTAAGTACTATTGGTAGTTTTCCTTCTAATTTAGGATAGTAAGATAAGCCATCCTTGCCCTTACCCTCCAATTAGAAGCCTGCTTCTTGAATGGCCAACACAAGATTTCTGCCATATAGCTCTGAACCTAAGGCATTAGGATGGAGATTGTCTATAAAATACTCCGATGCATGTGGGACAAGTTTAAAGCCTTCTACTACAGTAACGTTTGAATAGCTTCTGCAAATATCGATTGTCTTTTGACAAAAGCTTTTCAGCACATCTAACCCATCAGGTGAATCCCCTCTCCAGATTGGAGTAATGCAAAGCACTGGTATATTACCATAAACCTCATTTAATCTTTCGTAATACTCCTCAACATCCTTCATGCTTTCTGTTCCATATTGATTAGTACCCAATGAGACTATTATTTTATCAGGCGTATAGCCCTCCATATTTACGAGTACATTTTTATCGTAAATGTACCCACCAATGCCTTGATTAATGATATCGTAGTTAAGTAAACGATTAGCCACACTTACATACGTATGTGCAGAGCGTAATGGACCATACCCCTGTGTAATAGAGTCCCCCATCCACAAAACCTTTTCATTTTTTTGAACTGGATAGACATCAGCATTAACTTCAAAATGTCGTATTAATATCGTGGCATCAGCAGGTAAGTAAACGACAACGTGCTTTTCGCCTTCTGGTAATTCAAAACTTAGCTTACCTTCGTTATGTAAATCCTTAACATAATATATTTTTGATATTAAACCATCAATAGCAAACTCAATCGAATCCTCTGAGCCTTTCCAAATGATTTTATATTCAAATGAAAATGCTGTAGCTTTTGTTCTAAACTCTAATGTTTTTGCACTCGAAGCTATACATCTGTCATACCAAAAGTCATGTGTTTGCTTAAAATACTGAACCTGCTGCTGCGTATATTGAAACGCCTGTAAGTATCCGTCTTCAGTTTCATCAATGCTATATGCGCCATAATAAATTCTCTTTAACTGCTCGTTTGATAGCTTCATAGGTATCCACCTTTCATGACTTTAACATTTACACACTATATCTCTAATATAACAATACTTCTAATATTTGTTAAAGACAAGAATAGAAGTACAACTGACATATTTCCAGTAAACACAAAAAGTCAGTGGATACATTTATCCGCTGACTTTTTCGATTTATTCTTTTTTATACGCTGAAAATAACTTCGCTAAGTTGTAGACGTAATTTTTCAATACGACCAGATTGGTTTTTTACTACTGGATTTGTTAGAGCATGTGCCTCTAGAGCCTTCAAGGAAGATTTGCCAGCAACTACATCTGCACCAATTCCTGATTTAAAACTTGCATAGCGCTCTTCAATGATGCTATCGAATACCTTTTCCTCAATTAGTTTAGCGGCAGCTTTTAGTCCCCAAGCGAAGCTATCCATTCCTGCGATATGTGCTAGAGCTAAATCAAGCATTTCAAACGATGTACGACGAACTTTAGCGTCGAAATTTACTCCACCACGTCCAAGACCACCAGCCTTTAGTACTTCATACATTGTTAGTGTAGTAGAGTATAAGTCTGTAGGAAACTCATCAGTATCCCAGCCAAGGAGCATATTTCCTTGGTTAGCATCAAGTGAACCCAGCATACCATTTATGGCAGCGACGCGAATCTCATGCTCAAAAGTATGACCAGCGAGTGTTGCATGATTTGCCTCGAGGTTAAGCTTAAATTTATCCTTTAAGCCATATTTTTGTAAAAATGCTATTGTTGTTGCAGCATCATAGTCATACTGATGTGTAGTAGGCTCTTTTGGTTTTGGCTCAATAAGAAATTGTGCATCAAATCCTATCTCGTTTGCATACTCAATTGCCATATGGTATAAACGGGCAAGGTTATCAAGCTCTAAGGACATGTCTGTATTTAATAATGATTCGTAACCTTCACGACCACCCCAGAAAACATAATTTTCTCCACCTAGCTCCTTACCAATTTCAAGCCCTTTTTTTATTTGAGTTGCTGCATAGGCATAAGCGTCAATATTAACTGCTGTTCCAGCACCATGTAAATAACGAGGATGAGTAAAATTGTTGGCTGTATTCCAAAGAAGCTTTTTACCTGTTTGCTTCTGGTAATCCTTAAGCATAGCTACGATTATGTCAAGATTTTTGAACGTTTCCTGAACAGTATCTCCTTCTGGAGCGATGTCTACATCATGGAAGCAGTAAAATGGTATATTGAGCTTGTCCATAAACTCGAAGTTAGCCTCAACTCGAGCCTTAGCACGATCTAGACCATCATATTTATCCCAAGCACGAATCATAGTGGCTGAACCAAATGGATCAGAACCATTAGCATTGAACGTATGCCAATAAGCAACTGCAAAACGAAGATGTTCTTCCATCGTTTTTCCTGCAACTATTTCTGATGGATTGTAATGCTTAAAGGCTAAGGCATTTTTTGATGCTTTACCTTCGAACTGAATTCTATTGAATTCTGTAAAAAATGTCATGTGAATGACTCCTCCTAAATGGGTATGCTTTAATAACCTGTATTTTACCCACAATCAACGTATTGTATATACAATAAAAGAAAATTCAAATATCCAATATAACGCAATTAATAATAATGATGTGCTACTTATACACCCTTTGTATATTTGAAGCTATTACCCATATAAAAAGTTAAGGAGCAAGGGATAAGACCTATTAAACATGATCTTCTCACTTGCTCCTTAATGCTTATTTATTTTTTACTGCTAATGAATCCTCTTAACCTTTAACTGAACCGGCAGCGATACCTTCTACAATTTTATCAGACAGAAAGATAAAAGCGATTAGAATAGGAAGTATACTTATCATTAGCGTCGCACCAATTGCACCCCAATCTGTTGTATATTGTCCGATAAAGTTTTGAACCCCAACAGTCAAAGTTTTATATTGATCTGAATTGATAAATGTATTCACAAAAATAAACTCATTCCAGTTATAGATCATATTTATAATTCCAGTTGTTGCAAGTACAGAGCTCGTCATTGGTAATGTGATTCTAAAGAAGATTTTGTTAACAGAGCATCCGTCTATAACAGCTGCTTCTTCAACTTCCTTCGGTAATGCATAGTAGAAGCCTAATAGAATCATAATTGTAATAGGCATATTAAATGCGACATAGCTTGCAATCAATGAAAGTGGATGATTAATCAGGTTTAGCTTACTAAACATATTAAACAATGGAATTAGGGTAGAATGAACAGGGATCATCATTGCTACCATGAATAAGCCAAGAACAAATGAGCTGCCTTTCCATTTCATTCGTGTAATAGCAAAAGTTACTAAGCTCGCAACTAATATGGTAAGCACTGTAGAAACGATAGTTATCCAAACGCTATTGAAGAAATACACATCAATATTACCTGCGTTCCAAACCTTGCTGTAATTTTCCCATTTCGGACTCGATGGCAGTGCTAAAGGTGGTAAATTAAATACTTCTTGATTATTTTTCAAAGAGAAAAGTAATAGCCATACTAAAGGGAATATTTGGAAAGCAGCAACTGCTGCTAATACTAGATATAGAAGCAAATAGCCAAGCTTTCTCATTCCCTTGCTAGTATTGCCAATTTTTTTGTTATCTATAGGAACTGTTCGTTGCATTATTAGCTACCTCCTTAAGAATATTGAGTTTGGTCTTTATTTGCTGTTAATTTACGAACAATCCAAGTAACGACAAGACAGATGATTAGTAAAAAGAAACCAACTGCACTTCCATATCCAAAATCATAAGACTTAAAGGCTATACGATACATATATGAGGCCATTACTTCACTTGCACCGTTAGGACCTCCATTGGTCATAACGTAAATTAAATCAAAGTATTTTAAAGATCCAACTAGAGCAAGAACGATTGTAACTTTAACAACTTCCATAGCTAATGGAAGTTTAATTTTATAAGCAATTTGAAATGCGTTAGCACCATCAATTGTAGCTGCTTCCTCTAGAGACTTAGGAATATTTTTTAATGCGGCATAGTAAATCAAAATGTAAAAGCCTGCATACTGCCATAAAATAGGAATAAATAAAGCGTATAATACAACATCTGGGTTTGCTAACCATTCAGGTGTATTCGTAATGCCTAATGATGCTAAAAAGCTATTTAGAATACCATTTGTTGGATGATAAATTTTTAACCATAGCTGAGCAATAGCAACAGAAGATAAAAGCATTGGAATTAAGTAAATTTTGCGTAATAGGTTAGAACCCTTAATTCTAGAAGATAGAACTAAAGCGACAACTAAATAAATAACTAGGCTTAAAGTCGAAAATATTGCTAACAGCAACGAATGCCATGCACTACTCCAGAAGGTTTGATCCTTCAACAACGCTGCATAATTTTCTAACCCTATAAACTCCATCGCTCCAATACCATTCCATTTATGAAGCCCATAATATCCAGTAAGTATGATTGGAACATATACAATCGCTATAATAAACAATAAAGCCGGTAAAATATATAAGGCGATTATCTTTTTATTTGACATGACTTTGTCCATTGATGCAACTCCATTCTAGGTGTGTGATATAAATGCGGCTTATCTAATGTTCAAGATAAGCCGCAACCCCTATACTTCTTTATTGAGATGAGAGTGCTGAATCGTGAAGTTCAGAGAATTTCTCAGGTGTAACTGTTTTTCCGAATAAAGCTTGAATTTGATTTAAGTGAATCTCAGCTGCATTTGCAGGCATTTGAACGTCTGCGAACAATGTAACACTGCTAGCCTTATTCATTTCGTTAAATAAATCAGTATACAGTTGTGGCAGTTCAATTGATGCTGTATCAACTTTTGTTGCTGGAATAACACCAGCACCTGTTACAGAACGCTCGCCCCATTTTTGAACAAAGTATTCCACAAAAGCTTTTGCCTCTTCTTTAACCTTAGAATTTTCAGAAACAAACAATCCTACACCAGGACCACCAACCCAGCTGTCAATATTTCCTTTCCCACCTTCTACAGTAGGGAATTTAAAGAAGCCTACTTTATCTTTAAATTCCTGAGAAATTTCAGTATTTGTAGTGAAATTAGGTAATTCCCAAGTTCCCATTAAGTACATAGCTGCCTTTTCGTTTAGAAACTCAGACTTTGCTTCCTCGTTTGAAAGTCCATTGAAGCCTTTATTGAATGCGTTTGCATCAACAAGTGCTTGAACTTCCTGAGCTGCTTTAGTAAGGCCTTCATTCTTAAAGGTTTCAGCTCCCTGTATTGCATTGGCTAGAACGTCTTGTCCAGCAATACGATCAGCAAGATACATATACCATAATGAGCCTGTCCAACGATCCTTATTACCAAGGGCAATTGGTGCAATCCCCTTTTCATTTAAGACCTTTACAATATTTTTGAACTCTTCATAAGTAGTTGGAACTTGAAGATTATTATCTGCGAAAATCGCTTTATTGTAATAGATTGGTGCAATATTAAATTCAAGTGGTAATGCATAGGTATGACCTTCAAGTGCATATGCCTCAGTCGTTCCTGCAACAAATTTATCATTTAATGAACCCGTTAATAAATCGTCAACCTGTGCAAACAGCCCTCCTTCAACATAAGGTTGCATAAAGCCTGCTGCCCATGTTACTCCAACGTCAGGTAATTGTTTAGAAGCTGATAGTACTTTTAACTTATTTTTATATTGTTCATTATCAAGAACTTCTGTTTTGATTGTTACATTGGTGTGCTCTGTTTGGTACTCATTGATTATTTCATTGACGATTTTGTTTTGACCTGCCGATACGCCTTCTGGCCATAAATGCATAAAGTTAATCGTAATTTTATCTCCACTGTTTGAGCTGTTACCAACGTCGCTTTCTTGGTTTGTTCCAGCATTTTTGCCGCAACCTGCAACTAATAATGTGAAGCATAAAGTAAGTAGAACCAACATTTTTTTGTTTTTGAACACGCTTACAACCCCTTATGACTTAATCTGTGATGATTAACTTGCCCTCTGATATTGTAGATTATTAACTTCAAAATGTAACTGCTTACATTATGGAAGGTTTACCATCATTTCCCGCAATTAGTTCGAAGTTTCTACAAAACAATGACTAGTATTTTTTAGTTGAGGATTTTTGAAGCTCACCAATTTACGGTTTTGCTTTTGCAAATCTGCTCATTTTATATTGTTTCTCAATTTGCTCTAGACAATTCATAATTGGAGTCATATTTTACTGACTTAGTTAGTCCTGTTTTAATGAATAAAATATTTGAAATAAATAAAATGGAGGACGTCACTTTGAAATGACTTCCTCCACTTTATTTATTCAAACTACAACTATTCTTATATACAAATAAATCTATCTCATGTTAGTTATTCCAAAAGGAACATGTACTGATGGTGCTACTTTAGCGACACTTTCAATATGACTTTTTTGATCATCAAAGAAGATATGTGGTTGAAAAATGCTTAATACTCTTGCTTTATCAATTCCACCTAAAAAGAATGCTTCATCAACACGTATATCAAATTTTCTTAATGTTGTTATAACCCTCTCGTGAGCAGGTGCATTTCTTGCTGTAGCAATTGCGACTCTAATTTTCATTTTATATGAAGTATCATTTTCACTAATCTTAGAAACTATCTTTTGTAATTTCGAAATTTCATGAAAAAATCTAAATAGCGGACCTGAAGGTAAAGGCTCACTAGCATTCTCAGTTTCATGAATTTGAAAACCTTTTAGTTCACCCTCTTGAAATACAGTTTCGGCTGAATCATCTGCAATAATACCATCAAAGTCAAAAGCCAATCGCAATTCATAATCTTCATCATTATCTACGAATTCACTTGGATAAATGCAACCTGCTGGATAACCCATACCTACTGCCTTTTCTACATCCTGATAATTAGCAGAAAGAAAAAGGGAGGCATTAAAAGCTTCCATGTAACGAAATGGATTATTTCCTGTAACAAATACAGCTCTGCTAATTGGCAATTGATAGTGTTCTATTGACTTAAATACTCTTAAACCTGTATCCGGATCATTCCGAGACAACAATACCACTTCTACTGGTTGAAATGAATCTGTATTTATACTTAAAAGTCTCTTTATTAAGGGGAATGCAACACCCTTGCCCAGTATGTCCATTTCATTTTCTCTTTGATATATTCTGTATTTATCTTCACCTTGATTTTGGAATACAGTATGAGACTCAGTTAAATCAAATAACGCACTTGATGCAATCGCTATGACAAACTTCTCTTCAATTTTATACGCCATCTCAAACCTCCTTATAACCTCTCATTCAATAAATTCATATCCCCACAAAAACACAAAAAGTCAGGGGATACATTTATCCGCTGACTTTTTGTTTGTGTCATATATTATTTGCTATTTGAACTACCAAACTCACTTAGCCACACTTACTATAGCCACATGAGCTACATTGCTTACAGCCCTCAATGCTAATCAATGTTGCTGAGCCACAGGATGGACATAAATCTATGCTCTCTGGAACAGCTTGTGAATAATCTGTAGTAGAAGCTACTACTGCTGCAGCTTGCTCTTCATGATAGCTATCAACTGCTTGCTCTTGTTTAGCCTGTAAATGATTTTCTAATGCTTTAGCTACTGCATCAGCAATGGATTCTACACGATTTTGACCGAAGCCAATCGCACCTGTGCCACCAATGCCTTTAAGATGCTTAATAAGAAGCTGAACCTTATTGCCATGATCACCATAGCGTAAAAATAATGAGCAAACTCTACCTAATGCTTCAGCCATCGCAAATACATCAGACCCTGCTTTACCAACAATTAGGAAAATCTCTGAAGGAACATCATCAAGATCATTAATCGTAATATACGCCATACCTAGCGGTGTATTCATACGATATGTTGCACCCTTTAATACTTGTGGACGACGCTTATATTGCTTATCCTGTGCATTAGGCGTTGTGCTACCTGCTACATCCATTGCACCACTAACGGCAGCAATTGCTTGTTTTACCTCTTCGGTAGCCTTGCTCTCTTCTTTTTTAGCTTCCTTCTTATCATCCTTCGCCATTAATACTTGCGTATCACGACTACCATCACGATAAATGGTTACACCTTTACAGCCAAGCTCATACGCAAGCTCGTAAAGCTTTTCTGTATCCTCAACAGTAAAGTCACTTGGGCAGTTTGCTGTTTTAGAAATCGAGCTATCAACCCAGCGCTGAATCGCAGCTTGTACACGAATGTGATCCTCGGCAGTCAAGCTCATTGCGGTTACGAAATAATCTGGAAGTGGCTCATTTGGATGCTTGTCCATCCACTCTTGAGCAATTGGAACATATTGAACGTCTAAACCTAGACGACTTTTACGATAAAATTCAAAGGCAAAATAAGGCTCTATACCTGTTGATGTACCAACCATAGTTCCCGTACTACCCGTAGGTGCCTGTGTAATAACCGTTACGTTACGCATACCTTGCTTCTCAATCGCTTCACGTACCTCTGGATACACTTTAGTGATTTCCTTCATAAAGCCACTTTGCATATATGGCTCTAGCTCAAACGCACCAAAGCTACCTTTTTCAGCGGCTATTTCACTAGACGCTAAATAAGCCTCTTTTGCGATAAAGCCATATAGCTTATCTAAAAATTCAAGAGATTCTGGTGAGCCATAACGCACTTTAAGCTTAATCATAAGCTCTGCTAAGCCCATAGAGCCTAAGCCGATACGACGCTCTTTACGCTGATTTGCTTCATTTTCTGGGAAATGGTAAGGCGTTCGATCAATAACATTATCTAAAAAGCGCACTGACCAGCGAGTAACTTTGGCAAGCTCATCCCATGCGACATCATCATTTTCCTCATCATAAAACTTAGATAAATTAATTGCAGATAAATTACAAACACCCCATGCTGGTAAACCTTGCTCACCACATGGATTCGTACAAATAATTGGGTTAAAGTACCAGCTATTTGACATATTATTGTAGCGTTCCATAAACACAACGCCTGGCTCTGCTGATTTCCATGCAGACTCAATAATGGTATGCCAAACCTCCTTAGCACGAACAGTGCCATGAACAAGCACTTCTTTTCCTAATGCCTTCCAAGCATCTAAATCACCAGTCCATAGCTCATCATAATCTGGGTCAGTAGTATCTGGGAAAACAAGCTCCCACTCTAAATCATGCTTTACAGCATCCATAAATTTATCACTTACACAAACAGATAAGTTCGCATTTGTAATTTTGCCCATTTGCTGCTTTACTGTTATAAATTCTAATACATCAGGATGCCAATCGTTAATCATAAGCATTAATGCACCACGACGACTACCACCCTGTTCGATTAAGCCCGTAGTATAGCTATATAATCCACCCCATGATACTGCACCACTAGATGAACCATTCACGCCTTTAACAATATTTCTTTTTGGACGAAGTGATGATAGATTAATACCGACACCACCACCACGTGCCATAATCTCCGTCATTTCCGTCAATGTAGCCATAATACCGCCACGACTATCCTTAGGTGAAGGAATAACATAGCAGTTAAATAAGGTTAACTCGTCACTTGCACCAGCTCCAGCAGCGATACGTCCACCAGGAACAAGCTTCCAATCCTCTAATATGTATTTAAAATTATTAGTCCATTCTGCTTGCTTATCTTCTTTCTCGACTGAAGCTATTGCTGATGCCAATCTATTCCAAAGCTCATCAGGAGTACGTTCTAAAGTATGTGTTAGTTTACTTATTGTCGTATCCACAATATCGCCATTGCGCATTTTAACTGATACATGATCATGATTACGGCTAATAACTTCCCCTGCCTCTTTTACAGGAAACGTTAAATCATCCTTCAATAGAACAAGTACAGTATCACCTACCTGTACGCCCTCTGCGGAAGCATTTTTACGAGCATATCGATCTAAAAAGATTTTCTCGCTTAAGCCAGTCAATTGACTCATCAACTTCACTCCTCAAATAATATTCCAATATGTTGTGCCATAAATAATAATATCATACAACATATTGTTTTTCATTATTTTTAAACGACAATTTCATTCACAATTATTACAGTTTGTTGAAGGTTATCTTAACTAGTATTGGGGAATACTAGCTATTACATTTTCAGCAATATTATGAACACCGAAAAGGAGCAGCTATGAATATACATCAATCATTTGAGACTAATAAGAGTGCTGAATCGATTAATAAACCAATCAATCAAGATGTGACAATTTCATTTGATCGCTCATGGTTTGGTGAGCTTTTGTCACATATTGAACATAATGGCCCTTGGCATCAATGGTCAATGTTTCAGCTTGCCATGGAAGCTGAGCAAGCAAGTCTAGTAAAAGACTTTGATCAGCTTCAATGCTTATCTAAATTACCTCATATTGAGCCTATGGACCATCAGCTGCAAACCGCAAAAAAAGTCGTTCATGAAATGGGTGGTAGAGCAATTTTGGCAGATGAGGTTGGATTAGGTAAAACGATAGAGGCTGGCTTAATCTTAAAAGAATATATGGTCAGAGGATTAGCCAAGCGCGTCCTTATTCTTGTTCCCGCTTCATTAGTTTTGCAATGGGTGCGCGAATTAAATTCTAAATTTTCTATTCAAGCAGTGGCACAGCGCAAAAACTATACATGGGATGCTGAGGTTATCGTAGCCTCTATAGATACAGCTAAAAGGGAGCCTCATCGTGAGCAAATTTTAGCAACCGACTACGATCTCATTATTATTGATGAGGCACATAAGCTTAAAAATAAAAAAACAACAAACTATCAATTTGCTCTTCAACTAAGCAAAAAATACTGTCTATTGCTAACTGCTACCCCTGTGCAAAATGATTTAGAGGAATTGTTTAATCTTATTTCATTATTGAAGCCTGGTCAGCTAGGTGGACAATCTGAATTTAATAGTACCTTCGTTGTTGATAAACGCATGCCAAAAAATGAACAGCTATTGCAAGATGCACTTGCTAAGGTCATGATTCGTAATACTAGACAGGATAGTGCTGTTTCCTTTACTAAGCGCCATGTACAAAATATTATTTTAGAGCTATCAGATGACGAAAAAAATCTTTACGAAGAAGTGACGCGCTTTGTACACGAGCAAGCACAGGATAGCACAATTGATATAAGCAGCTTATTATCATTAGTCACGTTACAGCGCGAGGTTTGCTCTAGTCGTGATGCGGTATTTTTAACCTTAATTAATATGTTCAAAAAAACTGAAGAGGGCTCACGTATTCGCGACATGATATGGGCATTAGTCGATCATATTAAGCGCGTAAAATCTAATACCAAGTCGGAGCAAGTGCTACAGCTTATAAAGAGTAAAAATGAAAAGTTTATTATTTTTACAGAATACCGTGCAACTCAGGAGCATCTGCTTCATTTTTTACAAGAGCATAATATTACTGCTGTTAGCTACAGTGGCGGTATGAATCGTGGGAAAAAGGATTGGATGATGGATTTATTTAAAGGTAGAGCTCAAGTCTTAATTGCAACTGAGGCTGGTGGTGAAGGGATCAACCTTCAATTTTGTCATAATATTATCAATTATGATTTACCGTGGAATCCTATGAGAGTTGAGCAACGTATCGGACGGGTGCATCGACTTGGCCAACAGCACGATGTTTATATTTACAATCTTTGTACTAAAGGAACGATAGAGCAGCATATTCTTAATCTTTTGCATGAAAAAATTAATATGTTTGAGCTCGTAATTGGTGAGCTTGATGTCATTTTAGAAAAGCTAGAGCAGGACGAAGGCTCAATTGAGCAACAATTAGCTAAGCTATTAATTCAAAACAAGGATGAGCAGCAGCTAAACGATGCTTTAGCAAAGCTAGGAAGCTCAATTAGGCAGCATGCAAAGCAAGAGCAAACACATAATCGTCTTAAACCATCTACTGCTATTAACCATTCTTCAACCAAAGGAGTACAGCTATGATTGTTAAAGATGTCTATCAATACGTTGAGCGATACTTAGAAGCCATGCAATGTGAAATTATAGAAAAGTCGAGCTATCACATTAAAGTTAAGCTATCAGCTGCGGCTGATAAAGAACTGACCAATCGCCCTTTTTATTGGAGCTTTATTGAAAGAAGTAGTGAAAAACCAGAAACATTAAGCTTTTGCTTTATATTCGATCAAGAAAAATATGAGCAGCATAAAAAGCTTGAAGAGGAATCACAGGCTGCCTTATCAAAGGAGGAAAAGCTCGCTGAATCGATATTAGAGAGGACATTTGGTGTTCCTGCAAAGCCTTTGTCTCGTGTGCTGCAGGAGCATCTTTATTTTGGTTCTCCTCGGCTTGAGCAGATATTTCAGTCAACAAAACAAAACGGAAGCTATGTTTACTTATTTGAAGAAACAAGAATAGCTGGTCTTCATCCGCTTGAGTCAAAAGCTTATACTGCATGGCTAGGTATTAATTATCGTGTTGAATATTGTTGTGATCGAAAGCGTGAGGAAATATATAGTCTTGGTATATCACTAGTAACAGGCTATGTTATGGAACAATTTTACGAAAAGCTAATTCGAAAAAGGTTATCGCCAAAGCTACCCTCTAATGTTCATATCGCTAAGCATGCGATTACGTACAATAAAGCGTTAACACTCGCTGAACAATACATTGAACGTAAACTTAAGCAATATGATTATAGCTGGGCGAAGGAAGCAAATGAGCGATTAAAAGAGGAGCTTGCTCGTATTAACCATTATTACGAGCCATTACTTCAGCAAGCAGTTGACGAGGAGCAGCAATTTAAAATCAAACAGCAATTTGAACAAAGAAAAGAAGAAATTCGCTGGCAATTCGAGCCAAGAATAAAAGTAACCGTCACAAATTGCGGTTTATTTCATCTAGAAGGAATCGACTAACGTAAAACTGACGTTATCTATTATATTATGGCAAAAATAGAAGAAGGTTTTTTTAGACACAGCTGACAAGATCTAACAGCCTTCTTCTGCTTGTCCACCTATAATGCTAGTGAGGTGATTAGATGCAATTAATTAAACTATCTGTGAAGCTTATAATGTCTATAGCAATTTTTATTGCAGGCATACTTACACCAGCTTCATTGCAGCAAAATGAACAACCTATCGTAGCAGAATATGAAACTGAGCCTCTTAAAGCTCCATTTAAACACAAAATTTGTGAGCTTGTTGAACATTGGAAAATAGAGATATCTGAGGATGAACAATTCGCTTCCTTTGTCGATGCAAAGTGGGATGTCAAAGCACTTGGTCCGGGTTCAAAAAGCTTCCTAGTTGTATTTTATGAGCAACAGGATGATACAGAAGTTGCAATTGGATATTTAATCATCCACTCGACTGAATCTGGGGCATTAAAAATTGGGGAATATGGAAAGGGACTTTTCGATAGTTTAGAAATACAGATGGAAAGTCCCTTACTTGCCATTTATCATCAACCATTTGAAGCGGTATATCGCTCTACAGAAGAAGAAATCGTTGATTTATTTACAAATGAAACATATCCTTTACAAATAGATCAAGTAAACCAATCCTCTAACCATATTAATACGATTTCACATGAACATAATCAGCTTTTTGATGATGCACATTTTAATTACGGCATTCATATAGCATATTTTTCTCCTTATGAAAAGCTACCATGGCTTACTTCTTCCTCAATCAACGATCAGCTTATCGATGATCGATCAATTGAAACAGAAATCGAATTGCAAAATGAACTTTATTACCGTGTAAAGTCTTGGAATAATAGTATTAGTACCGTTTTCTCAGTTACAAGCTTACATAAATGGAATGATAATTATTTCGTAGTGGGTATACAGCTTGATGATGAACAAACAATTCGTTATATTCCATTTGATACTTTATTAAAATTCGGGCAGTTTTATTCATCCTGATTTTTGTTTTTTCTTACATAGTATAAATATGCTCCTCCAGCACCAAACCACCTAATAAGCCATTGCTCTTTTTGAGTTTTGGCTTCTTCTTTTATTTTATATTTTTCTTCCCTTGGTTTACTCATATAGTCAGTTACACGTTCTGTTAAATATTTTATATATTCACTACTGGAAACTCCCATTGTTTTTCACCTCCATTAAAATTATGACCAGTTTCGAGCTGTTTTACTCATGTATGAAATGTGAAGAAATGAATAAACTAACGGAATGTTAAATGGGGGGAGCATAAATATGAAAAAATGGTCTAAATATAGTATCCTAAGCCTTGTGGTGCTGTTATTTCTTTTTTCAAGCGGTAATACAGCTATTTTTGCTTATGAAGATGAGCAGCAGCTTAAGGAATGGCTACCAAAGCCACTTGTTATCATCGATGCAGGACATGGTGGAATTGATGGCGGTGCAGAAGATGGCGGTATTTTTGAGAAGGATATTAATCTAAAGGTTTCTCAAAAATTGTACCTATTATTAGAAAGTCAAAATATATCAGCGGTCTTAAATAGAACTGGCGATTACGCCTTGAGTGATGAAAACCGCTGGCATAACGTTAAAAGTCGTCATCTTAGAGATTTATCACAACGTTCTGCATTATCAAAGCAGCTAGACCATGCCATTTTTATAAGCATACATTGTAATGCAAGTACGACTTCAAGGGCACGCGGGCCAGTTGTTATTCATCAAAAAGCAGGCGAGAGCTATTTACTAGCATCTCTACTCCAACATCGACTAAATGATGTATTTAAAACGAAGAAAAGAGCTGTCGGTGCAACTTCATTTTACTTGCTTAAATATGTAAATAAACCTGCGGTCATTGTAGAGCTTGGCTTTATCAGTAATGCTAATGATCGACAAATGTTAACGGATCAAATGAAGCAAACAGAAATCGCTCAAGCTCTTTCAACTGCAATATCACATTATTTCATCATCAATAATTGAGTCTTCAATTATAGTAGTAAGTGGTACAACTTCAGTGGACTTAGTGAGTTCAGAAATGGCATCATACAATGCTTGCGAAGTATACCTTCCTGGTGGTCCAACATGCCCAATTGCAACGGTGCGTGTTTGGATCTTTACCATGTTTAAAACCTGCTGCATTTGACGCGAAATATACAACTGATCGTAGTGATGGTCTAAAAATATATCATTTTTGATGTAAGGAATACCTAGCTCTTCAGACACTTCTGCTACGATTGACTTATCACTCGTTTTACTATCTAAATAATACAGATTATGCTCTTTGCAAACCGATAAAATAATGCGCATAATATGCTTGTTTTGCGTAATTTTCGAGCCCATATGATTGTTCATACCAACTGCATGAGGAACATCAGCAATGGCTGCTTCAACTCGTTGTTTAATTTCCTCATCAGATAAATGGGATAATATAGCTCCTGGACCTAACCATGAAGCCTTACCTCGATTCGCCTCCATCGGTAAATGAATAATAACCTCCTTGCCATTTTTGTGAGCGAGCTCTGCATCCTGCTTTGTTGTCGGCATAAACGGCATGACCGCAATCGTTAGTGGCAAAGGTAAATTTAATATCTCCTCGCTGCCTTGCATATTATTTCCGAAATCATCAATGACGATAGCTAGCTTAGTTTCTTCTTTCGCATAGCTTATATGAGCTGAATTAATGTGACTATATATGGTCATTGAAAGCACCGATAAAACTAACAACTTTGACCAGCTGTTTTTATTGTTGAACTTCATAAACAAGACACCTCCTACCTTGTATCTTGTTCAATTTTTCTAATTTTATGTATAAAAAAGCCATTCGTTTTGTATAAACGAATGGCTTTACTTATTAACCTATAATTGGACGCTCCTGAGTAGCATCAATATATTCATATTTACGGCTTAGCTTTACAACACGTCGAGTACGCTTACGAATCATAACCGATTCATCATCCCAAGCGACAACTATGCCTAAAACATCATTTTTTTCAATATTATCTCTGACGACACGCACGAGTTGTCCTGACAGTCTATATTCATTTAATTGTTCCTCTGATACCAAAGCGTTCACTCCAAACACTACAACGATTAGTTAATGTTTAATCTATATATCCTTTGTAACATGCTCCTTGGAGTCATTCGTTTCATACCAATCATCTAAGACACGTGATGACATAACTTGCTTATTAATATAGTCAACTTGTTTTGAGCTAAAAGCTGCCTCCCAATTAAACTCTAATTCACGGCTTAGCTTTACAATCGTTAACAATTCCGACCAAGCTACATAACGTTTATACCAAAAGAACTGTGGATGTTCTAACATATATGGATATAAATCATCAAAATCAGTATGCTTACAATCTAATGCACGCTCAAAAGATATTTTAGCGTGATCAATTTTATCGAGCAAAAACTGTTCTGTCATTGGTTTCATCGTAATTCCTCCTTAGGATGATTTAGGCTATACACTTTAATTATAAAGGAAACTAGACCTAAACTCTACGGATAAATGATTTAACTCCCACTCTTTAATCTACAAACTTAATCTTACCTTCTTCTAAAGAAGCAATTTTAACTAAGGACTGTACATTAAAGCCTGATTCTCGCAAATATTTCGCTCCATCTTGGAAGGCTTTTTCAACTACGATACCGATGCCTTCAATTGATGAACCAGCTTCCTCTAGGATGCGAATTAATCCCTTTAAAGCATCACCATTTGCAATAATATCATCAACGATAAGGACATGATCCTCTTTACTTAAAAATTGTTTAGAAATGACTATATCCGTCACAATACCTTTAGTAAAGGACGGGACACGTTCAATATAAGAGTCGGGATCATTTACTACGGTTTGCTTCTTTCTGGCAAATATAAGAGGCACATTTAACTGAGCAGCAACTGCAAATGCGACAGGAATTCCTGAGGATTCTATCGTTACTATTTTAGTAATTGGAGCATCTTTGAAGCGTTCCACAAAGCACTTACCAATTTCCATCATGAGTGCAGGCTCCACCTGCTGATTGAGTATGGAATCTAGTCTAAGGATATCTTGAGATACAATAGCAGATTCATGAACAATTCTATTTTTTAACAATTCCATATTGATAGCCTCCTACCTAATTCCTCTTTCGAGTAAAATAACACATGAATGAAAATGACGCAATATAAGAACATACTAAATATAAATTATTACGTGAAAACTACAAGCAAATTTGAAATAATGGCATGCTTGTCTTCTTCTTATCATAAACTTGTACCATATGGTGAGGAGGAACAGGTATGAAACAAAGCTATGCTCAATCGCTACAAATAGCAGCTTTATATATTGGAACAATTGTCGGTGCAGGTTTTTCAACTGGACAAGAAATTATTCAGTTTTATAGTCGATATGGTATTTTCGCACTGTATGCTATTTTTATTGCCACTTTATTGTTTATTTGGTTAGGCTATAAAATAATGATGCTTGCTGCTTCATTACAAGCAAAATCATATGAGGATCTAAATATAGCTTTATTTGGCAATAAAATTGGTAAATCGATTAGCTGGTTTATGCTTATTGTATTGCTTGGCGTATGCTCTATTATGCTTGCAGGTGCAGGAGCTGTTTTTGAAGAAAACTGGAAAATTCCTTCGCAAATTGGCTTGCTCGTAACCGTTATTGCGACCTTCTTTATCGTAAGACGTGGACTTAATGCTATATTTTTCGTTAATAGCATCGTCGTTCCAATCATGATTCTATTTACCTTTATACTATTCTTTGATGCTATAAATGCTCCTCAGTTTCTTTTTTATTTAGACTCTAATATTATTCATGCACCTGCTTGGCGAGCAATAGCGACTCCATTTGTATACGTTGCGTTAAATCTTGCCTTAGCTCAGGCCGTACTTGTACCTATTGGAACTAAAATAAAGGATAAAAAAACGCTTAGAAATGGAGCGATTTTTGCTGGGCTAGGAATTGGCTTTATGGTCTCCGTTGCTCATTTTACTTTAGTTACTCATTATGGTGAAATTAAACATTTAGCGATTCCTATGGGCGGAATAGCAGCGACAATAGGTGTATTCATTTATGTGCTTTATATCATTGTCATTTATGCAGAAATATTTACAACTTTAGTAGCAAACATTTATGGTGTGACCTTGCAAACGAAGCAGTATATCAATTTACCTACAACACTGATTTATGGACTAACGCTTTTTATTTGCTTTTTATTAGCCCATATCGGTTTTGAACGATTATTAAGCACACTATATCAGGTGTTTGGTTTTATTAGTTTAGCATGGTTAGCTATTCTCATTTATTACCGCAAAAAGGCTACATAGGTGTATTGATACACCTATGTAGCCTTTTTATACCTCCACCTTATACAATTGTCCTTGCTGGGCAGTGACCTCAACAATATGCTTATGACAAGTTAAAAGTAAGACTTGTCTTTGCTTAGCTATTTGATGAATAAAGCTAAGAACTAGTTTTTGACGAGGCTCATCAAAATTAACAAATGGATCATCTAAAATAAGAGGTGCATTTTTTAGAGATTGATGTGTTGTTAATAATGCAACTCTTAAGCAGAAATAAACCAGCTCCGCTGTTCCTCGACTTAATCGCTCAATGGCTACCATCGAAAGTGCAGAGGTAGCTAATTCAAACGTATGATTTTCGGGATGTAGCACTATTTTTACATATTTTCCATTAG
>Ga0182742_1001927_pt1 | contig 24705 bp, 28 predicted proteins | sample eDN5th37CBELigMG_FD_128880 | JGI IMG/M metagenome (GOLD analysis project Ga0182742, IMG submission 128880) | Enriched Miracle-Growth compost microbial communities from Emeryville, California, USA - eDNA 5th pass 37_C BE-Lig MG (version 2)... ...
GATCGCCTGCCGGATGAAGGCCTCATCCTTGCCCTGGAGCACGTCATCGAGGTCCGGCCCGGTCGTGCCGGTGGTGCCCGCGTCGGCCAGCGTGTGGCAGCCGCCGCAGCCTTCGGAGGCGAAGAGCGCCTTGGGGTCGGCCTCGCCGCCGCCGCCGCCACCCTCGTCGCCGCCCTCCTCGTCCTGGGCGGGCTGGCCGACCTCCGCGAGCCAGGACTCGAACTCCTGCTGCTCGACGACCCGCGCCTGGGAGCGCATGACCGCGTGCCCGAGCCCGCACAGCTCGGCGCACACGACCGGGAACGTCCCGAGCCGGTTCGGCGTCACGGAGTAGGTGACGTCGATCCCGGGCACCGCGTCCTTCTTGATCCGGAACGCCGGGACCCAGAAGTCGTGGATGACGTCCTTGGACTGCAGCGTGAAGCGGACCTGGCGGTCGATCGGCAGGACCAGCTGACGGGAGGCGACCTCCTCGCCGTCGCGGTCGTAGTAGTACGTCCAGGCGAACTGCTCGCCGACGACGCGGACCTCGATCCGGTCGCGCTCGAGCGCCTCGACGTCCTCCAGGACCACGAACGAGTAGGTGCACAGGCCGACCAGCAGGATCGCGGGGATCGCCGTCCAGATGACCTCGAGCCTCGTGTTGCCGTGGATCGGCGGGCCGTCGAGGTTCTCCTCGCCCGGGCGCATCCGGAACTTCAGGACCGCGAACAGCACGACGGTCGTGACCAGGACGAACACGGGGATCGACGCGATCAGCAGGACGTCCCACAGGGTGTCGATCGGGCCGGCCTCCTCCGAGGCCGCCACCGGGAACCAGTCGATCAGCAGACCGAGCGCGATGCCGAGCGCCGACGCGATCGCGCCGACCAGCAGCATCTGCCCGACGTTGACGCGAGCATGCGGACGCTCGGGCGTCGGCCCGGCGCTCTGAGCTCTCTCCTCAAGGCTCATGGGGCGCGCATCCTATGCGAGCGCGCCGACGAACGCAGCGTCAGCTGAAAAACTTCATGCTGCGCGGTACGCCATGGGGGCGCTCGAGGGCCGCCCGTTGGCGCGGAAATCCGACGGCGCGACGCCCTGGTAGCGCCGGAACGCCTTCGCGAACTGGGCCGGCTGGCGGTAGCCGACGCGGTGCGCGACCTCCCGCACGGTGAGCGTCCGCGTGGCCAGCATCTCGGCTGCCTTCTGCATCCGCACGCGCGTCAGATGGTCGCGGAAGGTCGTATGCCCGATCTCGGCGTAGGCGCGTTGCAGCTGGCGCCGCGACGAGGCGACGCGGCGGGCGATGTCGTCCAGCGACAGGTCGGAGGCGTATTCGCGATCGACGATCTCGGCGGCCTCCTGGAACAGCGAGGTGCGCAGGCGGATGGTTGAGGCTCGTTGCGTCGGCACGTATCTGGTACGCAGTAAAGCCGCGCGAGGACCACTCGTGTGGCGGGAATGCGCCAAGAGTGGCGCGTTGCCGCTATCGGTAGCGCACGACGACCGCGAGCGCGTCGTCGCTTCCCTTCCCGTGCTGGGCCAGGATCCGGTCCGCGAGCGCCTGCGCGGCGCCGCCGCCGGCCAGCGCCGGGGAGATCGCGCCGTCGATGCCGTCGGTGATCATCACCAGCAGGTCGCCGCGCTCGAGCGGCATCGTCGCCGCCCGGACCGCCGGCATCCGGTAGCCGAGCACGCCGCCGAAGACGAGCGCCACGTCCTCGCGCCGCTGCGGCCCGGCGTGCACGAGCCGCGCGTCGACGTTGCCGACGCCCGCCCACGAGAGCTGCGCGCGCTCGAGGTCGAACCAGGCCGCGGTCATCACCACGCCGCGCGTCTTGAGCAGCGCCTCGTGGCAGGCGGCCAGCAGCCGCTTGGGCTCCCACTCGGCGCCCGCGCGCACGACCTCCGCGCAGCGCTCGGCCGCGTCCGCGGCCTGGGGCCCGTGCCCGAGCCCGTCGATCACGCACGCCAGCCCGCCGACGGCGGTGGGGACGAAGACGGCCAGGTCGCCCGAGCGCTCCTGGCCCTCGTGCGCCACCCCGGCCACGCCGCGGTCCAGCGCCTGCGGCCACCCCTCAGCCACGCCGCGCCCACTTGATCAGCGTCACCGTCGTGCCCTGCCCCGGCGTGCTGTCGATCTCGAACTCGTCGACCAGCCGCCGCGCGCCCGGCAGCCCGAGCCCCAGCCCGCCGCCGGTCGTGTAGCCGTCGGTCAGGGCCCGCTCCAGGTCCTCGATCCCCGGGCCCTCGTCGCGCGCGACCACGCGCACCCCGCGGCGCCCGCGCCCGTCCCGGACGACGTCGATCACCACGTCGCCGCGCTCGGCGTAGGTCGTGATGTTGCGGGCGATCTCGGAGATCGCGGTCGCCAGCAGCGTCTGGTCCGTGCTGGGCATGTCGAGCTCGACCGCGAGCGCACGCGCGCGCTGACGCGCGGTCACGACGTCCGCGTCGGACTCGATCGCGATCCGCTCGGCGGCGTCAGGGGCCAAGGTCGGCCGCCTGGAGCAACGCCAGCCCTTCCTCGAGGTCGAGCGCCGTCTGCACGTCCTCGAAGCTCATCCCCAGCTGGACCATCGCGAACGCGACCTCCGGCTGGATCCCGACGATCACCGTCTCGGCGCCGCGCAGGCGCGTCATCTGCGCGATCGACCGCAGCGAGCGCGAGACGAATGAGTCCATCACGTCCAGCGAAGTGACATCCACGATGATCCCGCGCGAGCGGTGGCGCGTGACCTGCGCCATCACGTCGTCGCGCAGCTGCAGGACGTCCGTGTCCGTGAGCGCCGACTGGATCGAGGCGATCAGGTACGGCCCCTGCTTGAGGATCGGGACCGCCATCAGGTCTCGGACTTCTCCCCGGAGATCACGGTGTAGCCCAGCAGCCGCTCGGCCTCCTCGATGCCGCCCTGGAGGTCGCCGACGGCGTTGACCTTCGACAGGTCGACGCCGAGCGTGACCAGCGTCTGCGCGATCTCCGAGCTGAGCCCGGTGATGATCACCGAGGCGCCCATCAGCCGCGACGCGTCGACCGTCTGCACGAGGTGGTTGGCGACGGTCGAGTCGATCGCGGGCACGCCGGTGATGTCGATCACGACCACGCGCGCGCGGTTGGTGCGGATGCCGCGCAGCAGCTGCTCGGTCAGCTGGCGCGCGCGCTGGCCGTCGAGCACGCCGATGATCGGCAGGATCAGCAGCCGCTCGCGGACCTGCAGGACCGGGGTGGAGAGCTCGCGGATCGCTTCCTGCTGCTGGCGGATGATGCGCTCGCGCTCCTGCACGAAGTTGACCGCCACCGTGTTCGCGATCCGGTTGGCGGCGGGCTCGTAGGCGTCGAGCACCTCGTTGAGGACCTGGAAGTCGGCCTGGTACTTCTCGAACAGCGAGCGGGCGAGCACGTCGCGCAGCAGCAGCACGATGCCGACGACCTCGTCGGTCTCGACGCCGCGGGGGATGATCCGCTCGGAGAGGTTGCGGGCGTAGTCCTGCAGCGCCTCGACCGAGCCCGTCTCCAGCACCTCGACGTAGTTGTCGTAGACCGAGGTGGCCTCGGAGAAGATCTCCTCCTCGGTCAGCGCGGTCAGCAGCCGCGCCTCGCCGATCCGGCGGGCCCACTCCTGGCGCAGCTCGGTCCGGTTGTTGCGAAGGTGTGCGACCAGCTCGCGCAACAGGTCGTCGCGCGCTTCCTGCTGGCCGTTGGTCACCGCATCCGCCGGGTCAGCCATCGGTCTCCTTGGGTTGGGGTGTCGGGCCGAAGGCGAGGATCGCCATGTCGTCGCGAAGCCTGCCTTCGGAGGCGGTCATCACGGCCGCCTCCACGCGGTCGGCCACCGCGTCGGGCGGCAGCCCCGCGCACGTCTGCAGCAGCGCCACCAGCTCGCGGTGCCCGAAGACCTCCTGGCGGCGCCGGCGCACCTCGGTCACACCGTCCGTGTAGAGCACCAGCACCTCGCCCGGGCCGAGCCGGACGGTGACGTCGGTCAGCTGCGGCTCGATGTCCGAGCCCAGCAGCGTGCCGAGCCGCCCGACGGGGGTGACGCGCCCGTCGGGGTGCACGACCAGCGGCAGCGGGTGGCCGCCGCAGGCCAGCTCGAGCGCGACCTGGTCGTCCTCGACGCGCAGGTGCGCGTAGCAGACGGTGCAGAAGCGGCCGTCGTCGCCGGCGGCGTCGCGCAGCGCGCGGTGCAGCAGGGTGAGCACGCCGGAGGGCCGGCGCTCGTAGGCGGCCGCCGCGCGCATCGTGTGGCGCGCCAGGGCGGTCACGGCGGCCGCGTCCGGGCCCTTGCCCTGGACGTCGCCGATCAGGGCCGTCCAGGCGCCCGGGCCGGCGCCGAAGAGGTCGTAGAAGTCGCCGCCGAGCTCGATCCCCTCGCCCATCGGGCGGAACCGCACGGCCGCCGAGAGCCCGGGCACGGGCGGGAGCGCCCCGGGGCGCAGGGAGCGCTGCAGCGTGCGCGAGATCGTGCGCTCGCGCGCGTAGAGCTGGGCGTTGGAGATCGCGACGCTGGCCAGCTGGGCGAGCTGGGTCAGGATCGCCTCGTCGCGGGCGCTGAACTCGCGCCCGGCGCGGTCGACGATCTCGAGCATCCCGAGCTCGCGGCCGCGGCGCGTGAGCTGCGCGCCCAGCCGCGCGGGGGTGGGCTCGCCGTCGCTCAGGCGCGCCGGCGAGGTGGCCGTCAGCGGCCGCAGGCGCGGGTCGGTGGCCTGGATGGCGACCGTCGCGCGCTCGCCCTGGATGATCGAGCGCGCCGCGTCCGCGGTGAGTTGCAGGATCGCCTCGACCGTCAGCGAGCCGTTGATCGCCACCGAGGCGTCCGCGAGCGCGCGCAGCTGCTCGCTGTAGGAGTGCTCGAGCCGCGCGACCTCCTGGACCTCGAGGTAGCCGCGGTGGACGGTCTCGAACGTCGACAGGCTCTCGCGCAGGAAGGCGGCGGCCGCGTCCAGCGTGGCCGCGTCGACGCGGCCCCCGAGCGCCTCGTGGTGGGCGTCGGCGAGGTCGAGCACGCTCAGCTGCGCCGTGACCGCCTCGCGGCCGATGTCGTAGGCGGCGCCGAGCGCCTGCTCGGAGCGGTCGGCGAGGTACGCGCCGAAGGCTGCGGCGTAGCGCGCAGCGAGTCCGTCCGAGCTCCCCACGGCTGGGAAGCCTATGCGACTAATGGTGCGAGTGATCCAGCGGCAGGTCCGCGATGTCCCTGCGCGTGTCGCGGATCCAGATGATCGTCGTCCACAGGAAGACGATCCCGAACGCGATCACCAGCACGACCGAGAGCGTGATGCTCACGATCATCGCCGCGAGCGCCGCCGCATTGATCAGCGGCAGGATGCTCGGGGGCGGCATGTGGATCTCCTCGCCGACCGGCGGGACATTCTCTTGCGGCTCAGGCACGGTCATTTGAGGTCGGATGATCGGGGTGGGGCGGAGGGGATGTCCATGCCTCTACTGGATATAGACGAAGGCGGCCACGAAGGTCAGGGCGAACATCAGCACCCCGACGATCGCTGCGAAATAGGCGGTGCGGAGATTACGGCGTGCGAGTCTACGGTCCATCGGGGCTCAGCCTGTTGAGGTCGGATGATCGGGGTGGGGTGGAGGGGATGTCTTGCCTCAGAGTTGGGCGTCAGCGACCATAGCGAGGAACAGGGCCGCGAGGTAGGCGAGCGAGAACAGGTACGTGCGCAGCGCGCTCTTGCGGTCGGCGTTGCGCTGCAGGCGCAGGCTGAGCACGATGAACGCCGCGCCGAGCCCGACGGCGAAGACGGCGTAGATGACGCCGAAGAAGCCGAAGACGAACGGCAGCAGGGTCAGGAACGTCAGCAGGAACGTGTAGAGCACGATCTGCCGGCGCGTCTCGGCCTCGCCGTGGACGACCGGCATCATCGGCACGCCGACGCGCGCGTACTCGTTCTTCATCAGCAGCGACAGCGCCCAGAAGTGCGGCGGCGTCCAGTAGAAGACGATCGCGAACAGGTACAGCGCGGCGGGGGCGACGCTCCCGGTGACCGCGGCCCAGCCGACGAGCGGCGGGACGGCGCCGGCGGCGCCGCCGATCACGATGTTCTGCGGCGAGCGGCGCTTGAGCCAGACGGTGTAGACCCCCGTGTACCAGGCGAAGCCGAGCAGCGCGAGCGTCGCGGCGAGCAGGTTGGCGGCCGCCCACAGGACCGCGAACGAGGCGATCTGCAGCACGAAGGCGTAGATCAGCGCCGCGCGCGGCGAGATCCGGCCCGCGGGCACCGGACGGCCGGCGGTGCGGCCCATCGCGGCGTCGATGTCGCGGTCGTAGTAGTGGTTGAACGCGCCCGCGCCGCCCGCGGACAAGAAGCCGCCGAGCACGGTCAGGGCGACCAGCGTCGGCGACGGGTCGCCCGCGACGTACATCGTCGTGATCGTCGTCAGGAGCAGCAGCAGCTGCACCTTCGGCTTGGTCAGCGTGAAGTAGTCGGCGAAGACCTGCTTGACGCCCGGGACCGCGAGGGCTGCGTGCGAGGCTTCCATCAGCGCTGCTGGGGCTGCCCCGACCGGTAGCGCTGCTCGACGCCGGTCCGCTGCTCGATCTCGCGGCGGATGTCCTTCATCGGCTCGACCGAGCGCACGCGCGGCACGACGTCGAAGTTGTTCTCAGGCGGCGGCGAGGGGACGAACCACTCGAGCGTGTTCGCCTTCCACGGGTCGGCGCCCGCGCGCGGGCCGCGCTTGAGCGCGTAGACGATCGAGCCGACGGTCACGACGGCCGCCAGGCCGATCATGAACGAGCCGACGGTGGAGATGAAGTTGTAGGCCGTCCAGCTCGAGTCGGAGTACTCGTAGATGCGCCGCGGCATGCCCGAGAGGCCGGCCGAGTGCTGGATCAGGAACGTCAGGTGGAAGCCGACGAACAGCAGCGCGAAGCCGAACTTGCCGACGCGCTCGCTCAGCATCCGGCCGAACATCTTCGGGAACCAGTAGTAGAGCGCCGCGAACATCGCGAACGCGCTCGCGCCGAACGCCGTGTAGTGGAAGTGCGCGACGACGAAGTAGGTGTCCGTCAGCTGCCAGTCGATGGGGAAGACGGCCAGGAAGATGCCGGTGATGCCGCCCATCGTGAACGTCGCGATGCCGCCGACGCAGTACAGCAGCGGGACCGACCACTCGACCGTGCCGCGCCACAGCGTCGCGACCCAGTTGAAGATCTTCACGCCGGTCGGGACCGCGATCAGGAAGCTCGAGAGCATGAAGAACGCGAGCACCACGGTCGACATCGGCGCGGCGAACATGTGGTGCGCCCACACGAGCATGCCGAGGAAGGCGATGCCGGCGGTCGAGGCCGCAATCGCCTTGTAGCCGAAGATCGGCTTGCGGGCGAACACCGGCAGGATCTCCGAGAAGATGCCGAACGCGGGCAGCACGAGGATGTAGACCTCTGGGTGCCCGAAGAACCAGAACAGGTGCTGCCACAGCAGCGCCGAGCCGCCCTCGGCCGGATCGAAGAACGCGGTGCCGAAGTTGCGGTCCAGCAGCAGCATCGTGACCGTGGCGGCCAGCGACGTCAGCGCGACGATGATCAGGTAGGCGTAGATCAGGATCGTCCACGCGAACAGCGGCATGCGGCCCCAGCCCATGCCGGGCGCGCGCATGTTGTGGATCGTCGCGATGAAGTTGATCGCGCCGAGGATCGAGCTCAGGCCGGTGAGGTGGACCATGTAGATCCAGGCCTCCTGGCCGTTGGTGCCCGAGTACTCCTTCAGCGACAGCGGCACGTAGGAGAACCAGCCGGCCTCCGGCGGCGACCAGAACATGGACGCGTACAGCGAGATGCCGCCGAACAGGTACATCCAGTACGACCACGCGTTCAGCCGCGGGAACGCGACGTCGCGGGCGCCGAGCATCAGCGGCAGGAAGTAGTTCGCGAAGCCCGCCCAGACCGGCACGACGACGAGGAAGATCATCGTCGTCCCGTGCATGGTGAGGATCTGGTTGTACCGCTCGGGCGTCAGCAGCGTGTTGTCCGGGACGGCCAGCTGCGTGCGCATGAGCAGCGCCTCGACCCCGCCCAGCACGAAGAACACCAGCACCGTGGCGAGGTACATGATCCCGATCTTCTTGTGATCGGTGGTGGTGAACCACGAGGTCCAGCTCTCACGCTCGCGATCGACGCGCGTCGCGATGATCTGCGGACGGGGCCGCAGGCTGGTGGTCGTGGGTTCTGTCGTGGCTGCCAAGTCGGGTCCTCGTCGGGTACTGCGGGGTTACTGGCCGGTGTCCTGGCCGGCGCTTTCCTGGCTCTCGGTGAGCTTTTCCTGCTGGGTGGCGACGTCGGTCTTGGCCTGCTTGAGGGCCTCGACCTGCTGCGCGTACCAGCGCTTGTAGTCCGGCATCCGCATGCCGATCACGCGGGCGTACATGTTCGCGTGGTTGCGGCCGCACAGCTCGGCGCACTGGCCCGTGTAGATCACGCGGTCCTGGCCCTCGGGGATCGCGTCGAGCGGGATCCGGAACCAGGTCTTGTTCGTGTAGCCCGGGAGCGCGTCCATCTTGCCGCCGAGCTTCGGGATCCACCACGAGTGGGCCACGTCGTCGGCCTCGATGTCGAGGATCACGGTCATGCCGACCGGCACGACCATGTCGGAGTACACGAGCAGGTTGTCGTCGCCCGGGTACTTGTAACGCCAGACGTACTGCTGGCCGTTGACGGTGATCCGCATCTGCGGGCCCTTGATCGACTTGAGGTCGGTCGACGCCGTCTGCAGGTTGTCCACCTGCGCGATCGGGTTGCCGTTCTCGTCGATCAGCGAAGGCTTCGGGTCCTTGATGTCGTTGAGCTTGATGAACGTGAACGCCGTGATGAACACGAGGATCACGGCCGCTCCGACCGTCCAGCCGATCTCGAGCTTGGTGTTGCCGTGGATCTGCGCCGCCTGGCGGCCCTTGCGGGCCCGGTACTTGAAGAGCGAGTACAGCAGCGTGCCCTCGACGCCCGCGAAGATGAACAGGGCGAGGACGAAGACCATGATGTACAGGGTCTTGATGCTGTCCGCGTTGGGCGAGCCACCGGCTTCAGGGAACAGCAGCCCGGCCTGGGCGGCCGGGGTGGCGAGCAGGGCGCCTGCCAGCGCTGCACCGAGCGCGAGCAGGAAGCGGCGAAAACGTCCTTCAGGCACGAGGGCCGGGAGTATATGGACGTTGGAGGCGCCTTCGCGGTCCGGTCACCGACCGGCGAAGCGCGGGGGCCGTTTCTGCACGAACGCGGCCACCCCCTCGCGGAAGTCCTCCGAGCCCGCCATTTCCTGCTGGATCGCGGCCTCCAACTCCAGCTGGGGCGCCATCCGGGCCAAGGCCCAGGCGTTGAGCTGGCGCTTGATCGCGCCGTAGGCACGCGTGGGTCCATCAGCGAGCCGGGCGGCCAGCTCGTGGGCCGCGGTGGTCAGCTCGCTGTCCTCCACGACACGGTTGATCAGACCCCATTCCAGCGCCGTTCTGGCGGGCAGGCGCTCGCCCAGCATGGCCATCTCTGACGCGCGCGCGAGGCCGACCCGCTCCGGGATCAGGAAGCTCGCGCCGCCGTCGGGCACGAGCCCGATGTTGATGAAGGCCAGCAGGAAGTAGCTGGACTCGGCGGCGACGACCAGGTCGCAGGCCAGCGCGAGCGAGCAGCCGACCCCGGCCGCCGGCCCGTTGACGGCGGCCACGACCGGCTTGGGGACCGTGCGGATCAGCTCGATCGTCGGGTGCACGCGTTCGACGAGCGCCCGCTCGAGGTCCGGCACGCCGGACGCCGTGGGCGCCATGCCCGCCTTGAGGTCGGCCCCGGTGGAGAAGGCGCGGCCCGCGCCCGTGAGCACGAGCGCGCGCGTGCCCGGGTCGTCGGCGGCCGCCCGCAGCGCGGCCAGCAGCGCGTCGCCGAGCTCGGCGTCGACGGCGTTCAGCGCGTCCGGCCGGTCGAGGACGATCGTGGTGACGGCGCCGCGGCGCTCGGTCTGGACGCTCAATCTGAATCCTTCCCTCGCAACTCAACCCGACTCGTAAAGGGCGGTTGGCCGTACCTGGATCGTCCGCGCCCCCCGGTATATTCGCGCAGTCCGTGCCCCGCTCGACCGCCATCCGCGCGGCCGCCTGCACGGTGCTCGCCGCCGGCATCGCGGCGCCGCTGCTCCGCCGCCGGCTGCGCCTCAAGCCGCCCGTCGTGATCGCCGCTGCCGCCGCCACACCCTTCGCGCTGACCGTCCTGGTGCCGCGCTCCAAGACGCGCGACGTCGCCGTCTGCGCGCTGCAGATGTACGCCTACCTGGCCGCGTACAAGATGCCCAACGACGACCCGGAGGCGTTGCTGAAGCGGGTCAAGGTCGCCTACCCCGTCAAGGCCGACAAGGCGATCGGCGGCGGGACGACGCCGACGCTGCGGCTGCAGCGCGCGTTCGGGACCCCCGGCCGCTTCCGCGCGTGGGAGAAGGCGCTGGTGTGGTCGCACTGGGTCTGGTTCGCGTTCCCGCACGGGACGGTCCTGTACGTGCTGCTGCGCCACCGCGACCAGTTCCCGGCCGCCGCCGCGCGCGTGTACGCCACCTTCGACCTGGGCGTGATCGGCTACTGGGCCGTCCCGACGGCGCCGCCCTGGTTCGCCGCCCAGCGGGGCCTGATGGAGGACGGCCGGACGCCCGAGCTGCGCCGGATGATGGTCGAGTACGGGGAGCAGTTCTGGAAGCAGGGTTGGGCCCCGCTCTACGGTGTCCTGGGAGGCAACCCTCTCGCCGCAATGCCTTCGCTGCACTTCGCCACGTCCGTCACCGCCGCCCACGTCCTCGCCGGCACCGGCCGGGTCGCGGGGACGCTGGGGTGGGCCTACGCCGCCACGCTGGGCCTCGCGCTCGTCTATCTCGGCGAGCACTACGTGATCGACCTGGCGGTCGGGCTGGCGCTGGCGGAGTCGATCCGGGCCGGCGCGCCGCGGCTCACCCCGGCCGCGCGCCGCCTGTCCCGCGCCCTGCAGCTGCTCGAGGCCAAGGCACGTTCATGACCCGCGCGCCGGAGCAGACGGTCGAGCCGCCGTCGCCCGGCGACGACGCGAACGACCTCGACGACGATCGCCATCTCGAGTTCAACGGCCGCACGGTCCTGACCGTCTGCGGCTTCCTGGCGGCGGCGATCCTGGCGCTGTACCTGCTGCTGCCGCAGCTGGCGGGCCTGGAGGACACGTGGCGGCGGATCGAGGACGGCTCGTCGGCCTGGATCGCGGCCGCGTTCGTGCTCACGTTCGGCATGTTCGGCGGCTACATCGAGATGTTCCGCGGCGTCTTCGGGGAGGTCGACCGGATCGGGCGGCGCGAGAGCTACCTGATCACGATGGCCGGGCTGGCCGCGAGCCGCCTGTTCGCCGCGGGCGGCGCCGGCGGGCTGGTCCTGCAGGCCTGGGCGCTGCGCCAGGCGGGGCTGCGCAAGCGCACCGTGGCCGACAAGACGATCTCGTTCCTGGTGCTGACCTACATGCCCTACGCGGCGGCCGTCGTCGTCTGCGGCATCGGCCTGCGGATCGGGCTCTTCCCCGGGCCGGCGCCGTTCACGATGACGGTGATCCCGGCGATCATCTCCGCGATCCTGATGGCGCTCACGAGCCTGATCCTGCTCGTGCCGACCGACCTGCAGCGGCGCCTGGACGGCTTCGGCGGCCCGCTCGGGCGGTTCACCAAGAAGCTGGCCACGATCCCGGCCTCGACCTCGGCCGGCCTGCACGACGCGGTCTCCCACCTGCGCTCGCGCAACCCGGCGCTGCTGGGCGCGGTGCTGTTCTGGGCCTTCCAGGTCGCGGTGCTGTGGGCCGCCTTCCACGCCTTCGGCGACCCGCCGCCGGTCGCGGTGCTCGTGCAGGCCTTCTTCGTGGGCATGCTCGGCAACCTGCTGCCGATCCCCGGCGGCGTGGGCGGCGTCGAAGGTGGCATGATCGGTGCGTTCGCCGCGTTCGGCGTCGACGCGGGGCTCGCGGTCGTCGCGGTCCTCGTCTACCGGGCGTTCACGTTCTGGCTGCCCATGCTGCCCGGCGTGATCGCGTTCTTCCGTCTCCGGGCAAGAGTGGAGGAATGGCGCCGGGAGCGCGGCGCTACTATACAAAGTAAAGCGTGACAGGTCGAAAGGGATTCATGGCAGACGTCGAGAACGTGATCATCATCGGCAGTGGGCCGGCTGGATACACGGCGGCGCTGTACACGGCCCGGGCGAACCTGGACCCGTTGGTGATCGAGGGCTTCATGTGGGGCGGCCTGCTCCAGCAGACCACCGACGTCGAGAACTTCCCGGGCTACCCCGAGGGGGTCCAGGGCCCCGAGATGATGCAGCAGTTCCGCGACCAGGCCGAGCGTTTCGGGACGCGCTTCATCACCGACAACGCGACCAAGTTCGAGCCTGGCGCCGAGGGCGAGCCGCACACGGTCTGGGTCGACGACGAGGCCTACAAGGCGCGCGCCGTGATCCTGGCGATGGGCGCCGAGCACCGCAAGCTGGGCGTGCCCGGCGAGGAGGAGCTCGGCGGCCGCGGCGTCTCCTACTGCGCGACCTGTGACGCCGCCTTCTACAAGGACCGCACGACGATCGTCGTCGGCGGCGGCGACTCCGCGATGGAGGAGGCGATCTTCCTCGCCAAGTTCTCCTCCAAGGTCACGATCGTGCACCGCCGCGACGAGTTCCGCGCCTCGAAGATCATGCTCGAGCGCGCCCGCTCGGTCGAGAACATCGAGTTCCTGACGCCGTACACGGTCAACGCCTTCCTCGAGGGCGAGGGCGGCCAGCTGGACCGCGCCGAGCTGCGCCACGCCGAGACGGGCGAGACGCTCGAGCTGCCGATGTCGGGCGCGTTCATCGCGATCGGCCACGTGCCGCAGTCCGAGATCGTCGCCGGGATCGTCGAGACCGACGAGAACGGCTACGTGGTGACCGAGGGCAAGTCCACGCGCACCAACGTCCCGGGCGTGTTCGCCGCCGGCGACCTCGTCGACCACACCTACCGCCAGGCGATCACGGCCGCCGGCTCCGGCTGTCAGGCCGCGCTCGACGCCGAGTGGTACCTGCGCGACAACCCGGCTGTCCCGACCCCGGCCGCCCTGGAAGGCACCGGCGACCTGGCCGAGCAGCAGTGGGCGCCCGCGCGCTAGGCGAAGGCGGCCCAGCCCGATCCTCCGGCGTTCGGCGCGGCCTCTCGGCCGCGCTGTGCGTCGCTGCCGCCGCCTTCGCGGGCTGCGGCGGCGACGACGAGCCTGAACCGCTGCCTTCGGCGCCGGACACGATCGAGTTCTCCACCCCCGCCTTCAAGCCGGGCGGGGCGATCCCGGCGGCCAACACGTGCGCCGGCGAAGGCAAGCCGCCGACGCTCGTCTGGCGCGCGCTGCCGCCCGGCAGCGTCGAGCTCGTGCTCGTCGTCCACGACGAGGACGCCGACTTCACGCACTGGACGGCCTACAACATCGCGGGCTCGTCGGGCTCGGGCCTGGCGCCCGACGGCCAGTTCCCGGCCGGCGTCAAGAACGGCGCCAACTCCGAGGGCGAGACGGGCTGGACGCCGCCGTGTCCGCCCGAGGGCGACGACCCGCACACCTACACGTTCGCGCTCTACGCCCTGGACGAGGCGACGGGCCTCGAGGACGGCGCCTCGCCCGAGGACGTCCGCGCCAAGCTCGACGGGGCGCTCGGCCGCGGCACGTTCACGGGGACCTTCGCGCGCTAGCCGACCCGCAGGGTGTACTCGCGGCTCTGATTGCGCGCGTTGCCCTGCGGGCGGACGACCACGTAGTAGGAGCGCTTCTTGGTGCCGCGGTTGGTGACGCTGACGCGCTCGGTCTTCTTGGAGCCGCTGCGGCGCGAGCGCGTGATCGGCTCGTCGTTGACCGACACCGCCGAAGACGAGAAGACCTCCAGCGACGGGTCGCCGAAGCGCGGGATCACCGACACCTTGGCCGTCCGGCCCGCGGGGATCACGATCCGGTAGACGTCGACCGGGTCCTCCTGCTTGTCCAGCAGGGCGTTGACGCGCTTGGGCTTGCCGCCCGACCAGACGGCCCGGCTGGGCTTGCCGAACGCGCGCCCGTTGACCCAGACGAGGTTGTCGTTGGGCTCCTGCGGGTCGTGGATCGGCAGCTTGTCGTCGGGCACCGAGAGCGCGGCGCCGACGTTGAGCAGCCCGAAGCCCGTCAGCGGGTCCCAGCCCTTGGTGCCGACATCGGTCGCGCTCAGCCGCACGGCCTGCACGACCCGGTCCGCGGGCAGGTCCGGCCGCGCGGCGCGCACCCAGGCCATCGCCGCCGAGACCATCGGCGCCGAGAAGCTCGTGCCGTCGAGCACCTGGTAGCCGTCGGGGGCGCCGTCCGCGTCGAAGGCGGGCGGGACCGCCGTCAGGATCCCGACGCCCGGCGCGGACAGGTCGATCGCGTCGTTGGCGTTGGAGAAGCGCGCGCTCTCGCCGGCGCGCGTGGTCGCGGCCACGGTCACGACGTGCGGCAGGGAGGCCGGGAACTCGAGCGGGTTGCCGCGCTCGAACTCGTTGCCGGCAGCGGCGACGGGGATGATCCCGCGCGCGACCGCGAAGTACAGCTGCACCCATTCCGCCGCGCAGCGCGAGGGCGAGCCGTAGCTCATGTTGATCACCGACGCGCCGGCCTCGACAGCGGCGGCGATCGCGTCGCCCGACGCGTCGCAGGTGATCTTGCCGTTGCTGCCGGGGACCTCCTTGAGCGGCACGTTGAGCGCGCGCGCCCCCGGCCAGACGCCGAGGATCCCGATCCCGTTGCGCGGGGCGGCGGCGACCGCGAGCGTCGCGGTGCCGTGGGCGTTGGTGACCGGCGTGCCGGGCAGGGTCGCGACGTTGGCGCCCGTCCACTCGGGGTGCGTCGTGTCCGCGGCCGAGTCCACGAGCGCGATCAGCGGGCTCTCGGCCGTGACGGGCGGCGGCGTGAGCATCGGCGAGGCGACCACGGCGCGCCAGTTGTTCGGCGGCCCCGAGAGCGGGTCGTCCGGGACGGCCTGCAGCGGCTCCACGTAGTGGTTGGCGCTCGCGTAGACGAGCAGCCCGCGCTTGCGCAGCGCGCGGGCGAACGCGCGCGCGTGCTTGCGCGCGACCTTGTAGCCGCCCGTCCCGCGCAGCCCGAAATGCTTCGCGCCGAAGCGCTTCGCGATCGCCGCGGTGCGTTTGCCGGGCACGCCGCCGACCAGCCAGCTGCCCGGGTCCGCGTCCGTCGTCGCCGCGCTCGCGTCGCGCGGCAGTTCCAGCGGCAGGTCCTGCGCGGAGGCGGCGGGGACACTGAGCAGGAGGGCGGCGAGGGCTGCGGCGAAGACTCGGGTCACGAGTGGTCGCAACACACCAGAGCCGCCATCGGAGCGGAGCCTACACTCGGCGCGTGAAATCCTTCGCCGAGGCAACGTGGCGCGCGTCCTGATCGTCCCCTGCGGCTGCCGCGGGCGCGCGCTGGCGCGCGAGCTGCGCGCCGCCGGGCACGCCGTGCGCGGGACCACGCGCGGCGCGCACACGGCCGAGATCGCCGCCGCGGGCGCCGAGCCCTACGTCGGCGACCCGGACCGGATCGCGACCCTGATGGACGCGCTGCACGGCGTCACCGTGGTCTGCTGGCTGACCGGCACCGTCGACGTCGACACGGGCCGGCTGCGGATGCTGCTGGAGAAGCTCGTCGACACCGGCGTGCGCGGGTTCGTGCACGAAGGGCCGGGGGAGGACGTCGCCCGCACCGCCGCCGAGACCTGGCAGATCCCGCTCGAGGTGCTCGACGGCGACCCGCTCGACCCGCAGTGGGTCAGCCGAGCGGCTGCGGCGGTGGGGCGCCTGTTGTCCTAGCCAGCAGGTCGCCGAGGATCCGCGCGGTCGCGCCCCAGACCGTGTGGCCGCCGACCTCGTAGACGTCGGTCCGGAACGCGATCCCGCGCCGGATCAGCCGCTTGACCGAGTGGCCGGCGAGCAGGTCCTCGAGGCGCAGCTCGAGCACCTGCGCGACCTCCGCCTCCTGCACGATCCATTCGAAGCCGTGGTCGATCACGCCCACGAACGGGTAGATCCGGAAGCCGGTCACGAACGTGCCGACGGGCGCCAGCGCGCCGACGATCTCGACGTCGTCCGGCGCGAGCCCGACCTCCTCGTGCGCCTCGCGCAGCGCGGTCTCGATCAGCGTCTCGTCGCCGTCGCGGCGCCCGCCGGGGAACGAGATCTCGCCCGCGTGGCGGCGCAGGTCCTCGCGGCGCTTGGTGAAGACCGCGTGCAGGTCGCCGGCCGGGTCGCGGTACAGCGGCACGAGCACGGCCGAGTCCGTGCGGCCCCCGCGCACCTCCATGGCCAGCGCCTCCTCGGGCGTGAGGAGCGCCTCACGCAGATCCCGGCGCAGGGTCAGGTGAGCTCGACCCGCTCGTCGAAGGCGACCTCGCCCTCGAGCGTGCGGTGCACGGGGCATTTGGCCGCGATGACCTGGAGACGCTCGACCTGCTCCTCGCTCAGGTGCGCGGGCATCCGCAGCACGAGCTCGAAGCGGGTCGGGCTCCCGCGCTCGGCGGGGGAGTAGCGGCAGTCGACCTCGAGGCCGTCGACGTTCCAGCCCTTGCGGTCGGCGTACATCTCCATCGTGACCGCGGTGCAGGAGGCCAGCGACGCCGCCAGCAGCTCCTGCGGGCTCGGGCCGAGGTCCTGGCCGCCCTGGCTCTCGGGCTCGTCGACCGTCAGCGTGTGCCGGCCCGCCTTGACGTCGTGGGTGTACTTCTCGCGCTTGCGGGCGGTCGCGCGCATCGCGCCCGACGAGGCCTGGCTGCGGCTGATGAGCGCCATCAGTCCTCCAATGGGTTGAAGATCATCCCCGTGAGGACCTTCGGGAAGAAGTAGGTCGACTTCGGCGGCATGTTCTCGCCCGCCGCCGCGACGTCGCGGACGCGCTCGACCGGGGTCGGGGACATGAAGAACGCGGCGTCGGCCTCGCCCGCGTCGACCTTGGCGCGCGCCTCCTCGGGCGTGCGCGCGTAGTTGAGGCCGTTGAAGTGCGAGATGTCGTCCTCGGTCATCCCGAGCGCCTGCTTGAGGATCAGGGCCTCCAGCACGGCGGTGTCGAGCCGGCGGTAGGGCTCGGGCTTGCCCTCCAGCGCCGCGTCGGCGATCGCCCAGTCCTTGAGGTAGAGCGTGCGCTCCTCGCCGTCGGCGTAGTAGCCGATGCTCAGCGTGTCGCGGGGCTCGGTCGTCCAGTCGCGCTCGAGCGCGGCCTGCAGCTTCGCGCGGTCCGCGTTGGACACCAGGCGGTGGGTGGGGAAGACGGTCAGGCCCGAGTCCTGCAGCGCCACCAGGCACATCAGGACGTGGTCGGCGCTGGGGTTCTCCTGGTGGTAGACGCGCGCGGTCTCGTAGCGGTGGTGGCCGTCGGCGATCAGCAGCTCGGTGTCCTTGAGCGCGGCCGTGAACGCGGCGATCGCGTCCGGGTCGGTGATCCGCCAGAGCTTGTGGACGGTGCCGTCGTCGTCGGTCACGGTGCCCCACGGCGCGTCCTGCGTGAACGGCTCGACGGCCTTCCAGGCGGCGTTGCCCGGGTCGTCGTAGAGGCTGAAGATCGGGGACAGGTTCGCGCGCGTGGCGCGCGTGAGCCGCAGCCGGTCCTCCTTCGGGCCCGGGTGCGTGCGCTCGTGCGGGCGGATCCGGCCCGGGCCGTAGTCCGTGACCTTGACGCGCGCGAAGACGCCGTGGCGCGTGCGGGCCTGGCCGTCCGGGCCCGTGTAGTCCTGCGCGAGCGCCCACAGGGCGGGGGTGTCGTCGCGCACGACGACGCCCTCCTGGCTCCAGCGCGCGAGCACGGACGCCGCGTGGCCGTACGGGTCGGTCCCGTTCTCCGGCAGGTCGACCTCGACGACGTTGTACGGGGAGCGACCCACGAGCTCGGCTCGCTGGGTCGCGTCGATCACGTCATAGGGCGGCGCAGCCACGGGCTGCAGGCCACCGACCTTCGCCAGGTCGTAGTGGAGAGCGTTGAGCGGTTCGACGTCGGCCATTCCGGCCGAGTCTAGACCTACAGCTTCGCGCCGAAGTTGGCCGTGACCGTGGCGCCGACGCCCTCGTCGCTCGGCACGCCGGTGCGGATGCCGATGCCGATCTCGCGGTAGGCCTTCTTGAGGATGTTGGCGCGGTGGCCCGACGAGGCCATCCACGCGGCCATCATGCCGTCCGCGGTCGAGTACTCGCCCGTGCCCCAGGCCAGGTTCTCACCCAGCGTCCACGCGTCGTTGCGCTTGGCGTAGCGCGCGGCGATGATCCGGTCGGTGAACTCGCTGCCGTCCGGGCTGATGTGGTCGAAGAAGCCCTGGCTGACCATCGCGGCGGAGTGCCCGAGCGCCGCCTTGCGCAGCTTGGAGTTCTCCTCCAGCAGCGGCAGCCCGCGCTCGGAGCGGATCTTGTTGTGCAGGCACAGCACCGCGTCCTCGACGATCGCGAGCGTCTCCGGCGTCGGCATCACGTCCGTGTTCTGGCACTCGGTCACGGCGGACTTCTTCGCCTTGCCCTTGCGCGGCTTCTTCTTGGCCTTGGGCTTCTTGGCCTTCGGCTTGCTGACCACGGCCGAGTCCTTGACGTTGGCGTGCTTGACGCGCTTGTCGCCGAGCGCGATCGACGCCTTCACGTCCTTCTTGCCCGGGGCCGCCTCGGCCACCGGAGCGGCGAACAGCAGCCCGACGGCGACGACGACGATGCCAAGTATGCGATTGAGGGTCTTCGTTGCGTGCACGGGGGCGACCTCCGTTGCGATCGCGATGTCGGGTCCAGCGGTTCCTCGTCGACCCGACGCGCCGTGTCCGGCACGATCCTTCGGCAGCCCGGCTAGCTCGTCGTGAGCCCCGTGGCTTTGCGCCCCGCCCTCGCGGACGGTTTGCCGTTTCGGGAAGCAAGAACCTCTTTCTGCCTCAATGATCGGCAGCTCGCGCCGATACCTTGACTCCCCTCCTGGACAACCGTCCGAGTCCCGCTGCGATACTGGGGCTCGTTCGGGGCGTGGCGCAGCCTGGTAGCGCGCGTGCTTTGGGAGCACGAGGTCCCGGGTTCAAATCCCGGCGCCCCGACTGACTGGACGCGCGGCTTGGCACACTTGCATCGCCTTGGTCTTCCGCTACCTGCACCTGCTCGCGATGGCGACCTTCGTCGGCGGCCAGCTCGTGCTCGCCGTGGCGGTCGTGCCCGGCCTGCGCGGGCGCGACCGCGAGGGCCTGCGGGCGGTCGCGCGGCGGTTCGGGTGGGCGTCGCTGGTCGCGCTCGGCGTCCTGATCGTCACCGGCGCCTGGATGGCGGGCGAGTACGGGCGCTGGGACGACGGGACGCTGCACATCAAGCTCGCGTTGGTCGCGCTCGCCGGCGTGCTGATCCTCGCGCACCTGCGGGCGAGCGCGGCGCACTGGCTGCAGGGCGCGATCTTCCTGGTCTCGCTCGTGATCGTCTGGCTAGGCCTCGCGCTCGCGCACTAGGACGCGCACGGTGATCGTGCCGGGCGGGACCTCGGTCAGGCCGGCGTCGCGGACCTCGGCGATGCAGGGCCCGTCGAAGCGCTCGGGGACGATCACGCGCGCGTCGCCGACGTCGTAGCCCAGCTCCGCCGCCATCACGGCGGCGTGGGCGATCTGGGCGAGCGTCTTGCCCGAGCTCATCGACAGCTCCGGGTTGAGCGCGTAGACGAGGCCGGATGCGTCAGAGCCGGGCGGCTCGAGCGCCGTCGACATGGCCTGCAGCCTCGTCAGCGCCTCGCCGCGCTCCGAGCGCCGCCGCGGCGGCAAGGCGACGACGCCGTCCGAGGCCGCGGCGTGCGGCTCCTCGAGCACCCGCGCCCACTGCGAGGCGCTGCGGGCGCGCAGCACGACCTTCCCCGGCCGCGCCCGCCACTCGGGGTCGATCGGGAACGACTGCACCGCTCGGACCGCCGCCAGCCCCGCCAGCCGGCCGCCTTCGTCGAGCGTCGTGAAGGCCCCGCGTCGGACCACGATGTACATGCGGAGGGGATCCATGGCTATCGTCGTGCGCCGTGCGTGCCTTCGCGAGCGACAACTATGCCCCCATCCTGCCGGAAGCGCTGGAAGCGATCAGCGCCGTCAACCGGGGCCACGCCCCGGCCTACGGCGCCGACGAGGAGACCGCGCGGCTGCAGGAGGCGGTCCGCGCGCACTTCGGCGAGGACGCGGTCGCGTTCCCCGTCTTCAACGGCACCGGGGCCAACGTGGTCGGCCTGCGCGCGATGCTGCGCCCCTGGCAGGGCGTGATCTGCGCCGAGAGCGCGCACCTGAACGTCGACGAGGGCGGGGCGCCCGAGGTTCTCGGCGGCATCAAGCTCCTGACCGTCCCGACGCCGGACGGCAAGCTCACGCCCGAGCTCGTCAGCCGCCGGATCGCGCGCGTGGGCGACGAGCACGTGGTCCAGCCCGGCGTGGTCTCGGTCACGCAGTCGACCGAGCTCGGCACGCTGTACACGGTCGACGAGCTGGCCGCGCTCGCCGGTCACGCGCACGCGCACGGGATGCTGTTCCACATCGACGGCTCGCGGCTGGCGAACGCCGCCGCCGCGCTGGACGTGCCGCTGTCGGCGATCACCGCCGACGTCGGCGCCGACGTCGTGAGCTTCGGTGGCACCAAGATCGGCCTGCTCGCCGCCGAGGCGGTGATCGTGCTGCGCAGCGAGCTCGTCGAGCCGCTGCGCTACCTGCGCAAGCAGTCGATGCAGCTGGCCTCGAAGATGCGCTACGTCTCCGCGCAGCTCAACGCGCTGCTCGCGGACGACCTCTACCGCCGCGCCGCCGGCCACGCGAACGCGATGGCGACCCGGCTGGCGTCGGGGATCGCGGGGGCGGTCGAGGTCACCCAGGCCGTCCAGGCCAACGCGGTCTTCGCGATCCTCCCGCCCGGCGCGGCGGAGGAGCTCCAGCGCGATTTCAAGTTCTACGTCTGGGACGAGCACACCGGCGAGGTCCGCTGGATGTGCTCCTGGGACACATCCGAGGAGGACGTCGACGCGTTCGTCGCCGCGATCCTGCAGGTGGTCGAGGGTGCGGTTGCGGGCAACGAACAGCGCGGGGTATGAGGCGCCGATCGGCCTGACGGCCGATCCTGTCGTCTTCACGCTGCTCGACGGGCGGCTGTGCGTGCTGCTCGCGCGCCGGCTCGAGGAGCCCCAGCGCGGGATGTTCGCGCTGCCGGGCGGGTTCGTCGGCGCGACCGAGTCCCCCGAGCAGACCGCGGAGCGCAAGCTGCGCGAGAAGACCGGGGTCGGCTCCGTGCACCTCGAGCAGCTGCGCACCTACGCCGATCCCGCGCGCGACCCGCGCGGCTGGCTGCCCTCGATCGCCTACATGGCGCTCGTGCGGCCCGAGACGCTGCCCGAGGACCGGCCCGCGGAACGCGACGCGTCCTGGCACCCGCTCGACGCGCTACCCGAGCTGGCGCTCGATCACGCCACGATCGTCGACGACGGGCTGTGGCGGCTGCACGCGCGGGTCGCGGACAAGGTCTGGTTCGTGCGCAAGGCGCTGGCGCTGCTGACCGAGCCGTTCACCCTCCGCCAGGCGCAGCAGCTCTACGAGGCGCTGCGCGGGGAGGAGGTCGACGCGGCCAATTTCCGCCGCGACGTACGCGCGACCGGCCTGCTCGAGGACACGGGCTCGTTGCGCTCGGAGGGCCCCGGCCGGCCCGGCCGGTTGTACCGGCGAGCCTGAACGCCAAGGATCCCCCAAGCGCGCGCCAACGCCGCGTCAGTTGGCTTGCCGCGTGCGCTCGATCATCCTCGCCGCCCTCCTGGTGCTGATCGCGCCCGGAAGCGCGCTGGCCGCCGGAACGCTGTCCGTCTCGATCACCGGTGCAGGGCAGGTAGCCGGGGGCGGGATCGACTGCAAGCGCGTGCTCGGCGCCCAGCCCGACGGTGTCTGTCAGCAGACGCTCGACGGTGAGGTCACGCTCACCGCGACGCCCGCCGACGGGTTCGAGTTCGACTCCTGGACGGGCGCCTGCTTCGGCTCGGGCGGGCCGGTGTGCGCGCTCGACATGTCGATCGACCGGACCACGACCGCGAGCTTCCGCGACGTCCAGCCGCCGGCGGTGACGCTGAAGTCCCCGAACGCCGGCCCGCTCGCCGGGACCGTGCCCGTGACCGCCGAGGTGGCCGACAACGGCATCGTCGAACGCGTCGAGCTGGCGGTCGACGGCTACAAGGTCAAGGACACCGCCGCGCCCTACACGTTCCCGTTCTTCAGCAAACTCTATCCGGACGGGCCGGCCGTGATCTCCGCGACCGCCTACGACCGCGCCGGCAACGTGACCCGGGCGACCGCGGACGTGATCGTCGACAACACCCTGCCCTCCCTGGAGGTCGGCGGGCCGGACCGCGAGGCGTTCCCGCCCGGCTCGACCCTGACCTGGTCGCTGGGCGCGACCGACGCGGGCAGCGGGATCCAGGCGACCCGCTGCAGCGTGGTCGAGCACGGCGAGGCGCCCGCGCTCGTCCCCTGCACGAGCGCGACCCAGCACAGCGTCAGCGGGCTCGCCGAGGGGCACTACACGTTCACCTTCAAGGCGATGGACGGGGCGGGCAACATCGCGTCGCACTCGCGCAGCTTCCGGATCGAGTCGGAGGCGACGCCCGAGGTCGCCTCCGAGACCACGCTCGCCGCGCCGGCCGAGCCCGAGTTCATCCCGCCCGCCGCGCCCGTGTCCGCCCTCGCCCTCGCCCTCGCGACCGAGCTCGACGAGCCCGAGCCGCCGCGGATCCGCGTCGCGCTCGGCTTCCGCTACATCTCCGGCCGTAAGTACACGAAGCTTTCGCACTTCCTCGTGCGCGGCGTGCCCGCCGGCGCGACCGTCAAGGTGACCTGCCCGTCCGGCTGCAAGCGCAAGCAGTACGCCAAGAAGGTCAAGCGCTTCGGCCGCGTCTCGCTCAAGCCGCTGTTGCGCCGCAAGCTGAAGGTCGACACGGAGGTCACCGTCGTCGTGTCCAAGCCCGGCACGGTCGCCGCGGTCAAGACCCTCACGATCCGGCCTCGCAAGGCGCCGCTCGTGACCACCAAGTGCCAGCCCGACGGCGCGCCCGAGCCCGTCCCGTGCTGATCGGAGACCAGCGTTGAGCTACCGCACGATCCTGCTGTCCGGCGCCGCCGTCCTGCTGTTCGCCGCGCCCGCCCAGGCAAACGGGGTGCTCACCATCGACCCGACGATCAGGGGCGCCGGCACCGTCTCCGCGGCCGACGGTTACGGCTGCCTGCTGTCGCCGGCGAACGCCAACCCGGCCAACTCCGTGGTGACGAACTGCCCGCCCAAGAGCGTCACGGCGACCATCACGATCCGCAACGGCGTCCCGGTCATCGGGATCGCGAGCATCACCTTGTCCCCAGAGCCGCGGCCCGGCTGGCAGTTCATGGGCTGGGAGGGCTGCGGGGTGCTCCCGCGCGGCTCGAGCGTGTGCAGCCGGACGGTCACCGCCTTCGACGCCGACCTCACGCTCACGCCCACGGCCGTCTTCCGTGAGATCGTGCCGGTCGCGATCGGCGCCAAGCCCGCGCAGTTCACCAGCGACCGCACGCCCACGTTCGGCTACTCGTCCTCGGTCGCCGGGGCGACGTTCTCGTGCGCGATCGACGCGGTTGACGTGCCGTGCTCCGGCTCGTCGGTCACCCTGGACCCGCTGCCCGACGGTGCGCACACGTTCAAGGTGACCGGCGTCCACAACACGAACCTGTCGATCAACCCCGCGAGCTACACGTTCACGGTCGACACCGTCGCGCCCGACACGAGCTTCGCGGCCGGCGTGGGACCAGGGGAGGGCGCGCTCCAGACCGTCACCGACGAGACGTTCAAGCTCGTGTCAAGCGAGCCGACCGGCGCCCGCTTCGAGTGCAGCCTCGACGGTGCGCCCTTCGCGGCGTGTGGCCCGACGGTGTCGCTGAAGGACCTGGTGCCGGGGAAGCACACGTTCGCCGCCCGCGCGATCGACCGCGCCGGCAACGTGGACGGCACGCCGGTGAAGCGGACCTGGACGATCGCCATCCCGGACGCGGATGGTGACGGCTTCAACGCACGCTCGGACTGCAACGACGGGAACGCCGCGATCTTCCCGGGCGCCAACGACATCCCGGGCAACGGGGTGGACGAGAACTGCGACGGCGCCGACGCCGCGATCCCGGTCGTCGCCGCTGCCCCGCCCGTTGTCGCATCGTCGGCGGGACCGCGATCGGTCGAGCAGGTGATCGTCACCGTCGCCTTCTTCGCCCGCGCCTCCAAGCGCTCGACCAAGTTCACGACGCTGCAGGTCAAGAACGTCCCGCTCGGCGCGACCGTCAACGTCACCTGCCGCAGGCGCGGGTGCCCGCGCGGGCTGAAGAAACGCGGCTTCACGAAGAAGAACGCATTCGGCACCGTGACCCTGGCGCGCTTCATCAAGAAGCCACTGCGCGCCGGCGTCGTCCTGACCGTCGTGGTCTCCAAGCCCGACGCGATCAGCGCGGTCAAGCTCGTCAAGGTGCGCCCGTCGCGCAAGCCGCTGATCTCGACCAAGTGCCAGCCGCCGGGCGCTTCGCGACCCGTCGCCTGCTAGAGCCCTGTCCGACTAAGCTCAGCGCTCGGCCCCTGTAGCTCAGCTGGATAGAGCAGCGGACTTCTAATCCGCAGGTCGTTGGTTCGAATCCAACCGGGGGCGCTGAAAGGCCTGCAAACGAACATGTTCCAGTTGGGATTCATTGCGTCATTGCTCTGACTCCTACTCTCCAACTGTCGAAAC
>Ga0182742_1001928_pt1 | contig 24699 bp, 21 predicted proteins | sample eDN5th37CBELigMG_FD_128880 | JGI IMG/M metagenome (GOLD analysis project Ga0182742, IMG submission 128880) | Enriched Miracle-Growth compost microbial communities from Emeryville, California, USA - eDNA 5th pass 37_C BE-Lig MG (version 2)... ...
CCAGCGCGCGGCCCAACTGACCCGCGGCGCCGACGATCAGCGCTTTCATGGCAGCGGCTCGATGCTGCGCAGACCGATGCCGTTGCGGTCCTTCTCGGAAATGATCAAGTCCGCTCCCTCGGGAGTCGGCCATTCGATGCCCACGTCCGGATCATTCCACAGCAGCGTTCGCTCGCTGGAGGGATCGTAGAAACCGGTGACCTTGTAGAGGAAGTCCACGCGTTCGCTCAGCACCAGGAAACCGTGCGCGAACCCGGGCGGAATCCACAGCATGCGCCGATCGTCCCCGCTCAGGTATTCGCCCACCCATTGGCCGAACGTTGGCGAGGAACTACGCATGTCCACGGCCACGTCAAAAACCTCTCCTGCGACGACGCGGACCAATTTGCCCTGAGTTTGCCGCAGCTGGTAGTGCAGGCCACGCAACACCCCCCGGATTGAACGGCTGTGATTGTCCTGCACGAAATTCACATCGATGCCACCGTCGGCGAACTTGCGCGCTTCCCAGGTTTCCATGAAGAAGCCGCGTGAGTCTCCGAAAACCTTCGGCTCGATCAGCACGACCTCGGGCAATCGGGTCGGTTTGAAAATCATTCGATGACTCGCTCTTCCAACATGCGCAGCAGATACTTGCCGTACTGCGTGTTCTGCAATGGCCGGGCCAGCTCGCGAACCTGCGCTGCCGAGATGAATCCCTGCCGGTACGCGATCTCTTCGGGACAGGCGACTTTCAAGGCCTGTCGCGTCTCGATCGCTTCGATGAAGGTGGCCGCCGCGATCAAGGACTCGTGCGTACCGGTGTCGAGCCAGGCGTAGCCTCGGCCCATGATCTGCACGTGCAGCTGACCTCGTCGCAGGTATTCCTTGTTGAGATCGGTGATCTCCAACTCGCCTCGCGCCGAGGGCACGAGTTGCTGCGCGAACTCATGAGCACGCTCGTCGTAGAAGTACAGTCCCGTCACCGCGTAATTGGACTGAGGTTTCGCGGGCTTCTCCTCGATGCCGAGCGCGCGGCCCTGCGCGTCGAACTCCACCACTCCATAGCGCTCGGGATCCTGCACATGATAGGCGAAGACGCTGGCGCCGCTGGTCGTGGCGGCGGCGGCACGCAGCAACTGTGTCATCCCGTGACCGTAGAAGATGTTGTCGCCCAGGACCAGGGCAAACGCTTGCCGCCCATATCGCTGGCCGGCAATCAGGATGGCTTCGGCGATGCCGCCGGGTCGAGGCTGCTCGGCATACTCGAACGTCATGCCCCACTGCTCACCCGTTCCGAGCAGCTGGCGGAAACGCGGCAGATCCTGCGGCGTCGAGATGATCAGATGTTCCCGGATCCCGGCCAGCATGAGCACGCTGAGCGGGTAGTAGATCATCGGCTTGTCATAGATGGGCAGCAGCTGTTTGCTGGTGACCAACGTGAGCGGATACAGGCGGGTGCCGGCTCCGCCAGCCAGAATGATGCCTTTGTGCATGAACCGAAATCGCTGCTCGCGGACCCTCCGATCGGATCAATGAGCGCCCGGTCCGTGGGGCGGCGTGCTGACTCGCATGCGCCGCGTCTGCAACGCCGTGACGTTCTTCAACTCCGCATGTGCGAGCGCCGCCTTGCGACTCCACACCAGATCCTGGATGTCGCCGGTCGGTTTGTATTCCGCCACGGTCTGCATCAGCAGCTGGCGGGCCCGGTCGCAATCGAAACGGCTGAGCGCAAGCGACATGTCATCGAGCACCTGCTGCACCTGGTGCCACGGAAGCGAATGCTCCATCGCGCGCATGATCATCGAGTGCTCGGTGCCGGTCACGTTGGTGCCGATCAGCAGCTCTTCGAACAGCTTCTCTGCCGGACGCAAGCCGGTATAGACGATCTCGATGTCGCCGTCCGGATTCTCATCGTCGCGCACGGTCAGACCCATGAGACTGATCATGCGCTTGGCGAGATCGGCGATGCGCACCGGTTTGCCCATGTCGAGCACGAACACATCGCCGCCCTTGCCCATCGAACCGGCCTGCAGCACCAGCTGCGCGGCTTCGGGGATCGTCATGAAATAGCGAATCACGTCTTTATGCGTCACCGTGACTGGCCCGCCCCGACGGATCTGCTCGCGGAACAGCGGCACGACTGAACCGGAGGACTCGAGCACATTGCCGAAACGCACCATACAGAAACGGGTGCTGGTGCTGCGCTGTTGCAGGCCCTGCAGGACGATCTCCGCAAAGCGCTTGGTCGCTCCCATCACATTGGTGGGATTCACCGCCTTGTCCGTGGAGATCAGCACGAACGTCTCGACCCGCGACTCGAGCGCCGCTTCGGCTGCATTCCAGGTGCTGAAGATGTTGTTATAGATGCCCTCGACGACGTTCTGCTCGACGATCGGCACGTGCTTGTAGGCGGCTGCGTGATAGATGGTCTGCACGCCGTAGATCTGCAGGATTTCTTTCACGCGGTGCTTGTGATGCGCATCTCCGAGCAGCGCCACCACCTCGACGGACAGCGCCTCCGAGGCGATCAGCGCCTTCAGCTCACGTTCGATGTTGTAGAGCGCGAGCTCGGACATCTCGAACAGCAACAGTTGCGCGGGCTGCAACCGGATGATCTGGCGACACAGCTCCGAGCCGATCGAGCCGCCGGCGCCGGTCACCATGACCACTTTGCTGGCGATACATGCGTCGAGCAGACGAGCGTTGGGCGGCACCGCGTCGCGGCCGAGCAGATCACCGGCATCCACATCGCGAACGTCTTCGACCCGAGCATTGCCGGAAAGGATGTCGCCGTAATCGGGCACAGTCTGCACCAGCAAGGACAGCGGCTCGATGGACTTCAGGATCTCCTGACGCCGGCGGCGGGATTGCGAAGGCAATGCCAGCAGTACCGCTGCCGCCCCTTCGTTCTGGACCAGGTCGGCCAGCGAACGAGCTGGAAAGACTTCCAGGCCGTTGATGGTGCTGCCATGCAGGGAGGGATTGTCGTCGATGAACGCGATCGGGTGATAGCGACCACTGCGCATCAAGCCAGTCGCCAACTGCACGCCTGCCCCGCCGGCGCCATAGATCACGACTCGATGGGTGGCGTTCGACCAGCGGAAATTCAGCAGGGCGCGCACGATGAACCGGCTGCCGCCCACGTAAATGAGCGCGAACGCCCAGTAGATCGGCAGCGCCGACATGGGCACCGTCCGCTGCTGCCATAGCAACGTCAGCGCCGACAACAGGATGACCGAAGCCGTGACGCCGCTCACTACTGCCAGCAGCGCCCGAGGGCCGAGATAACGAATGACTGCGCGATACAGCCCCATTCGAATGAAGATCGGGATGGTCGCGAACAGCGCGGCCACATACATCCATTCGGTGCCTGCAAGCTGGTGGTGGACCGTGCCCGTGCGCAACGTGAGCGCGATCCATAGCACCGCAGGGATGCCCAGGACATCGGCGGTGAGCATGAGCAGTCGCTTCTGGGCGCGAGGAAGCTGTCCGAGTCCTTGAGCAAATCCCTCGATCCATTTCGGCATGGAGTCCCTCACGAAATCACTCCTGGCTGATTCCCATCGCAGTGTGGGCAGCTGACCAGCGAGGCAGAAGCACGCTGCCCGTTTGTTCGAGCTCTATTCTTCTTTGACGGGTACCAGTTCACGCCGACGTACTGAATAGTCGTTACGGGCCTGAATTGTCTCAGAAGCTTATGACCATTGCACTGACTGCGTTCGCAGACATGAAGTCGTAGTGTGTCTCACGTCACGATCGCGGCCAGGGTATTCAGGGCAGATTCAGGGGTGCTCACGAATCGCGCCCAGCGCCGACTTTGAGCACCGCCAACGTGATGGGGACCAGCGCCCCGAGCACCAGCCATCCGGCCCATCGCGGGTAGAAAGTCGCCAGTGCCGCGCACGGCAAGAGCCATATAACGTTTACCAGCAGCGCTGTGAGCGTCACTTTCCGATGGCTTCCCCACCGTCGGGACAACCATTGATACGCGTGACTGCGATGTGCCTCAGAGGCTCGCTGCCCGCGCAATACCCGACGCACCAGGGTGGCGGTCGCGTCGCAGAAGAACAGGCCGCCGAGAATCAGCCAAACGAACACGGCCTCGGGATTGTGTCGCTGCTGCGCCAGAGCCACGACCGCCACCGCGAAGCCCAGATAGCCGCTGCCCACATCGCCCATGAAGATTTTCGCGGGCGGCCAGTTCCAGGCGAGAAAGCCCAGTGACGCCGCTGCGATCAACAGTGCTGCCGCGCAGACCGCCCCGGGCGCGCCACCCAGCCACGCCAGGATCGCGCCGGCTGTGCCCATGAAGGCGGCTTCCGACCCAGCGATACCGTCGATGCCGTCCATGAAGTTGAACAGGTTCAGCGTCCAGATGATGGCGATCACGGCCAGCAGGTCGCCAAGCACGCCGAGATCGACCAGTTGCTCGCCGACCTGCATCGGGGCCAGTCCACCGAGCCAGAATACGCTCCACACCGCGGCAGCGGTATGGACTCCCATGCGTACGCGAACCGAGGTCGAGCGTCGATCGTCGAGGAAACCGATGAAGGCGACTGCCGCACCGCCGCCGGTTAGCGCCATGGCCAGGCTCCAATCGATCGCCCCCCAGGTGGCCAGCGCGAGCACACCGAGCAGCGACACCACGACGATGCTGATGCCCCCGCCGCGTGGGGTGGGGCGCACATGCGAGCTACGTGTGTTGGGAAGGTCGAGCCACTGTGCCTTCAATGCGTAGCGATACACTTGCATCGTTAGGAAATAAGATGCAGCCGTGGCTCCCACGACCGCGATGATCGTCCACGCGCTCACGAAGATCTGCCTGTGAATGAATCGACCATTCGCTGAATTCCAGATTTCAGATCCTGCGCGGGTGTCCAGGACAGCACGCGCCGGGCATAGCCTGCGTCGACCACCAGATTGCTCGTGAGCTTGTCGAATTCGGCGCCACGGCCGAGCACCGCCATCAACGCTCGCAATCCGGTGAGCGGAAACTTGAATTGTAGGTCGCGACGCTGCATGGCTGCACTGATCAGGCTCAGCAGCTCCGACGTAGATACAACCTCAGCGTCGGCCGCGACGAACATCCGACCGGCTGCGTCCGGGTGCGTCGTACAAAGAAGTAACAAATCGCAAAGATTCTCGACGCCGATGAAGCTGCGTCGATTGCGAATGGATCCGAGCGGCAACGGAATTCCTGCACCGGCCAGGCGCATCAGGCGATGAAAGTTGCCCTTCGCATTCGGCCCGTAGACCAGGGTGGGACGCACGATGGTCAGTTCCATGCCCCCATCCGCCGTCAATGTATGCAAGGCCTGTTCGGCCTGCCACTTGCTGAGGGCGTATGGCTCCTGCGGTTCGATCGAGGATTGCTCGGTGATCACATCCTCACGCGCGCTGCCGAAAACGCCGATGGAACTGACGAAGACGAATCGACGCACCCCGGCCTCCCGGGCCGCGGCAGCGACACGACGGGCGCCTTCGACGTTGATCTCGCGAAACACTTTGAGCGGATCCGCTTCGGTTTCATTGGTGATATGCGCACGCGCGGCCAGATGAACGACCGCATCGACCGTTCTGAGTCGCTCGGTCCAGCCGGTCGCGGCGCCGAGCGAGAGTCCGGACTCGGAGCCCGGGCGACCAATCGCAACGACCTCGTGTCCCTCGCGTCGCAATGAGGTGCAAAGCACCGAGCCCACGAATCCCTCCGCGCCTGTTACTGCCACAAGCATCGCTGTTCCTTACTTGTGAGCATGAACGACGCTGGTGAGCATTTCGGCGTAGCGTTTGAGCGCCATAGCCCGGTCGAGCCGCTCATCGTAGAACCGCTGCGCGCCCGCGCCGAGCGCCAGCAACCTCTGCGAATCCTGTAGCAGTTCGCGCAGGCCGTTTGCCACTGCCTGCACTTCGCCATTGGCAAACGCGGAGCCTCCACCGGACTGCTCGAGCAGACTGCTGATGTCGCTTGGCGGACCGATATACAACGTCGGTACTCCGCGAGCCATGTAGCCCAGCGCCTTGCTCGGCACCACCAGTCCCTCGAAACCCTTGCCGAGCGTGACCAGCGCCATGTCGGCCAGGCCGAGGGTGTGAGGCAGCAGCTCGAAAGGCACCAGATCGCGGAATTGCACGCTCGTTCCGAGCTTCAGCTGCTCGGCCAGCTGACGAGCCTGCTGCAGGCGGCTGCCCTTGCCGATGATCACGAAAGTGAGCTCCGGTACATGCTCTCGCGCGGCGGCTATGGCTCGCAGTGGCGTCTCGATGTCGTGCGCGATGCCGAGATTGCCGGAGTACAGCAGCACCACTTTGCCATCCAACCCCCAGGCGCTCCGCAGGCGATTCTCCTCACCGCGCACGATGCTCTGCTCTCCGGTGGCCCAGTTCGAAATCTCCACGATCCGCTCGGGCGCGACTCCCTTCTCCCGCAGCCGCTCGCTCATCGTCGGACCGAGCGAAACCACGGCGACAGCGCGTCGATACGCCCAGCGAAACAGCTTCGCCAACAGCTTCGCCGAGAAGCTGCCCCGGTCGATCATGCCGTGCGCCCACATGACCTCCGGATAGATATCTTGAGCGATGATCACCAATGGCCGCCGCCGCAAGGCTGCAACGAGCGCGACAATGGGAACGATCAGGGGCGGGTTGGTTTGGGTGACGTACACACTGCAGCGGGTCAGCAGCAGCATTGGGAACGCCATTACATAGAACCAGAGTTGGCGCAGTAGCTTCAAACGGTGGATATCCCCGGAGAGCAGTCGCGGGATTCGCCGGATCTTCACGCCGGCAGAGGTCGGATCAGGAACGGGCTCGCCGCCGGTGGGCGCGTATTGATCGCTGCCGCACACCACCTCCACGTCCCAACCCGCCCTGGCCAGCTCCATCGTGAGATCTCGCGGCAGCTGAGCGCCGCCCCAGCCCTCCGGATAGTAGAACTGTTCGGCGAACACGACTTTCCTGCTCACGCCCACCCCGGGAGCCTCCACCGGCGCAGCATCGAGGCAGGGAAATGAGCTCGCATGGCGGTGAACGGCGGCGAAGTGACGCCGTCGGCGCGGGCAAGGAGATCAGCCATTGTTCAGGAAGGAAAGCCAAAACTGGCGGGATGATACAGATAATGTGGTTTCGATGAGACGGCAGCGACGGCGATTTCTGTCGGCTGTTGTACGTCTGCGTATCGTTCTGCAGCCTTTGCCGTCATCTGCGCTAAGATACGCGCCCATTACAGGCAGGTAGCTCCGACAGGATGTGCGGAGATGCTAAACAGGTGAATTCGGATGATCGCGGATGTGATGCGGCGGATGCCGGAATCTGAGCTCGGCAAGTTGATGCGCGCGGAGCTCGACGAGCATCGCCAGGCCTTCGAGGCCACAGCTGCACAGTTGGAACAGCCCTTCGAGCAAATTCTCCAGATCTGGGAAGACTCCATCCGCAGCGGCGGCAAGCTGCTGCTGTTCGGCAACGGCGGAAGCGCGGCGGACGCCCAGCACATCGCGGCCGAATTGGTGATCCGCTACAAGAGCGACCGCGCCCCCATCGCTGCCATCGCCTTGACTACCGATAGCTCTGCACTCACTGCCTGCGGCAACGATCTGGGTTTCGATGCGCTGTTCGCGCGGCAGCTCGAAGCACTGGCCAGGCCGGGAGATGTCGCAGTCGGAATTTCCACATCGGGCAAAAGCCCGAACGTCCTTGCAGCCCTGCGTCGCGCTCGCGAATCCAAGCTTCGCACCACGGGATTCGCCGGCGGAGACGGCGGCGAGATGCGCGAGCTTTGCGACGGCCTTCTGGTGGTTCCGTCGCGAGTGACGGCCCGCATCCAGGAGATGCACATCATGGTGGCCCACATGCTCTGCAAGGCGCTGGAGCTGCGTCTCGGTCTGGTCTGAAGCGCATGGACTCACAGACGCTCCTGAATTTGCTGGACTCCTTCCATCGCTCCAAGGTGCTGGTGCTCGGCGATGTGATGCTGGACCGTTTCATCTACGGCACGGTCGAACGCATCTCGCCCGAAGCGCCCATCCCCGTGCTGAGCATCGAGCGTGTCGTCAACATGCCGGGCGGCGCCGCGAACGTGGCACGCAACATCGCCACGCTGGGCGCGCAGGCCGTGCTGATCGGTGTGGTCGGCGCCGACTCCGCCGCCAACGACTTGCAGGCCGAGTTCGCGCAGCTGCCGAGCATCGACCCTCAGCTCGTCCCCGATCCTTCGCGGCCCACCAGCCTGAAGACGCGGCACGTCGCCGATCGCCAACAGATCCTGCGTGCCGACATCGAGAGCCGACAGCCTGTCTGCGAAGAAGTCGCGGCCGCGGTCCTGCGCCGCTTCGAACAGTTCCTGCCGGATTGCGATGCTGTGATCCTTTCGGATTACGCCAAAGGCACGCTGTCGCAAGCGGTCACCCAAGCGGCTATCCGCACAGCGCGCGCGGCCGGCAAGCCGGTGCTGGTCGACCCAAAGAGCGTGTCATTCGCCAAGTACGCCGGAGCTTCCGTGCTGACGCCGAATCGCCACGAGCTGCAACTCGCCACCGGCAACCCATGCGCCACCGACGAGCAAGTCGTCGATGCCGCGCGCGAGGCGATCACCTCAGGAGCATGCGACGCGATTGTCGTGACGCGCGGCAAGGATGGCATGTCGGTGCTCAGCGATGGCGAATCGGTCTCGCACCTGCGAACCGTCGCGCGAGAGGTGTTCGATGTTTCCGGCGCAGGCGACACGGCCATCGCAACGCTGGCGTTGGGCATAGCCGGCGGCGGTCAGATCGGCGACGCCGCGCGACTGGCCAATGCAGCCGCTGGCATCGTGGTCGGCAAATATGGCACCGCCTCGGTGAGCGCGGGGGAAATCAGCGCATGGCTCGAGGAAGCTTATCGCGGGGACGAGCCGGCCAAGAACTTCACCTTGGAGGGCGCGCTGCGCCTGGTCGAGCGCTGGCGCCAATTAGGGTTGCGCGTTGCATTCACCAATGGTTGTTTCGATCTCTTGCATCCAGGACACGTGTCCTTGCTGCGCCAGGCCAGCAACACCGCCGACCGGCTCATCGTCGGATTGAATTCCGATCTGTCGGTGCGCCGGCTGAAAGGCGCAGGCAGGCCGGTGCAGAGTGAAGTCGCGCGGGCGACGGTGCTGGCATCGCTCAAGTCGGTCGACGCAGTGGTCATTTTCGAGGCAGACACGCCGCTGCAGCTGATCGAAGCACTACAGCCGGACGTACTGGTAAAGGGCAGCGATTACACTGTCGAAACCGTTGTCGGCGCCGAGCTCGTGATTGGCCGCGGCGGCAAGGTCGTGCTGGCCGATCTGGTGCCGGCACAAAGCACCACCAACACCATCCAACGGGTCGCCGCAGCTCAGCGCTCATGAACCCAACCGCATCTGGGCGTGTCGTCGTTCTGGATCGGGATGGCACCATCGTCATCGACAAACATTATCTCGACGATCCCGACGAGCTGGAATTCCTGCCGAATGCGGCAGCAGGGCTACGCCTGCTGCACGCCGCCGGCCATCGGCTGGTGGTGGTCACCAATCAATCGGGTGTGGGACGCGGTCGCTTCTCATTGGCGCGCATGCACGAGGTGAACGCCAGGCTGGAGCAGATGGTCGTCGCAGCCGGCGCGCGACTCGAAGCGGTCTATTCGTGCCCCCACTCGCCCGATGACTGCTGCTCCTGTCGTAAACCCGGGACGGCCCTGATGCAGCAGGCTGCGGAGGAACTGGGCTTCGAGCCATCCGACACCATCGTCGTCGGTGACAAAGCAAGCGACGTTGAACTCGGAGTCAACGTGGGCGCCATCACGATGCTGGTTTCCGATCGAGATGCGACGACGGCGAGCCCTGCGCCCCACCCCGACTTCGTAGTGCGCGATCTCGTGCAAGTAGCGCGCATTGCCTCCGATGCCGATCTGCTTACTCGAGCCCGAGCCGCTCGTTAAGTGTCCGGTCTTCAGCCAGCGATGCACGGGGTAGCGTTAAAGGCGGTCCTGACCAACTCTGGTTGGCTCATGCTGGACAAAATGGTCCGGCTGTTGCTGACCTTGTTCGTGACGGCCTGGATCGCCCGCTATCTGGGACCGGAGCTCTTCGGCGATCTCGCCTACGTGCTGGCCTACATCGCGTTCTTCCAAGCGATCGTGATGCTCGGCGCCGATGGTATTGCCGTCCGCGACATCGCACGCAACGTGAACGAGGCGCCGAAGATCCTCGGCTCGCTATTGGTCATGAGAGTGTGTGTCGGCATCGCCTGCTGGTTGCTGGGCATCCTCATCCTGGCGCTGTTCGGCGAAGGCGGCTCGCGAACGACGGTCCTGTTCGCGCTTGCCGGCGGCGCCCTCGCCTTTCAGGCCGGCGACACGGTCGATCTGTGGTTTCAGAGTCAGACCCAGAGCAAGCGCACGGCGCTGGCCCGGATCGTCGCGCAATTGTGCTCGGCGGGGATTCGCATCGGCCTGATCCTCATGCAGGCGCCCATCGAGGCGTTCGCTGTGGTGGTGGCCGTGGAAGGCCTGTTGATCGCCACCGGTCTTGCATTCATGTACCGCAGGCTGCCCACGCCCGGACGCTGGACGGCTAGCTGGCGCCAGGCTCGGCAGTTGCTGCAGGAATGCTGGCCGTTTCTAATGAGCAGCATCTCGGTGATCGTCTACCTGCGCATCGATCAGCTGATGATCAGGAACCTGCTGGGCGCCGAACAGCTCGGAACGTACGCCGCGGCCATCACGCTGTCGCAAATGGGGCACGTCCTGCCCGCCACGCTGGTCGTCAGCCTGGCGCCCTACATCGCGCGGAAGAAGGCTGAAGGCGAAGCGGAATATTTGAACGCGCTGCTACTGGTGTTTCGAGCTTTCGGCGCGATGGCGTTGCTGTTCTCTCTCACCCTGGCCCTGATCGCCCCCTGGCTCGTGGACTTATTCTTTGGCGAACAATATTCTGACGCCGCTAAGATTCTGACCATTCATGTATTCACGAACCTGTTCGTGTTTCAAGGCACGGCGCAAACCCTCTGGTACACGAACAATCGCATGGGTCGGCTGATTTTGCGTCATACGCTGTTGGGAGGCTGCGCGGCCGTCGTCGCCAACTGGATCCTGCTGCCGAGATACGGCATAACGGGCGCTGCCGTAGCCGCGCTCATCTCCTTTGGCATCGGCGGCGTGTTCGCCAATCTCATCTCGGCCCGGCCCATCTTTTTGATGCAGCTCGGCATCAAGGCTAAGGAATGAACCCGACTCTTCGTAGCTTCATGCGCGGCATTCGTTGCGACATGCTCAAGACCGACCACAGTGTGATCTTCACCGCGCCCTCCGACGGCGCGCATCGCTGAGCGAGCCTCCAAGAATGGAATATCAAGTCCGCAGTCCGATTTTGCTGATCGTCTTCAATCGGCCCGACACCACAGAGAAGGTGTTCGAGCTGATCCGCGCGGCGCGGCCAACCAGGCTCTATGTGGCGGCGGACGGCGCAAGAGCGAGCCGGCCAGGAGAGCAGGAGCGCTGCGAACGCGCGCGTCAGATCGCTACGCAGGTGGACTGGCCCTGCGAGGTGCACACCCTGTTTCGAGAGCGGAATCTCGGCTGCAAGCAGGCCGTCTCCCAGGCGATCGATTGGTTCTTCGAGCAGCAGGAGGAAGGCATCATCCTGGAGGATGACTGTGTGCCGCATCCGACCTTCTTCCGCTACTGCGATGAGATGCTCGAGCGTTACCGCGATGAGCCTCGCGTAGCGCTGATCAGCGGCGACAACTTCCAGTTCGGGCGCACCTACGGCCAGAGCAGCTACTATTTCTCGCGCTACGTTCACATCTGGGGCTGGGCTTCCTGGCGCCGCATGTGGAAGTTGTACGATCGAGACGCGCGCGTCTGGCCTGAGTTCTCACGGCAGCGAAAGCTGGAAACGGTGCTCGGCGGCAACGCTCGCGAAGTACGTTACTGGACCGGGAAATTCGAGGCGGTGCGTTCCGGTCAGATCGACACCTGGGACTACCAGTTGAATCTGGCGATGTGGGCCAACGATATGCTCGCAGCCATGCCGCAGAAGAACCTGGTGACCAATATCGGCTTCGGCGCGGACGCCACTCACACGGCCAGCGGCAGCAAGTTCGCGGATCTGCCTGCCGAACCCATGTCGTTTCCATTGCAACATCCGACGACCATCGAGGCCTGCAAGCCGGCCGACGAGTACACCTCGCGAACCATGTTCTTACAGCCGCTGCTGAGCCGTATTTGGGGTAAGTTGCGTTACGCAATCTGACGGGCCCGGGACATGCAAGTGAAGACGGTGCAAAACTGCTATGTCTGCGGCGCGCAGATGAATCCGCTGTTCCAGCTGCGCGTGCTGAGCAAACACGACGTGCACTACTTCCATTGCGAGCGGTGCGGATATGCGCGCACGGAAGAACCGTACTGGCTGGAAGAAGCATACTCGGATGCGATCGCGCGCGCGGACACCGGCATTCTGCAACGGAACTGGTCGTTATCGGCGAAGCTCGCCTGCGCCTTGTTTCTGAACTTCGACCGCACCGGTGCTTACCTGGACGTGGCCGGCGGCTACGGACTGCTCACTCGAATGATGCGGGACTACGGGTTCGACTTCTACTGGCAGGACAAGTTTTGTGAGAACCTGATCGCAAGAGGCTTCGAGGCCGAGCATTCCAGCAGATCGTTCGCGGCTGTGTCCTGCTTCGAAGCAGTCGAGCACACCGTGAATCCGGTCGAGTTCATCTCGCAAACGCTGGAACAGTACCGCTGCCGCAATTTCATCTTCAGCACGGTCACTTACGAGGGCGCTCGGCCCGATCCGAGCTGGGCGTATCTGAGTCCTGCGACGGGCCAGCACATATCGTTCTTCCAGCAGCGCACACTGCGCATCATGGCGGAGCGCCTGCAGCTGCATTTCTATTCCAACGCCGGATTGCACATCTTCTCCGAGAAGAAACTGCGCAACGCGTGGCTGCTGCCCTATCTGAATACCGCGGTCGCGATTCCGATGGCGCAGTGGGTGCGACGGCGCATCGGCTCGCGAACGATGCAGGACAACGAACGGCTGATGATGGCGCCGGCCAGCGATCGCCCACGGGCGTCCTGAGATGAGCGACATGCTGGATCCGAAGATCGTCCTGTTGGCAGCATCCGTCTGCTTCGGGCTGCTGGCGGCATGTCGTCTGCTGATGCTGCGATTTCCGCATCCCCTGGATCTCGCAATCGTTTCGGTTCTGTACTACACGCTGCCGCTGGCGGTGCTCGCCGCGTTGATCGGCGACAGCAGCGGCAGCGTTCTGTTGCACTTCGCGGCGGCGGACCCTGAGATCGCGCTCGTATCGATGCAATACGCCCTGCTCGCCTGCATTTCGGCGTACACCGGATTGCTGCTCGCCAAGTTCGTCCCCAGAAACACGCCTCGTCTGCAGTTCGCATTGCTGAAGCAGGACGAGGTCAAGACTCATCTGTTTGCGCTGCTGCTGCTCGGCCTGATCGTCCTGGGAATCATCCTGTTCGGCCCGGCCACCTACTTCTCAGGTTACAACGTCGAGTCGCAGGAGGGCTCGGCGGCAAGCGGCACGGCACTGATCTACTCCTCGATCGAAATGTTAGGTCTGGTCATCGCCTACAGCTTCCTGATCAGCCGCGGGCTCAGCCGAAAGCCGAACTACAAACTCATCGGTATCATCCTGCTGGCGCTGATATCCCTGGCGGCGGCCCGGGGCAAGCGCCTGGAGATCATCTCGGCGATTGCCCCCTTGGGCATTCTGATCTTCGCCACCTCGCGTCTGTTTGGCAGCACGCGCGCCCGGCTGTTATCGATCCTGGCCGCAGCGGTCCTGGTTTCCATGATGGCATCGCTTCGTTTCGGTGAGCTGCCGACGCCCGCCAGCATCGCATTCAACCTGGTGTCGGAAGGCTTGTTCGCGGGGCACTCCTTGCCGGGCGTCATCGAGCGGCTGAACTCAGGGCAGCTCGAATACGAGTACGGCGCGCGCATCGGCGCAGGTCTGCTGGCCGCCATTCCCCGATTCATCTGGCCCAGCAAAGACGAGTTGCTCTACACGGGCGACGAAGCCTTGAAGGAACTGTCACCGCTCGGCGCCACCAACATTCTAACGGAGGTCGTACTCCAGGGCGGCGCGATCGCCGTGATCCTGTGGTTTCTGTGTGTAGGGTTCGTATTCGAGCGCGTGTATCAGGGGCTGCGGGGCTTCGACACCGCTCTGGCCGCTCGCCGCCTGCCGGCCATGTTCATCGTCTATCTGGTGATCATGTGCTCGTTCATTCCGCACTTCCGCGACGGCTTGGTCCCGGCGATGAAGATATCGCTGCAGACGCTCATTTTCTTTTTCGTGATCTCCGGCATGCGCCTGCTACCCTCGCCTACCTGGATCATCCGCCGCATCGTCCCGACCCGCAGCCAGGTCGACAGGCCGCAAACTCCTTGAGCGCGGACCAACCGCTACCGCCGAATAGATGCCTGCCACACACATAGTATCGATCAAAGCCTTCGGCGATTTCGTCATCGCGAGCCGCTTCCTGACGAACCAGCACACACCGGTGCGCATCCTTGCCGGAGAACATTTGCGGCCACTGGTGCTTGCGCTCGGCTTGCAAGCGCATGTCGACATGCTGGACAGCGGTCCGCAGCTCCCCCCCGCTTTCGACGTGAGAAAACAAGGAATCCCTGCCGCCCTGCGCAGCCTGTTTGCTCTTCGCCAGCAGTTCCGACGTCTGCCCGGGGACTGGCGCCTGCTTTGGGACCGGCTGCGCAGTCGCGAGAAGTTCCTCGGGGGCGCACATGAAAACATGGAGCTGCGCTCGGCCCCGAATGTCTATCTCGCCTACGAGGCAACGCTCGGAGGCTCTCACGCGGCAGCAAACATCCCGACATCCACAGCGAGCGTGACCAAGGCGAAGATCACGATCGTGCCGTCCAGCCGGGTCGCAGCGAAGCGCATCCCCTTGCCGGTACTCACCGATGCACTCTCGCAACTTCAGGCTCATGGCGAATGCCAGATCATCGACATGCCTGGCGAGGAAATGGAGCTGCCTCGCAATGCTCACATCAACCGGATCGAACGATCGTTCACCGCCCTGCTCGCAGCGCTGCACGGCAGTCGCCTGGTCGTCAGCGCGGATAGCCTGTCAGCACATCTCGCCGAGCACTTGGGCATCCCCTGCTACATCATCACTCCTCGCCCGAACGAGTACTGGCTGCCACGCCAGGCGTTCGAAGCGCACGCCTGGAGCACGTTCGGTCAGAGCGGTCATCTGCACGAATGGTTGAAGCGGCACTTTGCGGTCGGCTAGCATTTTCACTTCATTCCAGGATCACACAGCATGAAAGTAGTAGTCACGGGCGCAGCGGGGTTCATCGGCAGCAATATCGTGCTCGGACTCAATCGCGCGGGGATCGACGACATCATCGCGGTGGACGATCTCACGGCCGCGCAGAAGTTCATGAACCTGCGCGACCTGGCAATTGCCGACTACTTCGATCACAGCCAGTTCTACCAGCTGTTCGATCGAGGCGCATTCGGCAAGATCGACGCCGTGTTTCACGAGGGCGCCTGTTCCGACACCATGGAACATGACGGCAAGTACATGCTGGACATCAACTATCGATGCTCCAAGGACTTGCTCGACGCGTGTCAGCGCCAGGGTACGCGATTGCTGTATGCCTCCTCCGCAGCGGTGTACGGCAACAGCTCTGAGTTTCGCGAGGAGCCCGCCTTGGAGCGGCCGCTGAATGTTTATGGCTATTCCAAGTTGCTGTTCGATCAGGTCGTACGCCGGCGGCTGCCTACCAGCTCACAGCAAGTGGCCGGCTTCAGATATTTCAACGTCTACGGACCGCGCGAGCGTCACAAAGGCCGCATGGCGTCGGTCGCGATGCATAACTACGACCAGTTCGAAAAAGAGGGGACGGTGCGCTTGTTTGGCGCTTATGGCGGGTATGAGGCCGGCTGCCAGCAACGCGATTTCGTGTTCGTCGAGGACGTGGTCGCCGTGAATCTCTGGTTCTTGGAACATCCGCAGATCAGCGGCATCTTCAATCTTGGCAGCGGACGTGCTCAGCCGTTCAACGATGTCGCCCGCACTGTAGTCAATGCGCAGCGCCGTCGCGCCGGCAAAGAACCAGGCACACTTGACGACCTCGTGAGCAACGGCGAAATCACTTACATCCCGTTCCCCGACGCCTTGCACGGCAAGTATCAATGTTTCACGCAGGCCGACCTTAGCGCGCTGCGCCGTACTGGCTGCGACGTGCAGTTTGCCTCAGTGGAAGAAGGCGTGCAGAAGTACGCGGACTGGCTCGCCACCCAGGGCAAGCAATAGCTCAATCCTGCGGTCGTCTTTGCGGGATGCCGAGCGCGAGTAGCACTCCGAGAAACAAGCCTACGACCGGTCCGGCAACGACCAGCAGAACTCGATTCGGGAAATGGATGTCGCTCTTGTCAGGCGGCAAGGCGGCGTCCACGACCCGGAATGCATACTCTTCGCTCACGTTCGCCAGCATTCGCTGCTTGATCTGAGTCTCGATCAGCCGATTGATCGCCTGGCGCGTCTCCACCGTGCTGGTGTTGCTGAGCTCGCGCTCGAGAAACCCCAGCGAGCGATTGGCCGATTCGACCGCCCGCTGTCGCATCTCCTCGTTGATCCGTTGCACGAGCTCATTCGCCCAGGCAGTGGCCTCCTCGCGATCGATCCAATCGATGTGCAGCGTGATCAGTCCCGATTTCTTGTCTTGGACGACCCGCCGCACTTTCTTGTCGAAATACTTGTAAGCCTTCGCGGGGGTGGGTTGGCGCCGCTCGCTGACGGTCCAGCGCTTGGCGTCGGCATCCCATTTCTTCCAGAACAGCTTGGGCATCAGTTGGTGATCGGCAATGAAGCGCTCGGTGAATTGCCGGGACTTCAACACGGCCAGCGCTTCCTCGGTCGCCGAATCGTTGGCGCCGAGCTCGACACCCGCCAACGCCGCCAAACCGCCCAGCCCTCCCAAGCTGCTTCCCAACGTGCCGCTCAAGCTGTTGCGCTCGGCGATCGCCGAAACCATCACAGCGGTGGCCCGGTACACCGGGCGCAGGAGAAATGCCGCCGCGATGAACGCGGTTGCGCATGCAACCACACTCCAGACGACCCACCAGCGGCGTGCCAGAACTCGCTGCAGCAGGTCGCGCAGATCGATGTTCTCCTCCTCGAACTGCCTCTCGGCCGAGCCGTTCAACGCTGCGGAGCTCATTGCACTCTTGGGTCCCAAGGCATGATTAGAAGGAGTTCACTGCCGCAGCAGCAATCGACAGGTTGTAGATGATGGTGGTGACGGCGATCCAGAACGGCAGCGGCCGCATCCGCTCGGTATCCAACGGTGCGACGATGGTGTCGCCCGACTTGATCTGAACGTTGTCGCTGAACCAGAGTCTGCTCGATCCGGTTACGACGCTGCCATCCGCTCGCACGACATACACCCGGTCTTCATCGGCGCGCGGCGTCAGCCCGCCGCTCATCGCCAGGTAGTCGTTCTTCGTCAGATCCTTACGATACAGATGCGACGTCGCGCTCTGCACTTCTCCGATGACCGTCACCTCCTGCACTGTGCGAGGCACGAGCAGGCGATCGCCGTTCTTGAGGACGATGTCGTTCTCCGATCCCGGCTTCGCACGCGATGCGCGCTCCAGGTCGATGACCAGACGGCCGACCGGCGTGGTCTCACGCAGACTCGCCAGCAGCGATTGGCCGACTGCGAGTGCTTGTCCAGCGTCTTTGCCCGTCTCCTGAGCGGACATCAACGAGGCCTGCGCCAGATCGGATTCCATTCGAGTGGCCAGCGTGGCGAGTTGCTTGCGCTCGCGCTCTTTCAGCTCTTCGCGCGTGAATATGGCGCCATCGGGGAACGCCCATTCGGTCAAGCCGCCGGCGCGCATCATGACCGAGCGCAGCGTTTCGCCGCGATGGATGGGATAGCGCCCGGGGAATTTCACTTCGCCGCGGATCTCGACTTCTTCCTGCTCGGCCCACAGCGGGACTTCCTTGATCACCAGGTAGTCGAACGCGCGCAATGCAAGGTTCGCGCTCGGATCGCCATTGAGCACCTGACGCAGGTCGATCTCGATCAATTCAGCCTGGCGCTGACCGTTGCTGCCGACCTCGTAGCGAGTGAGCTCGGCCTGTCCGCCATACGCCGCCTCGTCGAGGCTGCCGCCGGCACGCAACAAGTCGCTGACCCGCATGCCGGGCTCCAACGGGTACTTGCCCGGCACCTTGACCTTACCCGCGATACTCACTTCGAGTGTTGGCTCGTCGATGCGCGACTGCAGACGCAACTCACGCATGAGCGGCTCGATGATGCGGTCCCGACCCGATTCGCGATCGAAGACGAAGATCTGATCGCGCGAGGCCAGCTCGAAATTTGCGGCAGTCTGCGGATTCGCGAGCGCCTGCTCCAGATCGGCCGAGAACACGCGGATACCGCGATCGGTGGGAATCTCCCGTCGCACCAGGATGTAACGCTGATCGGCGTTCGGTTTGAGCTCGTCCAGGCTCGGCAATACGTCGGTCAGGTGCATTCCCGGCGTGAACTGATACTCGCCCGGACGATGCACGTGACCGCTAATGACGACCGATCCATCCAGCACCGGGCGAATGGTCGGCACTCGCAGCATGTCGCCGCTCTGCAATTTCACGCTACGCCCGGCCGCCGACAGATTCACGTCGACGGTCGTGCGCAGACGTTCCTTGTTCACGCGCTCCAACGTGGCGAGCGTGGGATCGGCTTCCGGCAGGAGCCCGCCGCCCAGCTGCAACAACTCGCCGGCAGTGGTCTCGTTCTTCAGCTCATAGATCGCGGGGCGACGCACTTCGCCGGCCAGCCCGACCGTAGCACCCACCGCGGGCACGAAGATCACATCGCCTGGCAGCAGGCGGGCGTCGGCGCTGGTGTCGCCTTTGAGCAGCAGATCGTAGAGATCGAGCGTCGTGACGGTGCGACCGGCGCGCTTGAGCTGGATGTTGCGCAGAGAGCCGATCTTCTTTACGCCACCGCTGACGAACAAGGCGTTAGTGATCGTCGACAAGCCGCTGACCGTGTAAGAGCCGGGAGTCTGGGCATCGCCGAGCACATACACTCGGATCGAACGAAGCTCGCCCATGGTGACGCTCACCTGGGTCCCGAGCATCTGTTCGGCCACCCGGGACTCCAACAGCGCACGCGCCTCGTCGAAGTGCAGCCCACTGACCGGGATCGGTCCGAGCTCTGGGAAGTTGATTCGGCCATCGCGGCCGACCACCAGCCCATAGCGGCCCTTGGTCGTGCCGATCAGCTGCACCTGCAGCGTGTCGCCGGGACCGATCACATACTCTGCAGGGACCGGCACGTCGGTCGCGGGAGCAAACGTCGAAGGCCGACCAGCAAACAAATCGTAGCCGAATGGCTTGAGCGCCTGGGTCCCCTGAGGCCGCAACGGCAGGCGTGTCAGTACGACGATGAACTCGCTCAGACTCAGTTCTGCCGAAAGCCGCTGCGTGGCCTCATCGGCCGTCAGTCCTGCCAGTGGCACAGGGCCCAACTCCGGCAGGTTCAGAATGCCCCATTTGTCCAGCTTGTAAGGATTGCGACGCAGGACGCGCTCGCGGAATTCTTCCAGCCGCGATGTTTCGTCTTTGGTGCGCTCTATACGCTCCTGCACTTCCTGCTTGGGCTGCTGGCTCGCGTTGGCGGGTTCGGGCAGGTTGGGGATCTGCATCGAGCGGCCAGGAATCGAGGGTTGCCTCGACGCGTCCTCTCGCTGGCGCCGCTCACGCTCTTCGAGCTCAGGAGCCCGGCGCTTGAATTGCCGGACTTCCAGCGACAGCAATACCGTGTCGCCCGCCTTCAGCCTTTTGTCGCGAGGCGCGACCTGCGATCCGAACAAGCCATCTTCGTCGTCGCTGTCCGAATCGTCGATGGAGCGAGGCCGCACGGTCTCTGGAAACTTCAGCTGCCGATCGCTGCGCACGCCGCCTTGACGTGATCCGCCCATGGAGGACTGGCCACCGGACACTGCTTCCAGGATGGCCTGCTGCTGCTCCGGAGTCATGTTCTGGAACATCTCGATCTGGTCGGTGCTCGGCGATTGAGCCGAAGTCACTGGCGAGATTGCGAGACTGAACAGGAGTAGAGCTGCGAGCGCGGCCAACCACGAAAATCGGTCGGCAAAACTGTTTCTAAGCATCAGGGCCGCTTTAAATGTAATCCCTGCGACGAGGGCCGCAAGTTTACACAGACCATTGCGCTGATGCGATGAATTGTGCGCGGGCAACGCACGCCGCCGCGCAGGATTCAGCCGCTGCGATAGTCCGCCTGATGCTCGAGAAACCAGCGGTATGTGGCGGCGATCCCCTCACGCAAGCCGATGCGGGGCGCCCAGCCCTGCGATTTGAGCAGCGATACATCCAGGAGCTTGCGTGGCGTGCCGTCCGGCTTGCTCGAGTCGAAACGCAGCTGGCCCGAGAAACCGACCGTTTCCTGAATGAGCCTGGCCAGTTCCTGAATCGTCACATCTTCACCCCAGCCGATGTTTACCGGCTGTTCGCTCTCATAGTGCTGCATGAGAAACAAGCAGGCGTCGGCCAGGTCGTCCACGTGCAGGAATTCGCGGCGCGGCGTGCCGGTGCCCCACACGATGACCTCCGCGTCGCCACGATTCTTGGCCTCATGAAATTTCCGGATCAGCGCCGGCAACACATGGGAGTTCTGCAAATTGAAGTTGTCGCCAGGACCATACAAATTGGTCGGCATCGCGGCGATTGCGTTGAAGCGATACTGCCGCCGGTAGGCCTGGCACATCTTCACGCCGGCAATCTTTGCAATCGCATACCACTCGTTCGTCGGCTCGAGCGGTCCGGTCAACAGGCAGCTCTCGGGCATGGGCTGCGGCGCGTGCTTCGGATAGATGCAACTGGAGCCGAGGAACAACAGCTTCGCCGTGCCGTGACGCCAGGCGGCGTCGATCACATTGGTCTGAATCTGCAGGTTGTCGCGAATGAAATCTGCCGGATAGGTATCGTTGGCATGGATGCCGCCCACCCGGGCAGCCGCCAGGAAAACCGCCTCGGGGCGCTCGTCTGCGAAGAATTTCTCGACCGCCGCCTGGTTGCGAAGGTCGAGCTCCGAACTGGTCCGTAGCAGCAGTTGTGAGAAACCGTCAGCCTGCAGCCGACGAACGATGGCGCCGCCGACCAGCCCGCGATGTCCCGCGACGAAGATGCGCGAGGTCTTATTCATGTCGCTGATAGGTGCGGAAACCTTCCCGAGCCACCAACGCATCCCGGCGAGCCGCCTCCACGTCGGCGGCAATCATTTCCTTCACCAGGTCCGCGAAGCTCGTTTCAGCCTGCCAGCCGAGCTTCTGCTTCGCCTTGCTGGCGTCGCCCAGCAGCGTGTCGACTTCGGTCGGACGGAAATATCGACTGTCGATCTTGACGATCACGCGGCCCGAGGCGACGTCCACGCCCTGCTCCTCGATGCCGGCGCCACGCCACTCGATGCGCATGCCCAACTGCTCGGCGGCCAGCTCGACGAATTCCCTGACTGAATGCTGCTCCCCGGTCGCAATGACAAAGTCCTCGGGCTGGTCCTGCTGCAGGATCAACCATTGCGCCTTCACATAGTCACGGGCGTGTCCCCAGTCGCGCAGCGAGTCCAGGTTGCCCAGATACATCTGGTCCTGAAGGCCCTCTTTGATACGGGCCAGGCCACGCGTGATCTTACGAGTGACGAATGTTTCGCCGCGGATCGGCGATTCATGGTTGAACAGGATCCCGTTGCAGGCGTACATGCCATACGCCTCGCGGTAGTTCACTGTGATCCAGTAACCGTAAACCTTGGCTGCGCCATACGGAGAGCGCGGATAGAACGGCGTCGTCTCGCGCTGCGGGACTTCCTGAACCTGGCCGTACATCTCGGAGGTCGATGCCTGATAGAAGCGGGTCTTTTTCTCCAGGCCCAGGATGCGGATGGCTTCGAGGATTCGCAGTGTGCCCAGAGCATCGGAGTTGGCGGTGTACTCGGGCGTCTCGAACGAGACCGCCACGTGGCTCTGCGCGGCGAGGTTATAAATCTCGTCGGGCTGAACCTGCTGAATGATCCGGATCAGGTTGGTGGCGTCCGTCAGATCGCCATAGTGCAGAAACAGCTTGACGCCGCGATCGTGCGGATCCTGGTACAGATGATCGATCCGATCGGTATTGAACGACGACGCGCGGCGCTTGATTCCGTGCACTTCGTAGCCCTTGCCGAGCAGAAACTCTGCAAGATAAGCACCGTCCTGGCCCGTGATCCCCGTAATCAACGCCTTCTTGCCCAAAATATTCCCTCGGAATGAGTCGCGCGCCATGCAGCGCAGGCGGTTTCGAATCGTGCATTCTAGCGGAAACGAGCCACTCGCGGAGAGTCAAAAACTCCGTCAGGCGTAGGCCTCAACCCCGCCATTTCGCCACGTGCTCGAGCAAGTTCCGCAACGACGCCTCCGCCCCGGCCGCCGCTTCCGCCGGCTTTTCCAGCGCCGGCGTCAGCGAATCCGCCAGCTTCTTGCCCAGCTCCACGCCCCACTGATCGAAGGCGTTGATGCCCCAGATCACGCTCTGCGTGAACACCTTGTGCTCGTACAGGGAGATCAGACGTCCGAGGGTCTTCGGTCCAAGACGCGGGAACAGGATCACCGTGCTGGGCCGGTTGCCCGGATGCAGCTTGTGTGGGATCAAGCGTGCGATCTCACTTTCACTCGTGCCCTTCGCGGCCAGATCCGCGCGCACCTGCGCTTCGGTCTGACCGAACGCGAACGCCTGCGCCTGTGCGAAACAATTCGCCAGCGCCAGGTTCTGCTGCTGCTGGAACGGGCTCGATGCGTTCACCGGCGCAAGGAAATCGAGCGCCACCGCCGCCGTGCCCTGATGCAGCAGCTGGAAGAATGAATGCTGGGCGTTCGAGCCAGGCTCGCCCCACAACACCGCGCCGCTGTCGTATTGCAACGGCGTGCCCGCCAGGGTCACGCTCTTGCCGTTGGATTCCATCTCCAACTGCTGCAGATACGCGGGGAAACGATGCAGCCGCTGGTCATAGGGCAGCACCGCCAGCGAGTCCAGGCCGAGGAAATTCCGGTTCCAGACGCCAAGCAGGCCCATGAGCACCGGCAGGTTGTTCTCGAACGGCGTGTTGCGGAAGTGCTCGTCCATCTCATGGCCGCCTTCCAGCATGAGCTCGAACTGATCCATGCCCAGCGCCAGCGCCACGGACAGCCCGACCGCCGACCACACCGAGTAGCGACCGCCCACCCAGTCCCACATCGTGAAGCGGTTCTGCGGCGGGATCAGGAAAGCATCCATCGCCTTCGCATTGGTCGAGACCGCTGCAAAGTGGCGCGCCGGCGCACCCTCACCGAGGCGATCGACGACCCACTGGCGTGCGAGCTTCGCGTTGGTGAGCGTTTCGAGCGTCGAGAACGTTTTCGAACAAACGACGAACAGTGTCCGGGCGGCGTCGACCTTCTCCAGCACATCGCCCAATTGCACGCCATCGATGTTCGACACACAGTGCAGACGCAGATTCCGATTGCGGTATCGGGCGAGCGCCTCGGTGGCCATCACGATGCCCAGATCGGAGCCGCCGATGCCAATGTTGACGATATCGGTGAAGGTCTTGCCGGTGTGGCCGTGAATCCGGCCGCCGTGAATGCCTTCGACGAAGGTGCGCATCTTGTCCAGGCTCGCACGCACCTCCGGCATCACATCCTGGCCATCGACGAGCACCGGTCGCTCGGTGCGATTGCGTAAGGCCGTGTGCAACACCGCGCGATTCTCGGTGGTGTTGATTTTTTCGCCACTGAACATCGCGCCGATGCGCTCTCGTAAACCGCGCGCGTTTGCCAACGCGAGCAGCAGACGCATCGTCTCGGCATCGACGCGCTGCCGAGAGAAATCGAACAGGAGATTGAGCTCGCAGGTCCGTGAAAAATTGACCGCGCGCTGCGGATCGTTCGCGAACAGATCGCGCAGATGCCGTCCTTGCATGCTCGCAGCGTGAGCTTCGAGCGCCTGCCACTCTGGCGTCATGTTCGCTGGCGTCATCGGAATCCTCCTGGGTAGCTCATCGGCGCGGGAATGGGGCCGGAGGCTACCTCACCGACGACGCAGCGTGAAGCTTTGTGACCCGCCGGCAGCCCGGCCCGAGGCCCTACTTGCCGTAGTAGCCGACGTACCACTCGATGAAGCGACGCACGCCCTCTTCCACCGGCGTGGCGGGCCGATAGCCCACGTCCCGCACCAGGTCGTCCACATCCGCGGACGTGTCCGGCACGTCGCCGGCCTGCAGCGGCAGCAGATTCTTCTCCGCCTTCTTGCCGAGGTTCTGTTCGATACACTCGATGTACTTCATGAGCTCCACCGGCGAGTTGTTGCCGATGTTATAGAGCCGATAAGGCGCCTTGCTCGTGGCCGGATCCGGCGCATCGCTGTTCCAGTCCGCATTCGGCTGCGCCGGACGGTCCATGGCCCGCACCACGCCCTGCGCGATGTCGTCGACGTACGTGAAATCGCGACGATGGTTGCCGTAATTGAAGACGTCGATGGGCTTGCCGGCCAGGATGTTTTTCGTGAAAAGAAACAACGCCATGTCCGGCCGGCCCCACGGGCCATACACGGTGAAGAAGCGCAGACCGGTCACGGGCAGCTGATAGAGGTGCGCATAGGTGTGCGCCATGA
>Ga0182742_1001929_pt1 | contig 24692 bp, 22 predicted proteins | sample eDN5th37CBELigMG_FD_128880 | JGI IMG/M metagenome (GOLD analysis project Ga0182742, IMG submission 128880) | Enriched Miracle-Growth compost microbial communities from Emeryville, California, USA - eDNA 5th pass 37_C BE-Lig MG (version 2)... ...
ATGGGAGGTAGGGTTCGTTGCGGTGCTGCGCGTTGATCGCGGCGGCGAGGTGCGGCTCCCGCGCCCAAAGCAGCACCGGCGTGCCGTCTGCGGCCAGCATCTGCGCCAGAGCCGTGCCCCATGCGCCTGCGCCGATGACGGCGATCCGCGGCGCGCTCATGCCCCCGCCCTCATGCCTTCGCCCTCATGCTTTCACCCCGGCGCCGCGCACCGGCTCTGCCCCGGCGTCGAGCGGCCAGCGCGGGCGGGCGGAGACGTCGAGCGGATCGGCGGGGAAGCCGGCCTTCAGGCGCTCGACGCCGGCCCAAGCGATCATGGCCGCATTGTCCGTGCACAGGATCGGCGGCGGGGCGACGAAGCGCAGGGCACGGGAGGCGGCAATGTCCTCCAGCGCGGCACGGACGGAGCGGTTAGAGGCGACGCCGCCGGCGACGACCAGCGCGGTGACTTCTCCCATCGAATCGAGCGCGCGGGTCGTGCGGTCCCTCAGGCAGTCGATGGCCGCCTGCTGGAAGCTCGCGGCGATGTCGGCAGCGTTGTAGGCGCCGCTTTCATGCGCCCGCAGGACCGCGCTCTTGAGGCCGGCGAAGGAGAAGTGCGGCTCCGCGCTCCCCATCAGGGGGCGGGGAAGGGGGACGGCTTTCGGATCGCCCTCAGCCGCCAGCCGCTCCACAGCCGGGCCGCCGGGGAAGCCGAGGTGGAGGATCTTGGCCGTCTTGTCGAACGCCTCCCCCAGTGCGTCATCGATGGTCGTGGCGAGGCGGCGGTAGCGGCCGATGCCTTCCACGAGCAGCAGCTGGCAATGTCCGCCGGAGACGAGCAGCAGCGCGTAAGGGAAGGCGAGATCCGGGTCGGCGAGCCGAGGACTGAGCGCGTGCCCCTCGAGGTGGTTCACGGCAAGCAGCGGCTTGTCGCTCGCCATCGCCAGCGCCTTTGCGGTGACGAGGCCGACCATCACGCCGCCGATCAGCCCCGGCCCTGCGGTGGCCGCAACGGCGTCACAATCGGCCAGCGTGACGTTGGCTTCGCGCAGCACCTGCTCCACAAGCGGGGTGAGCCGCTCCGCATGGGCGCGGGCGGCGATCTCCGGCACGACGCCGCCATAAGGCGCATGCGCGGCGTCCTGCGAGGCGATAGCCTGCGCGAGGATCCGCCGGTCGCCCGTCACCAGCGCCGCGGCCGTCTCGTCGCAACTGCTCTCGATCCCCAGTACCAGCATGGTGGGGTTCCACTGAACGCAAACCGCGCTTAGGGCAAGCGGACCCATGGCAAACGAGAACACCCCCGCTCCGATCCTGAGGCTTGGTACCCGCCGTTCTCCGCTGGCGATGGCGCAGGCGGAGGAGACGCGGGCACGGCTTTGCGCGGCGCACGGCTGGGCGGAGGAGCAGGTGGAACTGGTGCCGGTGATCGCCAGCGGCGACAAGGTGCAGGACCGGCCGCTGGCGGAGATCGGCGGAAAGGCGCTGTGGACCAAGGAGCTGGACGGCTGGCTGCATGAGGGGCGGATCGACGCGGCGGTCCACTCCCTCAAGGATGTCGAGACGCTGCGGCCCGACTGGCTGACGATTGCGGCGATCCTGCCGCGAGAGGACAAGCGGGACGTGCTGCTCGGCGCTTCCAGCATCGCCGCGCTGCCGCAGGGCGCTGTTGTCGGCACAAGCGCTCCCAGGCGCGCGGCACAGGCGCTGCACCAGCGGCCGGATTGCCGCGTGGTCACCTTCCGGGGGAATGTCGCGACCAGAATGGCGCGGCTGGCGGCAGGGGAGGCGGATGCGACCTTCCTGGCCGCCGCAGGACTTTCGCGGCTGGGCGAGCATGGGGTGGGCCATCCGCTGGACACGGAGGATTGGCTTCCTGCGCCATCGCAAGGTGCGATCGCTGTCGAGTGCCGCAGCGACGATGCGCGGGTGCGTGCCTGCCTGCGGGCGATCGATCACGGCCCCAGCCGCCGGGAGGTGATGGCGGAGCGCGCACTGCTGGCGGCGTTGGGGGGGAGTTGTCACTCGCCGATCGCTGTGCTGTGCGAGGTGGAGGGCGGCACGATGCTGGTGATGCGCGCCGCTTTGTTCAGCCCGGACGGCGCGGAGAAGGTGGAGGGCCGCGCCCGCTTCCCGGCTGGAGACACCGACGCGCCGGCGCGGCTGGCGGCCGATCTGCTGGCCCGGGCGACGCCTGGCATCGCCGCGCATTTCGCCGGGCCGGAGGCTCAGGATTGACGCTGCCCATCATTACCATTCGGCCCGAGCCAGGCTGCGCGGCGACAGTCGCTGCGGGCCGGGACGCTGGCCTGGCCATTGAAAGCTGGCCGCTGTTCGAAGTGCGACCGCTCGCCTGGGATGCGCCGCCGGCCGACAGCTTCGATGCGCTGCTGCTGGGGAGCGCCAATGCGCTGCGCCACGGCGGAGCGGGGCTGGGGGCCTATCGCGGCAAGCCTGCTTATGCCGTAGGCGATGCGACAGGGAGGGCGGCCGAGGCAGCGGGGCTGGAACTGGCCGCAACGGGCCGGGGTGTGCTGCAGGACCTGATCGACCGGCAGGCAAACCTGCCGCCGCGCCTGCTGCGGATCACGGGCGCGGAGCATGTGCCGGTCACGGCGCCGCAGGGTGTCACCATCCTCACCCGGATTGCGTATGAGAGCGTGGCCCAAACCCTCCCGCCGGAGCTGGCGGAGCGGCTGGCGGGCGGCGCGCTGGTGCTGCTCCACTCCGCCGCTGCGGCGCGCCACTTCACCAGTGAGTGCAGCAGGCCGGGAATTGTTCGCGAAAGGATCGCCCTTGCGGCGCTGGGCCCGCGAATTGCCGCCGCTGCCGGGGATGGATGGCGCTCCATCCGCTCTGCCGAAGAGCCGCGAGAACCTGCCCTGTTGGCGTTGGCGGCCGACATGTGCCATGAAGCGCCGCACGCGACGGACTGAGGTGCGCCAACCGCTTGCGCGGCGCTGCTGAGGATCGTTCGCGAGGATCGTCCTAAGGATCATCATGGAAGAGGACTTCCCCCTGCCCGCCGAGAGCACCCGCCCCCGACGGCGAGCACAGGTGCAGGTAATCGCTGTGATTGCCTTTATCGCCTTCCTGCTGGGAGCAGCGGCGGTCTATGGCCTCGTGCGCAGTGGCCTGTTCGCCCCCGGCGGCTTACTGGGCCCGGAACAGGCGGAGGAGGTCGCCGCCGCACCCCAGGTGACCCCCACGCCGATGCCCGTGCAGACTACTACGCCGGGCGAGACGGCGCAGGCCCGACAGGCGGCGCAGCGGGTTGAGCAGGTCGCCGAAGTGCAGGGCGGCATTGACCAGCGTGTCGCGGCGATGGAGCAGCGCCTCGCTCGGCTGGACCTGCAGGCGCAGGCCGCGGCTGGAAATGCCGCGCGGGCCGAAGGGCTGCTGATCACCTTCGCCACCCGCCGCTCGCTGGAGCGGGGTACGCCTCTCGGCTATCTGGCGGACCAGCTGCGTTTGCGCTTTGGCGATGCGCGCCCGAATGCTGTGCAGACCGTGATCGACGCGGCGCAGAACCCGGTGACGCTCGACCAGCTGATCGCGCGGCTCGACGGGCTGGCGCCGCAGCTGGCGCAGGCGCCGCCTGCGGAAGGCGCGCTCAGCTGGCTGGGGCGCGAACTGGGCGAGCTGTTCGTCATCCGGCGTGAGGATGCGCCTTCCCCCGCTGCCGAGCGGCGGCTGGAGCGGGCGCGGTTTTTCCTCGAAAGCGGGCGTGTTCGCTCTGCCGTGGCGGAGGTCCGGTTGCTGCCCAATGCAGCGCCTGCGGCAGACTGGATCCAGGATGCCGAGCGCTACGCCAATGCTCAGCGAGCGCTTGAGTTGCTGGAGACGACCGCCATTCTCGAACAACGGGAACTGCGTGACGGCACCGGCCAGCGGGTGCAGCAGCCGAGCCCCGCGGCCCCGGCGGCGGAGAATTCAGGAGCGCAGTAGCCCCGCGTTGCCTTAGCCGCGCAGCAGCTCGGGCAGATCGCCCGAGACGCCGCGCGCCTCATCCATGAACCAGCGCTTCAGCGCAGGCGTGCGCTGGACCGCAGCCATGCCCAGGCGGCGGATGGCGCTGGGTGCGCGGCCGGGGATGCCGAACAGGCGCGTGAGGCCGTCCGTCGCCAGCGCCACCATGAAGCTGTCCAGTCCGCGCCAGCGCTCGTAGCGGGCGAGAACCTGCGCATCGCCGATATCGAGACCGAGGCGGCGCCCTTCCACCAGCACCTCCACCAGCGCGCCCACATCGCGCAGGCCGAGGTTGAAGCCCTGACCGGCGATGGGGTGGATGCCGTGCGCCGCATCGCCCACCAGCGCGAGCCGCTGATCCGTGATCTTGGCCGTATGGTGGAAGCCGAGCGGATAGCAGCTGCGCTCCCCCTCCAGCGTGACAGTGCCGAGGATATCATGCATCCGCTTTTGCGCTTCGGCAGCGAAGGCGCGCGGGGAGAGGGCGAGCACGCCTTCCGCCTCTCGTTCGCCCACCGTCCAGACAAGCGCGCTGCGGTGGCGGCCCTGATCGTCATCCCGCAGGGGCAACAGGGCGAAGGGGCCGGCGGGGTAGAAGATCTCCCACGCGACATTGTCGTGCGGGCGCGAATGGGTGAGCCCCGCGATAATCGCACGGTGGCGGTAATCCCACCGGGCAACGGTGATGCCCGCTTCGTCCCGCGTGGGCGAGCCGCGCCCCTCTGCGCCGACAAGCAGCGATGCCTCCAGCCGCGTGCCGTCACGCAGCGTGGCGGCGACGCCGTGCTCCCCCCGCTCCCGCGAGACGACTTCGGCGCGCTGGTGCCAGGTGATCAGCGGCTCGTCCTTGGCCGCCTCGAACAACGCGAGCCGCAGGTCGCGATTGGCGAACATGCGGCCGAGGCTGCCCTCATGCGGCTCCGGCGTGAAGTCGATTCGGCCGGGCCGCATCGCGTCCGTCACGGCGATCGAGGAGATCGGGCAGGCGAGCTGCTCCAGCCGTTCAGCGATGCCGATATTGGTGAACAGGTTCCAGCTCGCGGTGGAGATCGCACTGGCGCGGCCGTCGAATCCCGGCGCGGTCAGCTCCGCAGGGTCGGCCCGGTCGACCACATGGCTCGACATGCCCTTGCGCGCGGCCGCCAGCGCCAGAGCCATGCCGACGAGCCCGCCGCCGAGGATGAGGAGATCGCGCTTGTCGGTCATGGGCCATAGCCCTAGATCGTGGGGCACGATGCACGCAAGCTCTGTCCTGTTCGGCCGCTGGATGGCCGCACTGCTGATGCTGCTGTGCGCGATTCCCGCGGCCACGCAGCTGCCCGCGCCTGTTCCCGCGCAAGGCAATCACATCGCGGCGGAACTGGTGGCGGAAGAGCCCGCCGCGCCGGGCGAGGAGCTGACGCTGGCGCTGCTCTTCACGCCGGAGCCGGGCTGGCACGGCTATTGGTCGAACCCCGGCGATGCCGGTTACGGCATGGAGCTTGGCTGGCGCCTGCCGGATGGGTGGCAGGCTGGCGAGCCGCAATACCCTATCCCGCAGCGACTGCTGATCGCCGGCCTCATGAACCATGTGTACGAAGGCCAATATGCGGTTCTGGTGCCGCTCTCCGTGCCGGCCGGCGCGAGCGGCATCGCGCCGATCGAGGTGAAGGCGGACTGGCTCGCCTGCACGGACAAGATCTGCGTCCCCGAGAGCGCGACTCTGACGCTGCGGGTGCAGGTGGCGGAGAGCGGCCCGCGAGACACGCGCTTCGACTTGTGGCGCGCGGCGCTGCCCCCGCTGCTGGACCAGCAGGCGAGATTCGCGTTGAGTGAGGACACGCTGCGCATCGCCGTTCCGCTGCCCGCCTCCATGGCTCTGGACGCGCCGCACGTCTTTGTCGGCACGCCGCAACTGGTCGATTACAGCGGCGAGCAGCGCTTCTTCCGCAACGGCGACATGCTGGTGGCGGAGATTCCGCGCGAGGGAATCGCGACGGGTGCGGAGCGGATCGACGGCATCCTCCAGCTGGATAGGCAGGGCAATGGCCTGCGCTTCACCGCCGTGCCGGGCGCGGTGCCGGTGGGCGGGGAGCCGCTCGCCGGCGCTGCGACGACCGCGCTCGCACCGCTGTGGGTGCTGCTGGGTGGTGCCCTGCTGGGCGGCCTGCTGCTGAACCTGATGCCCTGCGTGTTCCCGATCCTCAGCCTCAAGGCGCTGACTCTCGCCCGCGCGGGGGAGAGCGAGGCGGACGCGCGGCGGGAAGGCGTGGCCTACACCGCAGGCGTGGTGCTCGCCTCCCTGGCGCTGGGCGTGCTGCTGCTGCTGCTCCGCGCCGGGGGTGCCGAGATTGGCTGGGCGTTCCAGCTGCAGGAGCCGGGCGTGGTCGTCGCCTTGCTGGTGCTGGCGGTGGCGATCACGGCCAATTTCGCAGGGCTGTACGAGCTGCCCTCCCTCTCCTTCACGCGCAGCGGAGGACGGGCGAGCGCGTTCTCGACCGGGCTGCTGGCGGCCTTCGTGGCGACGCCCTGCACTGGGCCGTTCATGGCGGCGGCGATGGGCGCTGCGCTGCTGCTGCCGTGGCCGCAGGCGCTGCTGCTGTTTGCAGCGCTCGGCTTCGGGCTGGCGCTGCCGTTTCTGGCGCTCGGATTTGTGCCTGCGCTGAGGCGGATGCTGCCGAAGCCGGGGCGGTGGATGGAGACCTTTCGCCGTGTGCTGGCGGTGCCGATGGGGCTGACGGCGCTGGCGCTGCTGTGGCTGTGCTGGAGGCTGGGTGGGGCGGAGTTCGCCGCGCTGGGTCTGCTGCTCTCAGCGGGACTGTTGGTGCTGCTCATCGGGTGGCGCAGGGGTGCGCGGCCCGTCGCGATCGGCGGAGCCTTTGCCGCCGTGCTCGCTCTTGTCCTGCTGCCTCGCGCCCAGATGACCCAAGTGAGCGGCGCGGAGGCCAGCCTCCTCGCCGCGACGGACTTCAGCGACGCCGCGCTGGCGGAGGCTCGCGCCTCCGGCAAGCCGGTGTTCCTGTGGTTCACCGCCGATTGGTGCCTGACCTGCAAGGTGAACGAGAATGTCGCCATCGAGCGCGAGGCGACCCGCGCCGCGTTCGAGCAGGCGGGCGTGGTGGCGATGCGCGGCGACTGGACGCGGCGCGACCCGGCGATCACGCGGTTCCTGACCGAGCATGGTGCGGCCGGCGTGCCGCTCTACCTCTGGTTTGAGCCGGGTGAGGAGGGTGAGGTGCTGCCGCAGGTTCTGACCCCCGGAACCCTGACGGCCCTGGCGGAGCGGAGCTAGGTCGGCTTACCGCCCGACGGCAGGATCCGGTCGCGGCGTCATCGGCGTTTCAGGCGCAGTGCCTGCCGCCTCTGCGGCCTGCTCCCGCGCTTCAACCCGCTGCACCTGCCGCGCCTGACGGCACCAGCGGACGAACTCGCCGGGGATGCGGCTTCCGCCGATCAGCAGGGTCCCGCCGCCCGGCAGCGTGGCTTCGATCGCGCCGGAGGTGGTGAACACGTCGAGCTGCGGGTCTCCTGCGGGAAGGGAGCCCTGCCAGCGCCATTCGCCATCCGTCAGCGTCGCATCGACCTTGAAACGCGAGATCGTGCCGTTGCCGAGCACCGGGAACAGCGCCTTGGCGCCGGGCCGGCCGGGCACATGGCGGATGATCTCCAGCTGGGCCGGCTGTTCGCGCAAGCGGCAGGCGAGGGTGAGGAAGGGCTTCTGCCCGCCATTCCCGAACGCGATCGACTGCCCGTCGGTCGAGACGGACCACGAGGCCTGCTTCGTATCCGGCGACAGCAACGGCTCCGCCGGCTTCTGCCGCGCGTCCTCCAACGAGATGCGCTGCGCCTGGGTGGGCGTTTCGGGCTCCTGCTGACAAGCGGCGAGGAGCGGCAGGCTGGCGAGGAGAAGTGGGGGAAGGACGCGGCGCATGGATGTGCCGATGGCGGCGACTTCCGCAGGTTTCAAGCGCTTGCGACGCGTAAGGTTACGATAAGCCAATTTGAGCGGGGAGTGGCGCTCATCCGGGTTGAATAGGGCGGCTCATTCTTGCTGGGTCGAACCGTCTGGTTGTGCGGCGACCTGAAGTGGGGGTCATCTCTTTCTCCCGGCTTGGAACGCCATCAGCACAACCGTGATGATGCCGATGACGACTAGAACAAGCGTAAGAGAGAGGGTGGCGGTTTCGTAAGGGGTCATGGCTGCTCCAGAGATCTTTGAAGCAGCCCAGTTATGAGGATGATCTATGCCCGTCAGCTATAATCATCTCTAAAACCTGGATATGACGTCCGTGACGAGAGCTCACTTCCCCCACTTCCGCTGCGTCTTGCCGTAGCGCATCTTACGGGTGCCGGGCTTGCCCTCGTTGCTCCTGCCTACCAGCGGCGCTTTCTTGTCCGCATCGGGCAGGCCCAGTTCGTCCGCCTCCAGCCGTCTGATCTCGTCGCGGAGGCGGCCGGCTTCCTCGAACTCGAGGTCTGCCGCCGCAGCCCGCATGCGCTTTTCGAGGTCTTCGATGTAGGCGCGCAGATTGTGGCCGACGAGGTTGTTGCGCGCGTCATCGCCAGTGTCGACCAGCACGCCGTCGCGGCTGGCGGTGTGGGCGACGATGTCCGCGATCTGGCGCTTGATCGTCGTGGGCGTGATGCCGTGCTCTTCGTTGTACTGGCGCTGCTTTTCGCGGCGGCGCTCCGTCTCCGCCATGGCGCGTTCCATGCTGCCGGTGATGCGGTCCGCATAGAGGATCACGCGGCCCTCCACGTTGCGGGCGGCGCGGCCGATCGTCTGGATCAGCGAGGTTTCGGAGCGCAGGAAGCCTTCCTTGTCCGCATCGAGAATGCAGACGAGGCCGCATTCGGGGATGTCCAGCCCCTCGCGCAGCAGATTGATGCCGACCAGAACGTCATAGACGCCAAGGCGCAGGTCGCGGATCAGCTCGATACGCTCCAGCGTCTCCACGTCGGAGTGCATGTAGCGCACCCGGATGCCCGCCTCGTGCATGAACTCGGTCAGGTCCTCGGCCATGCGCTTGGTGAGGGTGGTGACGAGAGTGCGGTAGCCCTTCTGCGCGGTCAGGCGGCATTCGTTGATGCAGTCCTGCACCTGGTCCTCGACCGGCTTGATCTCGACCGGCGGATCGATGAGGCCGGTGGGGCGGATCACCTGCTCGGCGAAGACGCCGCCGGTCTGCTCCATCTCCCAGCTGCCGGGCGTGGCGGAGACGCAGAAGGTCTGCGGGCGCATCGCGTCCCACTCGTTGAAGCGCAGCGGCCGGTTGTCGATGCAGCTCGGCAGGCGGAAGCCGTATTCGGCGAGCGTAATCTTGCGACGGTGGTCGCCCCGCGCCATCGCGCCGATCTGCGGCACGGTCTGGTGGCTCTCGTCCACGAAGAGCAGCGCGTTCTCGGGCAGATATTCGAACAGGGTCGGCGGCGGCTCGCCCGGCAGGCGGCCGGTGAGGAAGCGGCTGTAGTTCTCGATACCGTTGCAGCTGCCGGTGGCGGCGATCATCTCGAGATCGAAATTGGTGCGCTGCTCCAGCCGCTGGGCTTCTAGCAGGCGGCCCTCGGCGTGCAGTTCCTTCAACCGCTCGGTCAGTTCGAAGCGGATCGCCTCCGCCGCCTGCTTCATCGTCGGGCCGGGCGTGACGTAGTGCGAGTTCGCGTAGACGCGGACAGACTTCAGCACCTGGCCTTTGGCGCCGGTGAGGGGGTCGAACTCGGCGATCTCCTCGATCTCGTCGCCGAAGAAGCTGATGCGCCAGGCGGTGTCTTCCAGGTGGCTGGGGAACAGCTCCAGGCTGTCGCCGCGCACGCGGAAATTGCCGCGCGCGAAGGCGACATCGTTGCGCTTGTATTGCAGGGCGACGAGCTTGCGGATGATCTCGCGCTGGTCCTGTGTCTCTCCGGCCTTGAGGTCGAAGATCATCGCCGAGTAGGTCTCGACCGAGCCGATGCCGTAAAGGCAGCTGACCGAGGCGACGATGATCACGTCATCCCGCTCCAGCAGCGCCCGCGTGGCGGAGTGGCGCATCCGGTCGATCGCCTCGTTCACCGAGCTTTCCTTCTCGATGTAGGTGTCCGACCGGGGGACGTAGGCCTCTGGCTGGTAGTAGTCGTAGTAGCTGACAAAATACTCGACCGCGTTGTTGGGGAAGAAGCTCTTGAACTCCCCATAGAGCTGCGCGGCGAGGATCTTGTTGGGGGCGAGCACCAAAGCGGGGCGCTGCAGCTCCTCGATCACCTTGGCCATGGTGAAGGTCTTGCCGCTGCCGGTGACGCCTAGCAGCACCTGCGTCTTCTCCCCCTCCCGCGCGGCTTCGGTCAGCTCCGCGATGGCCGTGGGCTGGTCGCCCGCGGGCTGATAGTCTGAGACGAGCTCAAACCGCTGGCCGGGCAGCGACTTCTCCGGCCTCTGCGGCTTGTGCGGAGTGAAGCTTTCGGAAGTGTCGGGCTCTTCCAGCCCGCGGCGGATCACGAGTTCGGCCATGGCCGCGCAATATGGTGAGCCGCTGTGTTGGACGCAATCGGCGGTTTGCACGCTGTTCGATGCATGATTGTGGAAGGAAACCTCCGCTGTCCGGTTCGTTCAGGACGGGACAAGACAGTTCTGTTACACCGAGAGGCATGACCATCAGCACAGCACTTGCCGGCATTGCCGCGCGGGGGCGGGATGGCTCCCCCCGCACATCCAGCGCTCCGCCGCTGCGCGATGCGATCACGCGCCGCGTCGCGATGCTGCGGGCGAAGGCGCCGGAGGAGGCGAAGGGCCCCAGCCTCGACCTCTTGCTGGGCGAGTTCCGCACGATCGGCGCGCAACTTTTGCACCCGATGCCCAAGCCGGTCCCACTGCCGAAGGCGCAGAACCCGCGCGTGGTGATGTTGCTGCCGGGCTTCGGCACCCATCCCTTGCGGATGCGCTTCATGGCCCGCCAGCTGGAAGCTGCGGGGCACAAGGTGAAACGTTGGGGCATGGGCTTCAACCTCGGGCCGACGAAGGAGAACTTCGACATGCTCGCCCGGCGGGTGTGCGAGGTGCGGGAGCGGTATGGACAGCCTGTCGTGCTGGTCGGCTGGAGCCTTGGCGGCATCTTCGCCCGAGAGGTGGCGAAGCGCCACCCGGAGCACATCGCGAAGGTCGTCACGATGGGATCCCCTTTTTCCGGCACGCCCTACGGCAACAATGCCTGGCGCCTCTACCAGCTCGTCACCGGCCATTCGGTCGAACAGCCGCCGGTGGAGGCGGAGGTCGCCGTGAAGCCGCCGGTGGAGACGGTCGCGCTGTGGAGCCCACGGGACGGCGTCATTTCGCCGCGCTGCGCCTGCGGGCGACCGGGGGAGCGGGACCGGGCGGTGGCGTTGCGCTGCACCCACATCGGCTTTGCCAGCTCGGCCGAGGCCATTCGTGCGGTGGCGGAGGAACTGGACCGGCTTGTGTAGGTTTCCCTCCAGCGCCGCTTGGCGGCGCGCATGAACCGTGTCATGGTGCAACGCGGCATTAAAGGACACCATGAGCGCGGGGGATCTGTTCGACGAGATGCACGCGCCGGACGGCTCGGTCCGGGACGCGTACCGTCTTTATCATAACTGGCTGACCGAACAGGACAGCGCCTGGATGCGGCGCAAGCATTTCGAAGCGGAAAGCTTCTTCCGCCGCACCGGCATCACCTTCAATGTCTATGGGGAAGAGGATGCCGAAGAGCGGCTGATTCCCTTCGACATGGTTCCGCGCATCATCACCGGCGGGGAATGGCGGAAGCTGACTCGCGGCATCGAGCAGCGGGTGCGCGCCCTCAATGCCTTCATGCACGATCTCTACCACCGGCAGGAGATCATCCGGAGCGGGCGCCTGCCGGAACGGCTGTTCCGGAACAACAAGGCGTGGCTGCCGGAGATGGTCGGCTTCACCCCGCCCGGCGGCGTCTACACGCACATCGTCGGCATCGATCTGGTCCGCACCGGCCCCGATGAGTTCCTGGTTCTGGAGGACAATGCCCGCACGCCCAGCGGCGTCTCCTACATGCTCGAGAACCGCGAGACGATGATGGCGATGTTCCCGGAGCTGTTCTCGCGCGTGAAGGTGCAGCCGGTCAGCAACTATCCGCGCCGCCTGGCCAAGAGCCTCACCGCCTGCGCGCCGCCTTGCGCGTCCGCGAACCCGACCGTGGCGGTGCTGACCCCCGGCATCTACAACTCCGCCTATTTCGAGCACGCCTTCCTCGCCGACCAGATGGGGGCGGAGCTGGTGGAAGGCAGCGACCTGCGCGTCATCGACGGACGGGTGCAGATGCGCACCACGCAGGGGTTCCAGCCGATCGACGTGCTGTACCGGCGCGTGGATGACGACTTCCTCGACCCGCTCACCTTCAATCCGGAAAGCGTGCTCGGCGTGCCGGGCATCATGGACGTGTATCGTGCAGGCCGCGTCACCATCGCGAACGCGCCGGGCACCGGCGTGGCGGACGACAAGGCGATCTATTCCTTCATGCCGGAGATCGTCGAGTTCTACACCGGCGAGAAGCCGCTTCTGCCGAACGTCCAGACCTGGCGCTGCGCCGACCCGGACAGCCTGAAATACGTGCTCGCTCACCTGCCGGAGCTGGTGGTGAAGGAGGTGCACGGCTCCGGCGGCTACGGCATGCTCATCGGCCCGACCTCGACCCGCAAGGAGATCGCCGAGTTCCGCGAAAAGCTGCTCGCCCGGCCGGACAATTATATCGCGCAGCCGACCCTCTCGCTGTCCACCTGTCCGATCTACACCCGCAGCGGCCTCGCGCCACGGCATGTGGACCTGCGGCCTTTCGTGCTCGTGTCGCCCGAAGGGATCGACATCACGCCCGGGGGCCTCACCCGCGTGGCGCTGAAGAAGGGCTCGCTGGTGGTCAATTCCAGCCAGGGCGGCGGGACGAAGGACAGCTGGGTGCTGGACGATTGATGCGCCGCCCGTCGCCACCACAGCCGCGTAAGGCCGCACACCCCACCTTCGCGAGCGCCGCGCGATGCTAGGCCGCGTCGCGAACGGCATGTTCTGGATGTACCGCTACCTTGAGCGGGCGGAGAACACGGCGCGCCTGCTCGCCGCCGGGCATCGCATGGCGCTGACCAAGGGCGCGGACATTGCGGACGAGGAATGGCGCTCCGTCCTCACCACGCTCGGCCAGCTGCAGCAATACAAGGCGCATCACGATGATTTCGCCGGTGCGCACGTCTGCGATTTCGTGCTGCGTTCAAAGGCGAACGACCAGAGCGTGCTGTCCATGTTTGAGCGTGCGCGCACCAATGCCCGCACCTGCCGTTCCGCCATCACGGCCGAAGTGTGGGAGGCGGTGAACGAGGGCTACATGTCCCTGCGCGACCTGCTCGCCCGCCCGGTGCGGGAAGCCAGCCTCAACGTCGCTCTCAGCGCGATCCGACGCGAATCCACGCTCGCGCGCGGCGCAACCCACGGCTCCATGATGCGCAACGAGGGCTATTCCTTCGTTCGCCTGGGCACGTTCGCGGAGCGGGCGGACAACACGGCGCGCATCCTCGACGTGAAATACTATCTGCTGCTGCCTTCCCTATCCTATGTCGGCACGCCGCTCGACACCGGGCAATGGGACAATGTGCTGCGCTCCCTTTCCGGTGAGCGGGCCTATCGCTGGCTCAATGCCGGGCGGATGGAGGCACGCTCCATCGCAGAGCTGCTGATCCTGGACGATCGTTTCCCCAGAAGCCTCGCCTTCTGCTACACCGCCATGCGCGACAACCTCGCCTCACTCGCCCGGCTGCATGGGCGGGAGGGACCCGCGCATGATCTGATGCGCGAAGCCGACCAGCGGCTGACCGGGCGGACGGTAGAGGACATATTCGACCAGGGGCTGCACCAGTTCCTGACCGAGTTCATCAGCCGCAACCAGGCCGTCGCCAGTGCAATCGCGGAGCAATACCGTTTCAACGCCTGACACCGCCCCATCCGATGCTGGAGCATAGCCGATGCGCCTCGCCATCCGCCACACCACCCGCTACCGCTTCGCAGGGCCTGTCCGGCACGGTATCCAGCGGTTGAGGCTCACTCCCAAGGCAACGCAGGGGCAGGAGATCATCACCTGGGCGATGGATTATGAGGGCGCGCGGGAAGAACTCTCTTATGACGACCAGAACTACAATCATGTGATCCTCGCCGGGGTCGAGGAAGGCGCCGAGGAGGTCACCATCACCTGCCGCGGTGAGGTGCAGACGGAGGACAACGCCGGCGTGATCGGCCATCATTCCGGGCACCTGCCGCTCTGGGCTTTCATGGGCCAGACGGAGCTGACGAGGGCCGGCCCCCGTGTCCGGCAGCTGATCGGCTCTGTGGAGCGAAGCGAGGAAGGGATGGTACCCACGCTGCACAATCTCTCCGCCACGATCCGTGAGCAGGTCGAGTACAAGGCGGGCACGACGGGTGTTCGCACGAGCGCGGAGGAGGCGCTCGGCACCGGCAGCGGCGTATGCCAGGACCATGCGCACATCTTCATCTCCGCAGCGCGAGCGCTGGATATCCCGGCCCGCTACGTCAGCGGCTACCTGATGATGAACGACCGGATCGAGCAGGAGGCCACCCATGCCTGGGCGGAAGCCTGGGTACACGGCCTCGGCTGGGTGGGCTTCGACATCTCCAACGGGATCAGCCCCGATCCGCGCTACGTTCGGCTCGCCACCGGGCGCGACTATCGCGATGCTGCGCCGATCACGGGCATCAGCTTCGGCACGCTGACGGAGGACCTTTCCGTCGATGTGGCGGTGGAGCAGCAGCACCCTGGCGAAGGGCAGGATCAGGAGCGTGCTCAGGGACAGGGGCAGACACTTGGTCCTCTGAGTCAGCAGCAGGGACTGGGCCGGCAGCACGGCCTTGCCGCAAGCCAACAGCACGACATGCAGCAGCAGGTCGGTCCAGGCGCATAGGTGTCCTTGCCGCATTGCGGAACGGTGAGCGCCGACGTACCCGTTCCGCGTTGGAACGACGGCGAGAGCAGGACGAGAGATGACTTATTGCGTTGGCATGGTGCTCGATCGCGGGCTGGTGCTGATGAGCGACACGCGAACCAATTCCGGCGTCGACAACATTTCCGTGTTCCGCAAGATGTTCCACTGGTCCGTTCCGGGAGAGCGGCTGATCGCGCTGATGACCGCGGGCAATCTCGCCACCACGCAGGCGGTGGTCAGCCGGCTGGAGGAGCGCAGCAAGGCGCCGCAGCAGCGGCAGAATTCGCTGCTGGAGTTGCCGACCATGTTTCAGGTGGCCGTTGAGACCGGCAAGCTGCTGCGCGAAACGGTGCGGGAGACGCAGGAGGAGAACGGGCCCAGCGGCAAGGGCCGCTTCACCGCTTCCATCATTCTTGCGGGGCAGATCAAGGGCATGGAGCCGCGCCTGTTCATGATCTACCCCGAAGGCAACTTCATCGAATCGAGCTTCGACACGCCATTTTTCCAGATTGGCGAGACCAAGTATGGCCGGCCGATCCTGATCCGAGGCTATGATCGGGCCATGAGCTTTGAGGATGCGGTCAAGCTGCTGATGGTCAGCTTCGATTCCACCCTGAAGGCGAACCTTTCGGTCGGCCTGCCGCTGGACCTGCTGGTGGTGGAGCGGGACGGGTTCACCCCGCTGCACGAGAAGCGCATCGAGCAGAACGATCGCTATTTCGAGGCGATCTCGTCCAGCTGGAGCGACGCGCTTCGTGCCGCCTTCCACTCCCTGCCGGACTACAGCTTCTATCAGCCGCGCGAATAGCGAATCGGGCTCTACGGATTTTCTTAAGGAAAAGCCGCTAGGGGTTTCTGCGGGCCGCGACCGACAAAGGAAAAGCTCCGGATCGGAGAGAAATTGCCGCGATTTTCCGACGCACTCGCGCCGGGCGTGCAATTTCCCTCCGGCTTGGAGACACCTTCAGGTGCGTTGCCGAAAGCTTGCAGGCACCCGGAGAGCATGGAACGCACACACCTTCACATTCTCGGCGGCAGCAGCCGGGCCCGCGCGGAGCAGGCCCGCATCGCCTTTGCGCTCGGCCATCACGCAGAGGTGTATGGCAGCCTTGAAGAGCTGATCGGTCGACCGCCGCTGGACGGCATCCTTCTGGCCGCTGACGGGGACACGCCCGGGGGCGTCCCGGCGCTGCTTGATCGGCTCGGCCAGGCCGGCATCTGGCTGCCAGTGGTCATGACGGCCGAGGATTGCGAGATCGGGCGCGTGGTCGATGCAATCCGCGCCGGCGCGATGGACTACCTCGCCCTGCCGCTGGAGATGGGGACTTTCGCCCGCCGGTTGCAGCGCATTCTGTCCGAGGCCGGCCCGCAGGTCCAGCGCCGCCGCCGTGAGCTGGAGGCGCGCCGCCGGATCGGCGAGCTCAGCCGGCGCGAGCGGCAGGTGCTGGAATGCCTCGCTTCCGGCCGCTCCAACAAGCTGATCGCCAGAGATCTTGGAATCAGCCCGCGCACGGTGGAAATTCACCGGGCCAACATGATGACCAAGCTGGACGCGGGCCATCCCGCCGACGCGGTGCGCCTGTGGATCGACGCTCGCTTCGAACCGGGCGTGCCTGCCCGCGAGGAGATGGCGCTGGTAGACCATGCGGAGGTCGAGAGGATCGCCCGAGGGCATGACCACGATGAGAGGCAGGCGGAGTGGGAGCCCCGCCGCGCCCGCGGCCACTGAAGGGAGAACGCTTTCAGCGGCAGTAGCTGGAGCCGCGCGCTACCCCCTCAAGGTGGAAATGGTCGCGATGGGCCGAGTTGTAGTCCGGGCCCAGAACGGTCCCGAACCGCCGGCAGGCGCTCCGATGGACGGCGCGCAGGAACTCCCGCTCCGCCGCACTGCCGTTCCAGCCGTTCACCAGCGTGATCCTGCGCCCATCCGCCAGCACGAAGGCGGAGATGTCGATCGCCTCGGCTTGGCTGTGCGCAGAGCGGCGGCTGGTGCCTGCCACGTTGCGGCACGAATAGGAGCCGAACGTCTCGATCGATCGAAGCGGAGAGCCGAGGATCTGCTGCGCCGCCCGGTCCACGCCATAGCGGGCCCAACCGGCAAAGGCGGTGCTCACGTCGCAGGTCACCGGGCCCAGATTGGCGATCATCAGGTTTGTCGCGTCGGACGGGACGCTGGAAAGCTGCACCGCGTTGACGTTGCTGCACCCGGCTTCCGGGTAGCGGTCCGGCAGCAACGAGTACGACGCGCCGGTGGCGCTCAACTCCGCGAGGCACTGGCGGCCGGCGCGGCTCTCGGCGGCGGGCGGCGCGGAAGATTGCGGAGCCCGTGCTCCTGGCGTGCGCGAGGTGCGGGGCGAATCGGGCACAGCGGAGCAGGCGGCGACCACGGCGGTGCCGAGCAGCGCCGCTACGGCGGGGAGGGGCAGACGAAACTTCATGCGCGCCATGGTGGACGGCCCCTCGTTAACACAGCTTCACCCGCTCTGAGAGGCCTTGCTCGCGCGGCTATGGTTTCATGCGCAACCGCAATCCCGCTTGACTTGGCGGCCCGCAACTTTAGGGCCCGCTGCGGGCCACGCGGTCCCAACGCCGCGCGTGCTCTCTGCAAGGAGAGACTTAAATGTCTGATACGAATACGCTCGAGGGCGAAGTGCGTCCTCAGCTCCCGGCCAGCAAGCCTGCACGGCCGTTCTTTTCCTCCGGACCCTGCGCCAAGCCCCCGGGCTGGTCACCCAATGGCCTTGAGCTTGATTCGCTCGGCCGTTCCCATCGCTCGAAGCTGGGCAAGGCGCGCCTGGGTCTGTGCATCGACCTGATCCGCGAAGTGCTCGAAGTGCCTGAGACGCATCGCATCGGCATCGTCCCCGGCTCCGACACCGGGGCCGTCGAGATGGCGATGTGGACCCTGCTCGGCGCCCGCCCCGTGACCACCCTTGCCTGGGAGAGCTTCGGTGAAGGCTGGGTGACCGACGCGGTCAAGCAGCTCAAGATCGATCCGACCGTGCTCCGCGCCGATTACGGCCAGATCCCGGACCTGTCGCAGGTCGATTGGACCAACGACGTCATCTTCACCTGGAACGGCACCACCTCCGGCGTGCGCGTGCCGAACGGCGACTGGATCGCTGCGGACCGCGAAGGCCTCGTCATCGCCGATGCGACCAGCGCCGTGTTCGCGCAGGACATTGCGTGGGACAAGGTCGACGTGCTGACCTTCTCCTTCCAGAAGGCGCTCGGCGGTGAAGGCGCGCACGGCGTGCTGATCCTCGGCCCCCGTGCGGTGGAGCGGCTGGAGAGCTACACGCCGGCATGGCCGTTGCCCAAGGTCTTCCGCATGACCAAGGGCGGCAAGCTGATCGAGGGCATCTTCAAGGGCGAGACGATCAATACCCCCTCCATGCTGGTGGTCGAAGACACGATCGCCTGCCTCGAATGGGCGAAGTCCATCGGCGGCCTGTCCGCCATGAAGGCGCGCGCCGATGCCAATGCGGCGGCGCTCGACGCAATCGTGCAGGAGCGGGATTGGCTCGGCCACCTCGCGGCTGATCCGGCGATCCGCTCCAACACCAGCGTCTGCCTGACTGTGGAGGGCGCGGATGCGGACTTCATCAAGAAGTTCGCCAAGCTGCTGGAAGAGCAGGATGCGGCCTATGACATCGCGGGCTATCGCGATGCCCCGGCTGGCCTGCGCGTCTGGTGCGGCGCCACGGTCGACACGGCCGATGTCGAGGCGCTGGGCCCTTGGCTCGACTGGGCTTGGGCGCAGCTCAAGGCCTGACCCTCCTCCCGCTTCGATTCTATTCGTCATCCCGGACGTGATCCGGGCTCTCCTCCGGCAATGAGCAAGCTTGCCGAACGAGATCCAGCTTTCGCCGGGATGACGCATTCCAAGGACATTCCCATGACCAAGCCCAAAGTCCTCATCTCGGACAAGATGGACTCCAACGCTGCCCGCATCTTCCAGGAGCGTGGCTGCGACGTCGACGTGAAGCCCGGCATGACGCCGGACGAGCTGAAGGCGGCGATCGGCCAGTATGACGGCCTCGCCATCCGCTCCGCCACCAAGGTGACGAAGGACATTCTGGAGGCCGCCACCAACCTCAAGGTGATCGGCCGTGCCGGCATCGGTGTCGATAATGTCGATATCCCCGCCGCCTCCGCCCAGGGCGTGGTGGTGATGAACACGCCCTTCGGCAACTCGATCACCACCGCAGAACACGCCATCGCGCTGATGTTCGCGCTGGCTCGCCAGATCCCGGAGGCGGATCGCCGCACCCAAGCCGGCGAATGGCCGAAGAACGGCTTCATGGGCGTCGAGGTTACCGGCAAGACGCTGGGCCTGATCGGCGCGGGCAATATCGGCTCCATCGTCGCCAGCCGCGCGCTGGGTCTGAAGATGAAGGTTGCCGCCTACGACCCATTCCTGACGCCGGAGCGCGCCGTGGAAATGGGTGTCGAAAAGGTGGATCTCGAGACGCTGCTGGAGCGAGCGGACTTCATCACCCTGCACACGCCGCTGACGGACGAGACCCGCAACATCCTCAGCCGTGAGCGTCTGGAGAAGACGAAGAAGGGTGTTCGCATCGTCAACTGCGCCCGTGGCGGACTGGTGGACGAGGCGGCGCTCAAGGACCTGCTCGACAGCGGGCACATCGCCGGCGCCGCGCTCGACGTGTTCGTGGAAGAACCGGCCAAGGACAGCCCGCTGTTCGGCACGCCGGGCTTCATCTGCACCCCGCACCTGGGCGCGTCCACCACGGAAGCGCAGGTGAACGTCGCGCTGCAGGTGGCCGAGCAGATGGCGGATTTCCTCGTCAATGGCGGCGTCACCAACGCGCTCAACATGCCGAGCCTTTCGGCTGAGGAGGCGCCGCGCCTGAAGCCCTACATGGCACTGGCGGAGAAGCTCGGCTCGCTCGTCGGACAGCTGGCGCATGGCGACCTGCCGCAGATCAGCATCGAGACCGAGGGTGCTGCGGCGCAGCTCAACCAGAAGCCGATCGTCGGCGCGGTGCTGTCCGGCCTGATGAAGCGCTATTCGCAGAGCGTGAACATGGTCAACGCGCCCTTCCTCGCCCGCGAGCGCGGCATCCAGGTGCGTGAGATCCGCAATGAGGGCGAGGGCGTCTACCACACGTTGGTGCGCGTCACCGTCGCGACCAGCCAGGGCGACCGCTCCGTCGCCGGCACGCTGTTCGGCAACGGCTCTCCGCGTCTGGTGGAGATCTTCGGCATCGGCATCGAGGCCGACCTCGAAGGCCACATGCTCTACATCGTCAACCAGGATGCGCCGGGCTTCATCGGCCGCATCGGCAGCCTGCTTGGCGAGTCCGGCATCAACATCGGCACCTTCCATCTGGGCCGGCGCCAGGCGGGGGGCGAGGCAGTGCTGCTTCTGAGCGTGGATCAGCCCATCCCGGCTGAGGTGATCAAGAAGGCCGAAGCGCTGCAGGGCGTTAAGCTCGTCAAGGCGCTGGCATTCTGACTCTGGCCTGCTGATTGTCCGTCATCCCGGTTCCGGCCGGGATGACGATGACATCAGCGAAACTGACCGCTAAGGCGCCCGCCCATGATCGATCCCCGCACTGATCCCGGCGCCGACTTGTTGCCTGAGGGGCTGGAAGACCGCCTGCCCCAAAGCGCCTCCGCCGCCGCGCGGATCGAGAGCGCGGTGCTGCAGGTGCTCGATGCTCACGGCTATGACCGGGTGCGTCCGCCGCTGATCGAGTTCGAGAAGTCGATTCTCCGCCGCATGACGGTGCAGACGCGGCAGATGTTCCGTTTCGTCGATCCGAAGAGCTTGGGGATGCTGGCGCTGCGCTCGGACATGACGCCGCAGATCGGCCGCATCGCCGCAACCAGCCTCGCGGCTCAGCCGCGCCCCTTGCGCCTGTGCTATGCCGGGCAGGTGGCGCGGATGGTCGGCAACATGCTCGACCCGCGGCGGGAGAACCTGCAACTCGGCGCAGAGCTGGTCGGCCGCGACACCGTTGAGGCGGCAGCTGAGATTGTGGAACTGGCGATCGCCTCGCTGGAGGCAGCGGGGCCCGGCGGCATCTCCATCGATTTCACGTTGCCCGATCTCGTCGACACGCTGGCTGAGAACGCCGGCCTGTCGCCGGAGCAGGTGCAGGCGGTGCGGCGGGAGCTGGACAGCAAGGATGCCGGTGGGCTGGTCGCGGCCGGGGGCGAGGCCTTCGTTCCGCTGCTCTACGCCAGTGGGCCGTTCGAGGAAGCGATCGAGCGACTGGCCGCGATCGACGTGCATGGCGTGCTCGCCAGCCGGATCGAGGGGCTGCGGCAGATTGCCGCGCGAGTGCAGGGGCGAGCGCGACTGACGCTGGACCCGTCAGAGCGGCACGGCTTCGAATACCAGACGTGGTTCGGGTTCACGATCTACGCGGACGGCGTGCGTACCGCGCTTGGCCGGGGCGGCACTTACATGATCTCCGGCAGCGAGGAGGCAGCTACTGGCTTCTCCCTCTATCCGGAGGAGCTGGTGGAGGCGGTCAAGGCCGCTGAACCGCGACGCAATGCCTTGTTCCTGCCGTTGGGGCATGATCGCTCCGCCGCCGCCGCCATGCGCGCCGATGGCTGGCGCACGATTGCGGCGCTGTCGGATAGCGACGACCCGCAGGCGCTCGGCTGCTCGCACGTGCTGGAGAGCGGGGCGGCGAAGCCTCTTTAGGCCTCTCGCCGTGCGCTTCATCAACCGTTCTTCGCAGGTGCCTCCGCCGCCCCGGTTGCTCTCGCGCGCTCCAGGGCCTAGGGCCGCGCCGTTTGCGCAGGTTAGCAGGAAGAACGAATGCCCAATGTCACGGTGATCGGCGCCCAGTGGGGCGATGAGGGCAAGGGCAAGATCGTGGACTGGCTCGCCACGCGCGCCGATGTCGTCGTGCGCTTCCAGGGCGGCCACAATGCCGGCCACACGCTGGTGGTGGGCGACACGACCTACAAGCTCTCCCTGCTGCCCAGCGGCATCGTCACGGGCACTCTGTCCATCATCGGCAATGGCGTGGTGCTGGACCCGTGGGCGCTGAAGGATGAGATCGCCCGGCTGGAAGGGCAGGGCGTCACCATCACGCCTGACAATTTCGCCATCGCCGACAATTGCCCGCTGATCCTGCCGGTGCACCGCGAGCTCGACGTTCTGCGCGAAGGTGCGGCCGGGAAGGGCAAGATCGGCACCACCGGCCGGGGAATCGGCCCCGCCTATGAGGACAAAGTCGGCCGTCGCGCGATCCGCGTGTGCGACCTTGCCCATCTGCACGAGCTTGAGCCGATGCTCGATCGCCTCTGCGCCCATCACGACGCGCTGCGCGCCGGCTTCGGCGAAGCGCCGGTGGACCGGGCGAAACTGCTCGCCGAGCTGACCGAGATCGCCCCGTTCGTGCAAGCCTTCGCCCAACCGGTGTGGAAGCGCCTGCGCGAAGTGCGGGCCGATGGCGCGCGCATCCTGTTCGAAGGCGCGCAGGGCGTACTGCTGGACGTGGACCACGGCACCTATCCCTTCGTCACCAGCTCCAACACGGTGAGCGGCACCGTCGCCAGCGGCAGCGGGCTTGGCCCGAATGCCGCGGGCTTCGTGCTCGGCATCGTCAAAGCCTACACCACCCGCGTCGGGTCCGGCCCCTTCCCGACGGAGCTGGAGGATGAGATCGGCCAGCGCCTGGGCGAGAAAGGCCACGAATTCGGCACTGTCACCGCCCGCAAGCGTCGCTGCGGCTGGTTCGATGCCGTGTTGGTGCGGCAGAGCTGCGCGATCAGCGGCGTCACCGGCATCGCCCTCACCAAGCTGGACGTGCTCGACGGCTTCGAGACGATCAAGATCTGCACCGGCTACCGCCTCCGTGGCGAGGTCATCGACTACCTGCCCGCCAGCGCGGCGGACCAGGCGGCTCTTGAGCCGGTCTACGAAGAGATGGAGGGCTGGAGCGGGACGACCCGTGGCGCGCGCCGCTGGGCCGACCTTCCGGCGCAAGCGATCAAGTACATCCGCCGGATCGAGGAACTGATCGAGACCCCGGTCGCCTCCGTCTCCACCAGCCCGGAGCGGGACGACACGATTCTCGTTCGCAACCCTTTCGCCGACTGACCGTTTCCTCCCTGCAATGATCCCTTGATCTCCGGCCGCGCGCCGGAAGGTCAGGCTTGTCCATTGACCTGACTGCGAATTGTCCCATTCTCGGACGGTCGCGGAAAACAGGGAGGGCGCGGGTGACGCAGGCGGATTTCATCTACGGCGCGGTGCAGAGCAAGGGCTCTGCGCGGAGCCTCTCGATCTTCGCTGATCGGCCCTACCTGCGGGAACAGCTGCGCGAGGATGCAACCAAGGCGGGGTTCGACGTGCGCCGCGCTTCTCCGCTAGCCCAGCTGCTGGATGGCCCAATGGGGCTGGGCGAGGCGGCGATGATCGATTGCCCGCTGGATGACGACGCCTCGCTCCAGGCGCTGGGCCGGGTCGATCGCGAGGCCGCACTCACCGGAACACAGCTCGTCATCTCCACGGGCATTGGCGCGCTGGACCAGGTGTTCACGCGCTTCGAACAGTCAAACCCGCAAATCCTCGTTGACCCCAGCCAGGCCGATCGCGTGATTGCACTTGGCCGCGTGCTCGCCGCCGGGGGAGCAGGGCGCGTGCGGGAGATGAGCAACCAGGATCAGCTGATGCTGCTGCGGCTGACCGAGCAGGTAGGCCAGATCGCCGCCAAGCTGGAGGCGTTCGGCGTGCCCCAGAGCTCCGGAGGCGGGCTCGCAGGGTTGCCCGGCGCGCCCGGCAACCAGGTCGAAAGCCCGGCGATCAACTTCAAGGGAGAGCCCGATCCCGGCACGGACCGCCTGGTGCGCACAACTCGCCCTCCGCTGCCCGACCCTCGCCTGATCCGGCGGATCATCCGCCAGCGCCAGTTGCGATCGAAGTTCATCGAAGGCAACCTGTTTGCGGACCCCGCTTGGGACATCTTGCTGGACCTCACTGCGGCGCGTGCCGAGCACGTTCGCGTTTCCGTCTCATCCCTGTGCATCGCCGCGGGCGTCCCGCCGACCACGGCACTGCGCTGGATTACCCAGATGACAGAGGCTGGCTTGCTGCAGCGGGTGGAGGACGAGGCGGACCGCCGGCGCGCATTCATCGCGCTGGCCGATACGACATCGGACGCGATCGCCCGCTACTTTGCGGAGATCGGCGGCGGCGCGGCGCAGCTCGTCTGACCTGCCGCCGCCCCGCAAGCTTCGATGGCTGCCGCATGCGGCAAGCTTTAGAGTTCGACGATCAGCCAGGCTCCCAACAGACCCACAAGGAAGGTCATTACGGCTATCCAGCTGATCTCGTCCGAAGTCGCTCTCTCGTAAACGCGCCTGTCCATGGGCGCCTCCTTTCCCTAAAACCGCTGCGGCTGTGGGCGCGGAAGAGGTGATGTCGCACGATCCGCGGGTGTCTCGCAGCGGGCCGCACCGGGGCAGGTGGCATTTGCAGGCTGACCCGGGGCAAAGGCACTGGCGCTGGACGGGGGAGTGTCGACCTCGAGCGGCCGGGCACCATTGCCGAGTCGCATTGTACGCCTGTTCCCCGGCTGGCGAAAGTGTGAGTGCGGGCCCTGCGGCGTTCTCGGGAAGGATTCGCTGTGCCGCTCGGCGTGCGTGATCGCTTGCGAGTTCCAACGGGGTGATCGTCCCCCGGACGGGGTCTTCACCGGTCGGCGCGCGCTATCGCTTGCGAGTTCCGACTGGGTAACCGTCCCCCGGACGGTTTCCTCTCGTCGGAACTGGTGGGCGGTGAGGGGCTCGAACCCCCGACCCTCTCGGTGTAAACGAGATGCTCTA